>Ga0099824_1000583_pt1 | contig 44547 bp, 20 predicted proteins | sample SiratrowhiteBW_FD_76837 | JGI IMG/M metagenome (GOLD analysis project Ga0099824, IMG submission 76837) | Root nodule microbial communities of legume samples collected from California, USA - Siratro white BW | ecosystem: Host-associated > Plants > Roots > Nodule | place: USA: California... | reverse complement strand
TTTTTTTTTTTTTACTACAAACAAAGTAGTAATATTTATCCACCCCATTTTGGGAAAAAAAAAAAAAAAAAAAAAAACAATAAATAATGTTAAAAAAAAAAAAAAAAAAAAAAAAGAAACAAGACGTGGAGATGAAACTGAAGGAAAAAAAATAATAAGTAGGTGATTATAACTATTATTTTCTAGCAAGTATATAACAGACACAAATGAAAACAAGAATTCAGTAAATCATGACAAAAAATAACTAACCTATATTTGAAAAGTGTTTGTTTAAGCTTATGACAACTATTTTTTCTTTTTTTGTTTATTTCAATAAATCTTTTGAAGAACTTATAAAAAAATGTTTTTTTTTTTTAAATTTCACAATATCAAACTGATGAGTATGAAGTCATTCAGTAAGAGCTTAAATCTTTAATTAAAATGTTGACTCAAACTGCATCATCCTATATAAATACTCACAATGATGCTCAAAGGTGCTGCAAACACACTGGTAGAAAGAACTACACAAATCCATCCGAGAAGCTCAATACGGGCTGTTCGTTCTTTTGCTAGAACGTGAGTAAGAAGAACAACCAAGAAAATTACTCCAACGTTGAACAAGAAAATCATCTTGAAGGTAAAATACTGCAAGTCCAATCATAGTCTCAAATTAATCATACATATATAAGAATAATTAATGTCAGAGACATTATAAGTGTCATAAAGATAAATTTAATAATGTATTTATACGCACCCTAGCTTTCTTGGGACAATAAGTTATATAGATGACAAGGTAAACTGTCTCTATGAAACAACCAAATGCGTTGATGGTGATAAGAAGTATTTCTCCTGTCTTTATGTAAGCATAAAAAATCCAAAGCATTGAAGTGAAGAGTGCAGCAACGTAAGGAAGTGATTGGAAACCTTCGGTGGTTTTCTTCTTACAAACTCGATAAAATGTTGGTCTGCAAAACCCATATGCAAGTGATTCAATTTTTATCTCAACTATATAGTACTATAGCTTCACTAAACTATGCATAATTACGCATCAAAAGTCACAGACACATGTAAATGAACATATGTTTTACTTACACTGGTGCTAGAAAGCAACAGAAGGAGACTAGGTTACCTACAACACAAATTCAGAAAGTTATATCAGTTCATCTCTTGAAAAGGTAAGACAAATAAAGAAAATCAATAATGAAATTAAAGATAATAATTTGATCACTAGTGGATTAATTTTAGCCTTAATACCTAAAACTCCAACAGCAAAAACATAAGGGGCATCGTTAGTCATGGTTTCGGAATATGTGTGAGAAATATTCCCTTGATTGAAAAAGGAGAGAAGAGAGGAAGGTTTGAAGGGAAGGTAGCTCAAGTTTTGTGTGCCACGAAGGAAAAGGGAAATGAAAGCACTTATATATATAGGAAAGGAGTTTTTTCATGCATGAAGAGATAGTGAAACACATTATGCAAGTATGAACTCAATGAATGACATTTGATGATTAATAAGTTCTAAGTTAGTTTGAAGGGCATGCATCTAATTTTTGTGCCAACTCAACACATTATCGTAACTAGTTGGTGTGATGTGGTTCTTTAATTAATAGTTGGGCCAACCTTAGCTTGAGTAATTATTGTATCTTTTCCAATGCAAAACCTTCCCACACGTGACCATCTCTATTATTTGCTCTCTCCTCAAGTGTCACTCATTTTGTTGCTTGCGTTGGAACTTGGTAGCTTCTTATTTTTGATGATGTTCAATCCGCCGCCAAATAACCCTTGCTGATTCACCACCATTATTGCCACAGGTAGGTCACCAATCTTTCATGAGTCAGAGATGAGGAGACACGTGTCACAATGAGGTGATCACCTTGGACTGTTGCATTGCAAGAAGTTAGAGTGTATTAATATAATTTGGATCACAGAAGAGAAGAAGATTTATTGTTTGTGTGTGATATAATTTGCATGTAAATCCAGCTCTAAAGCATGGATGATAGAGTTTTTGAAGGTCACACGTGATGGAAGAAGTCAAAGTTGTCCTCGTGATTAACATAAATGTGTCAGCTTGTGGTCTGCTGACAACTATTCAGCGGCTACCCGTTTCATACAATTAATTAATGAGTCAATTCTATTTTCTTTAGGGTTATATTATTTTTTTAACAATTCTTATAATATGTTTTTATAACTCAATAATAATATATGTACATACAATATAACATAATAATAGTGATAATAATTACTCTCCATTTTTCTTTTTTCTTTTTTTAATCTAGTGATTTTAACATGTATGTTACTTACAATCTTACGTTACCAAAAAATAAAAACGAAAAATAAGTATGTCTTTTTTACTATGAATAGGTTAAAGAATTAGAAAATATTGTTTTGACCGTTTTAGAATGTAATATAATGGTGATGCATTATAATAAATAGAATATTCTCCTTAAAGTTAAATTGTTTATTATAAAAGAATTATAATGGGATCTCATAGTTACTTTGCTATTATAACTGTTAATTAAATATTTTCATTGTATTTTAAATAATTATAATTTCTACAATTGCGGAAGCTCTATATATTAAACGGTGTTTTTTGTTGGTAAAAAAGATGAGAGACAATAGAGTTGTATAGTTCGTAAGTCCCAAATCTCTGTTCTATTGAGCTGGAAATTTTTGAAGAATCCAAAATTAATATTTTTTTATTAACATCAAAATATATATATATTAAAAGAGTAATAAGGTTACTTTGATCTATATACATAGTATCACTAGCACTGCTGGAATCCAGCCAGAGCCATCAAAAACATATTGAGTCACCCAACCATTCCTTACAAAAGATAATCTCATCCCCTCTACAATCGTGCCCCACGTCATGGAACACCCAAAGATGATGTTTAACTATCTTTTTTTAATATTTCACTTATGTTCTTAAATCATAAACCTTAAGCTTAAGTTAGGTTTTCCTTTCAAGACTTCATCTTATTTGTAATTCTTTACGTTTAGAATGTCTGATAGTTATCCTAAGTGTTGTTCCCTTTTTTCATAAGAAGTTGCTCCATTGGGGAGACTTCTCTCCTTCCCTTTCTCCCCTTCCTTTCATTTAAAGTTTTTTTTTTTAAGGATTCTTTGGCCTTATTATTAAAACTTACACCAAGGGTTGAAATAGACCCTACTTTAGGCTACTATAGACATAGAAAAATTTTCTACTTATGAAGATAGGGAAAGAAGTGCAAGAGGTTTATGTAGATAGTTCTTACGAGATGTTCTTCTCAAAGACTATTCATGGGCGAAAAATAGAGGATTTCTAAAAGTTCTCAGCTTTTGAGTAATTATATATTCACACCCTCTTTTAAAAAAAAAAACAACTTTATCAAATGTTTTTATTAACTAAAAGTTTTAAATGTTAATAATATATGATAAAATTAGTTAATTGACAAGGCTCACTATATTCATAATTTAACAAGGAAGTTTTGTAAAAAATATATTATAAAAATAGTTAGCACTCACAGGTTCATTATATTCATAATTTAACAAGGAAACTTTGTATTTTCCAAAAAAGAGTATCTCTTTATTGCTTTGTGAGCAAAATCAGGATGGATAATACTAAGGTCTTTATATAATTAGAAGAGTAGGACTTTAAATATTGTCTACATGTAGACATTCCTTGTAAATATTTTAAGAATTTTGTATAAGTTTTAGATCATCCAAAAAAATTAGTTAGTTGACTGTGTGTAAAGATGATATTAGTTGAATGAGAAAACAAGTTTCATGATAATCTAAAATTAGATAACAATTTTTTTTGTATTTACATAAATTACTGGTTTCATATATATATGTTCTTGTGTTAAACGTGTTATGCGAGGATAGGTTTTGAGTGGCCGTAGAGGCATTAGAAAAAAGAACAAAATCGAGACGTCAGAATATACATATTTTGGTGGTTGTGATCCGAGTTGCTTTGTTTCTATCGTTTAGTGTATGCATGTCTAATTCATACAGATTCTTTCTTATTCATGACACTTCCAAGTACTTAAGGTGGGTGACTGATATGACATGAAATTAACCTAACAGAAAAAGAGAATGAAGTCCAATAAGGTCATCATCTTCCTAAGAGTCACATTAATTACAATACCAATTTATTTATTTCATTGATTTATTTAATTTTAATTTATGAATCTGCGTCTTCAAATTTTTTAAAGTGGGTTAAGATGTTTCGTGTTTCTCCAAAAGACTCTGACCCCTTAAATTAACAAAGTGTATTCAAAGTATATGCTATCAATGAACAATATATCTAAACCTATTTATAATTATTTAATGAGTTTTTACATGGAAGAACCTAGATTAACTCATTCCACTACTCTTAATACTCAATTAATCTATTATGTAAAATATTTAGTTGCATAATGATGTTTATTCGCTTAATTCGAGCAAATGTCGTTGTAGATGATCGATATCATTTCAATACCGAGTAGTATAAATAGATTTGTACTTAGTAAGTTTAATAAAAGTACTAATTAAGATTATTTATTTTAATACACATTGTTGTATGTTTTTTAGTTATTTAAAAAATATTGAAAAAATTAATATTATGCTTTTAATATTATATAAATAGGTGAGGTTTTGTTTTTTTTTTTTTTTGAAAGAAATGGGTAAGTATCTGGAATCCGATGGAAAATAAGGAAAGAATAGGACGAATTGGTATAAATGAAAATTGACCGAAGCAATAATACTCCAACTCTTCTACTCTCCCCTGTGCTGTGAAAGAATGCGACCCTTCACGTTCTCAATCTCAATACTCACTCAATCACTCAATTGCTAAATTATTTGGATACCTGTTCACCAAATTATGGATAAACATGCATGGACACATGATGTATAATTTGACACCTTAGAGAAAGAAACCAGAGAGAGAAAAATAAACAAATTACATGATTTATTAGGAAAAGAGAAATACAGACAAAAAAAAGTATATGATTTATTGGGATGTGCATGGTAAAAATAATCATTATTTAATAAATTGGTTTGCTGAAGTTGAACTAATTGAAATTCTAGACCCCCTAAAAAGTTTTGTACTCATTATTATTCACGTCAAACTCAAATCATCCATTAGACGTGAAAAGTGTACTTAAAAAAAAAAAAAAAACTTGTGAATCACACTAAACATTAAATCTAAACAAAATATGTAATGTAATTGAAAAGGATCTTCACCGTATAAACCAGATTTGGTAAAATTGAATTAAAATTGAAAAGGATCTTCATTATTAGTGTTTAGTTGGGTATGAGAGGACTTGTATGTTCCTATAATAAAGAGGCATATGAAGTAGGATATGACGTGTGAAAAAATGAAAGTCACAAATATTGATTGATATTGAGTTTGGTTAAAAAGGAAAATGGAAAGCCACAAGTTATAGAAATGATTGGAAAGTGAATTAAGGAAGTGAAATTTGAAGTCTCTTTGTGTTGAGCAATGATGGGGGATGGAGCCGCCCAGGAGACACGATCCATAGTTCACACCCACCTTCACTTCAATGTCAACCATGGAAACTCCTTTCATGGAATTAAATGCTTCATGTTTCGTTCATATTCATTCATCAATCACCCAACATCACTCAACTTAATCAAATAATCCTTTAAATCCTTGCTCCTTGTGAATAATTGGATCCACCTGGACCCCACAAAAATGGTGCCACTTGTTAAGTTTCTGCTCTCTGCACTACATTCAGCAAAGTGCACTCCAGAGTTGAATGCTTAGGCTTCTGCTGCAAACCAACACCTTTTTGGAAATTAAATAATATATTAGTATTTTTTATTAAAAAATATTATATAACTATATGGGACATTTAGTGTATATGGCATTCCATAGTCTGTTTTCCACAACCATTGTCCTTTCTACCACAATAGTATCTTTAACATTTCAATGACCTTCACTTCACAGCATATTCTCATAAACGAGCCAAACATGCAAAAAATACATAATACTCATAGCTATTAGGCCTGATCATGGTTCACATAGGTCTCAACATACAAAAAAAATTCATCCATTACGGTCTATTCATTCTGTAACTTGCTCTAGTAGATAGGTATCCAACTTTCAAGTATTTGATCCTAAATCTCCCATTAAATAAAAATAAAAAAGCTGATTAACATAAGAAAAAAATCATAAATATAATATTATATCTTAAAGTTTTGAGAGAGTGATATCATTTTTTTTATGTGAGTTGACTCTTATCTCATTTTTATTTATATTTTTGGTATTTTTCTATTCAGTTTTTTCAGCAAGTGGTACTCGTATTTAAAAATACTTTCCTTCAAGGTCACTTGAGAGGTAGATTGTTGGGTATCCAAGTGTGAATCTAAGCGCATGTTGAGTAGAAATGAGAAAGTTAAACACTATAAAAGAAGAGCAATGCAATGTAAATCAACCAAAAATGTCTATTTTCGAAACAGCAAATAGAGATTCAAAACATAAACAGTGATTGCACTCTATGAATCAGCCAAGAATGCCCATTTTGGAAACAGCAGAAATATTTTTTATCACTTACTTGTTGCTCAAACACTACTTTCTACGATCGACGAAAGCAAAAGAGCGTTCTTTTTCCTCCAATTCGGCCGAGAGCTGAGATAAACCACTCTAACTACAAATAAATTATATTAGAACAATCATTTTTTTATAAATTTGATGACCCGAAATTTTGGTGTGACTCAGAAAGTTCATAGTATATCTTATTTTATGAAAGAAATCTATCCAGATTTTAAGATTTTAGGTTGAATGTGATATCATTTCTTTATGATAATATTGTTCAGTTGTCATTCTTATTTGATATTTTCCATGTTTATCCCTCTCAACATTAGTATATGTCCTCCATATCTCATATCAATTTTTTTAATTAACCATTATATTACTCTTATTATCTAAGTTTGAGACATTTTCCATGTTTAATTTTCATTCTCCATTCCTATTTTTCAAATTTACCTTTATCAGTAATCTATCTAACAACACTTTCTAAGTGAAGTGCTATGCAAAAGATAACCCCTTTATTTTCCTAAATAGATTAAATAATCCTCTGCAGTTGTTGTCTAACTTCTTTGGTATCGATTTCACAATGTACAGATCCTCCTCAAGTGTACGGACTTATTGTTGATTATTTTAATAATTGTTCCTCTCTTGATTGAATTTTTTTAAAGAAATTGCTATTTCTTGTATTCTTTCAATGTGAACATACAATTTTGTTTCAAGAAGTCAGGGAATTAGGGATTTGTCTGCCAATGTCGAATCTCCAATGAATGAGTACAGAAACTATAGAGTACAGTAGAATTCATTATTGCAAACAGTGACCAGAAAGGGATAGTGATGATCATAGCGACAATAATAGTGAGTTCGTTAGTTAATTGGACTTAGCTAGCTCCCATTTTGGATCAAATGGGCTGATGGTATTATGAACTATAGAAGAGGTTTTGGCACAGTGACATTATTTCAGGTTCCTTGAAACTGTCATTCGATCATGCCATTATTTCTCAGACCAAGTACCTGTCTCGTCTTGGCCTCAATCATGCAACATGGAATAACATTATTGAAGACAAAAAAAATTAGTTCAAATAACAGTGTTTGCACCAGTGTCAACATCGACTTGTCGTGTTGTAAACAAATTCTAATGTTAATTTTATAAGATAAAAATTAAAATAATTTGTTTTTCTTTATATAAAAATATTTTTAAAAACAAATACTGGTCAAACTTATACCAGTTCTGAATGATTCTCAGATGAGTTGGTTTTCTTAAAATTGTCTGATTGATTAATAGTTTGATTTCCAATCAATTCAGCTATTCTACTCTGGCTTTTAAAGTAATGAAAAAAAAATCAAAAGAAATGAAAAACTATAAAATTAAGTTCAGATTCTTCAGTAAGAGTAGTATAAAAATTTATAATGAAATAATTAATATTACATAAAGATACAAATATAATGTCATTAGTTTCACAAAAGGATGTTATATTGCAAGCAATTCCATAGAGTAAAAGCAAAGAGATCTGAGAAGAATTCCATAGAGTAAAAGCAAAGAGATCTTAGAAGAATGAAAACTAAATCAAATTTATATAAGTGAATGACATTACGTATAATTTAAAATTTTAAAACATTTAATTTGTAAATCTTATTTTTTATATATTATTCAATTTTTTTATCATTATTATTTTTTAATAAGGTCGAATTTTGAAAACTGTGTTTGACTTTAGAATCAAGGGTGCGTTTGGATATTACAAACGGGAGTTTGCACTTCTTAAAGCAGGAAACTGAAAAGTGAAAATTTATGTCTTTTACATTGAGCAGGTGTTTCGATGAATGTAAGTGGTAATTAGGAAACATGAACTCGCAATATTACTGTTCTCAGTTTCATTGTGGGCCTTACCCTGACAATGTTAGTTGGGCTGATTTGTGGCCAGAACTTCCACCAATGGGGATTTTGTTTTACATCCCATGGTTTCTTTCCATGTTGTCGCAATTGATTTTTCTTTATCTCCTTTTGATGTCCTTCGGATTTTGTCTTATTTTGATCTTACATTTTTGTCTCTCACATTTTCTACTTAAAAAAGTTTAACATATCACATTGTATTATATAAAAAAAAAAAAATTCCTCTTCAATAATAACTTCAAAATTGTGTAATGACTTTCAATTCTACAATTCAAAAGTTTTTTATCATACAAAAAATGGTTTTTAGACTGTGTAGTTAAAAAGTCAAAAATAACTTCTAAATTTTATAATTTAAAACTTTTATTATAAAAAAATAATTTTTGTATTATATAATCTAAAAGTCACAAGTATTTTTGAATTATATAATCTAAAAATAATTTTATGCAAAACAACATTTTCAAACTTTGCAATCTAAAAGACACTCGAATTTTAGATTGCAAAAATATAAAAAGTTTTTAGATTACAAAATGCAGAAAAAGTTTTAAACCAGAAGGACAAATAGAGATTTTCATATATTAACGGAGGTGAAAAAAGAGTATGGGTGTGCAAAAATAATTCCCTCCACCAATTTATAAGGACCGAGATTTTTTCTGCCCGTAGCTACCTTTTGACCAAAATAACAAAAAAAAGAGAATAACTTTCCACCATCAGTAAATTAAAAATATCATTAATATGATTGTAAATCTAATTATAAATTCTACAGATTTTATATATATGTAATTTATAATATTTAAAAAATTAATAAATAATAAAATTTAGGATTAAAAAATTATATATATATATATATATATATAATTGTTTTTTGTTCAGTTTTTATTTTTAAAATCACTTTTTTAATTAAATTTGAATATAAAAAAAATGAATTTTAATAAAAGAAGGAAGACAAAATTAATGAATCATTGATATTTGATGTGAACTAATTAACTTGGAGAAAACTATGTACTAACAAATGGAAAATTTTAAGGATTAGTTAAAATAAAATAAAATTTTTAGGCTTTTATTTAAAAAAAGAGTTGAAGTTTAAGAATCAGTTGAAAAAAAAATAAAGTTAAATTTGAATTATGATTCTTTCAAAATATTGCGATAGAACTATTATATTTTAAAGGACTTGCACATCATCAGGTGTATAAATATTTGAAAATATAATAATATTAAAAGTCTAATTTATTTGTAATTTCTTTGAAAGTTCTTTATTGTAGACAATAATTACATAATGGATGGTTGAGTGTATAGGACTGGCAATTCACATTCGTGGTGTTGGAGGAAAACTATAGCTTCATTAGTCATTAGCATTTAGAAGATTAAAAAGTGCTCTTTTAATTCCTTCTACATATTTTTTTATAAGTAGGCATCCTACAAAACTTTCTAAGTTAAGCTTTGTTATTGGTATATACATTTATTTGGGTTAGAAAAATATTACAAATTAGAAAGTGTATTAAAATTTGCCTTAGTTTTATAAAATCGATCTTATAAGATAAAAAATTTCCTTACTTATGATATTATATTTAGTCTACGTCAGACTTAAAGTTTTCAGAAAAAGACTCCGGAACATATTTCAGTTTGGATTGTAATTCTATTAGATTCCCTTGTTAATATTAAATATTTTTTATTAAGACTTTGGGTGCAAAAAAAAAAAATGAGGTATATTTTGTTGTTTATTATTCCAAAAATTACCTTCTGAGAAAATTTTGGAAAGTAATCTTCAGAAATGTTGTAAAAAGTATTTATTAGAATTATCTTGATCGCTACGAATTTTCTTTTCAAAAAAGAGAGAATGCAGGTTTAGTGGGGCTGATTCGCCTAAAGGACTTTGATGTAAGGTTAAAATCTTATTTTTTTTTTTATTTTTTTTTTGCTTCATCATTGAAGAGAAATCAGTGGAGGGGTTGGGCTATGAATAAGGGAGAATGGTGGAAACTAGAAAAGTGGGGTGCGAACAAAACTATTTGGAAAAATACAAATTAAGGTTGAAAAAGTAATTTTGGTAGTCTAAATAGCAAAGTAAAGTTCACTTAGTAGAATCCTGTGTGGGAAAGTGGGCCTAGCCCAGCTACTCAACTTATGAGGTTGCAAGTGAGGATGACAGTTATTAGTTGATAATAATATTATATTAATGAGTGTTAGACTGTATTATAACTATTAATTCAGATAGATTTACATTAAAAGTTATTATTTAAGGATGAATGATTGAGTTTGTCATAATCAACTTTTGTTAAACGTTTTAGGTAACCGATTTGGCCAATTGTTAAATGTTTTAGGTAACTGACGTGGCTAATTTAAGTAAACAAGTGTAAGAATTTTGTTTTAGTAGTTATTTAGATAATACTTTGAAGATGAATAATTTAAGTTGGTTAATAAAGTTATGAATAGTTAGGTTTGAATGATGAACTTTGAATTTCATTTTACTTTTGTGTGTACATAGATTTGAATAATTGATTTTGAATGGTCAAAATTAATTGGATTGGTAGAATGTACAAATAAGACTAAAGTAATTAAAATTAAATATTCAAGTTTGTTGGAAATGTATTTTGATTATAATAATAATAATAAATAATGTAAAAGAAATAAGTTTTTGACTGAGAATATGTAAAATTATGGTTAATTTATTGTTTAATTTTTTATTAAAACTCATGAAGATGTTTATTAACATGTGAAAATGTTAAGCATTTATTTTGTGCCAAGATTCTCTTAAAAGATTAAAAACCTTGTGCTGATAAGCATGAAAAATAATTGATGGTACGATTTTTAACTTAACTAGTGAAAAAGTCACAATATATAATAATTTATGATTTTTAACCATATAAAATTATTTTACGCATGGATAACCCATATATGTTTATTAGATTTATTTTTTATATTTAACCCTTCCAACACCCAAGTCTGACATACCCGATCAAATCCTAAACAATCTTTTTATGTATAATCAATAGTAAACTCTCTAGTTAATGGATTATTTCGTCTATCATAAATATATTTTATACAAGAATCCATTTAATTTATCATTCACTGGCTTGCCATACATCATGCTAATTTGTGATTGTTTCCTATCTTTAATTTCTTTGGCAATCATAATTATTCTTCAGTTTAAATTATATAGCTATTATTATTTCCTATCTTTAATATATAACAATTATTGTAACAAACCTGTCATCATATTTTAAATTTTTTTAAACTTATACTTTAACTTTGGTTTATTAGTTGTATAATTTAAATTCTGTAAATATTTGTAATGGCTTATAATTTACTTTTTCGAATTTTAATTAATTATTTATGTTTTAAAAGTTAATATTGAATTATTTCTTCAAATACATCCTCTGCTATGAAGAAACGAGTAAATATATGCAATTCATGTTTTATTTATTTATTTTTTTCACAAAATATTACCATTTTTAATTTTGTTTTTACCTTTCAACATGACACGCCTTACATAAAAAATAAAAGCAATACTTTTCTTTAGATTTAAAGATCAATAAAACAATTTTGTAAAATCAATAAGAACACAAAAATAGAAGAAAAATATAATAATTTATAAAAAATAAAGAAACTGTGTAAAACAAGTAAAAGATATATTTTTAAACGGGATAGGTAAAAAATTACATAGTTGAACTTAAATTATAAGTTCTTTTTACCTTATCTTTCATGAGTTATTCAATTCGGTTTATTGAGTTAACTTATTTTGATATATCCATATTAGACAATTAAAGCTAGATATTAATAAAGACGCATAATTATAAATAAGTTTAAGTAGAAAGAAACTGTTGTAATTTTTATAATAATAAATATCATTACAGTTGAATAATATGAAAAAAATATAAATTAGGTTAATGTTATAAGTGACATATTTAATAATTTGTTATGTTAATAAAATACATTTTTTTTCAATTTTTTTATTAATCAATTTTAGTAACACTAGATATATTTTTTGTGAATTTATCAAAATATTTATTGAACTCCTTTATAAATGACTTACTTTTTGTTTTTAACACTTATAAATATGTTGTTTTAGTTTAGTCTCTATAAATATATTTTTAAATTTAGTCTCTAATTTTATTTTTAATTTTTAGCCCAAACAAATAAAAATAGTTTTTTTATTAAAGTTCCTACGAATATAGTATTTTTTATTTTAGTTCTTGAGAGATCAAATGACAATTGACAATTTTACTGTATGTAATATGGTAAAGTCATAACGTAATCATGAATCACGTTTAATAAAGACTAATTAATTACAGAGATTAAAAGAATTTGAAATAAACATTATTTTAAAATACATACTAAAACTAAAACAACATATATTATGTAGACCAAAAAAGTTAATTAAATAAGTAAAAACTAAAAAAGTGGACTATTATATATTCACGCATAAAATAAAATATTATATTATTTATAAATATAAATATAAAAGTCCAAGAACAAACACTATTTACTTAGAATTATCATTGTTTTAGAATCATAAATTTTTCTTATTTTAAAAACTAAACAATACAAATAATTGAAACCTTTTAGTATTAAGTTGTTGAAACATAATGTTAGAAATATTTGAATATAATATTACCTCGTCATCAACGCCCCTACTCTTTTGCAGTTGCAGATGCGCAAAAATATTGAAAATCGGAAGATAATGCAGAATCACATTTTTTCACAAGTTTTTATGGACATATATTTTAGTATTTGACCCATTTAAATTGTAATAAATATTTAAAAGGTAAAATAAGAAAATAAAATTTATTTCAAAATTCATATTTTAGGAATAAAACATTTGTTATAATTTTTAGTTGTTTGGACTAGATTTTGAAGGATTAAGCGATCATTTTTACTTGACAAATATTAAAAAACTAAAAGATTTTTTTACAAACTTAGGTTACATGAATAGAATTAATTTATTTTATATGCAGTCCATTTACTATATAAAATTTATCATTTACTTATTGTAATAAAATATATATTTTAAATTGCTTTGAATATTTTTAAAAAAGAACTAACTGAAAAGTTATTTTGATGGACTGATTGATGAACCTAGATTTATTTTGATATCTCTGATTTTAACACATCGTATATAATAAAATAAAATCAAGAAACAGTTAGGCAAATGCAGACGGAAACAAAAAAGTTAATGATTTTCAGTGAAAATAATTTGAATAATAGAAATAGTATGAAAGTCAAAGGAATAAATTAAGAAATTAATTAAAAAAAAGAGTGTGTGAGAGAGAGAAGTTGCCCTTTGGTTCGCCCTTGGAGGCTTTGACCAGAGGTGGCGTCCTTGTTTCGCTGTCTTCTTTCGCTTTTCAATTTTCATTTATTCATTCCTCCATTCGTCAATCAATCATTGCCTTGCCGCTTTAATTGCGATCTTCACAATGCCGCCGCCGCCACCGCCGGCGGATTCAGATTCCGCCGATACCTCCGCTCCATCGCTGGTCAGAACTTATCGCGTCTGGCAAGGCAGTAACGTAAGTCACACGCAACTCTCTCCGATCACTTATATCATTCATTTTTAGGGCTTCTTTTACTTCTCCGAGTTCTCTGTGTCACTCAACACCCAGTTGATTCGGTAGCATAACGGTTGCACACATGCGAAAAACACTCTAGAGTCTCTGGTTCTTCAATAGCTGAAATGGATTGAAATACTTTCAGCGCTGTTTCTGCGTAATTGAATTTTTCTGTTTAGTAAAATACTACTTGTATTGTTTTTATTATTTTGAAATCGTGGTTTCATTTTTTTTTCAGGTGTTTCTTTTCGGAGGGAGGCTCATATTTGGGCCTGATGTGAAATCTATATTTATATCGATTTTTCTTATTTCTGTTCCCATCGCTGTGTTCTGTGCTTTGGTAGCGAGGAAATTGTTGGATGATTATCCTCATCACTCTGGATGGTCAATAATGGGTGTGGCTATTGGTCTCACACTGTTTGTAAGTTATTTTTTGTTCTGAATATTATATATTACTCCATTTATAGAGGAAGCCATCGTTTATTGATACGCCCAATGGTTCCCGTGTCACCTGTACCATAGCTTATTTTATCTCAAGTTTAATTTCTAGGCATCCAAAGTGTCAAGAATATTTATATGGTGAACCAATAAAAAGTTATATGGTACAGTACTTTCAAGTGATTTTTTATACATTGACAATTTTGGGTTAAATTACATTATAAAACTCTTTATAATGAGACTATTTTTACTTTTATACCTGATGATTTCTGGTTAAAGTGCAGTGTAAAACTCTTTATAATGACACTGATTTTTCTTTTATGTGAGTTATACTATTTGCACTATAATTTTTATGATATTATTTTTTTTATCTTTATTTGTACATTAACATGTTACCTTACAATTCTGCTCTTTTTTGGTTTCTGATTATTTGTTATGAAAGAAGAAAAAATGTGCACTAGTGTAGGATAAATACAATTAGTCATTTTATCTGAGTGATGCATAACATTTCCCTTTTATGTATGGATGAGTATCACTTTGTTGCTTTAAGATACAATCCCTTATAGGAGCCTCTAAAACCTAAGCACGATAGCGTAACTTCACATTTTTATAACCTAGGATTCTATATTCGATTGCTTTAAACGGAAGTTCAGAAAAGATATTGAGCATGTTTGGATTTGATTATCTTTTAGAGAAACGTGTCTAGAAAATCCTGCTATAGAAATGATGATAATCTCGACTTTCTCACCACGAAACAAAGGCCTGAAGCAAAAAGACATTTTTCTATTTCCATTTCCGTTTCCATTCATTGATACTGTATCTTTAGTTAGCGCAGCACTGAAATTCTATGTTTGTTCTGTTTTACTTATAAGTGTATGCAACTCTGCATTTAGAGCAATTGATAAAGCACTGCAACCCTTTAACAATAAATACCTTCTTAGTTACATATCATTATCATTTTCTCCTAATGTAACAATTTTAATAAAATTATATAAGTGAATGGCTGAAAAACAAAAGACATTAAGATTTATCTATACATTTTGAAAGAAACTCCTTTTTCAAATTAGAAGTGAAACATTATTATCCTGGACAATTTTACTTCATACAGCTTGTATATTTATAGAGAGATAACATCTGGATTCTGCTAAGATTTCAACATCTTTCCTTGTAAACTTAAAAACAATTCATTTTAAGAAATGGTAACGGGAAACAGAGTTTTGAGATCGAATAGGAAGAGAGGAGGGAGTGTCATTTTAAAGCGAAGCAAAATTTCATTGGTTCTGATAAATATTAATCAGGCGCATAAGAATCATGTATACTCAATGCCTTCGTAATTTATTTGAGCAACTCTGAACATACATGGATAAAAAAATTCTGATGTGCACGATTCTCTAGTGTACCTTTTTTCTCTACTTAAATGAGTGAAAAATAATGCGGATATCGAGATCTCTTACAGCACAGACTTTCTCATTCGCCACCGTGCTCTTAACTTTTCTTGCGTATTCCCTGCAGGCCCTAATCAACCTTGTAGTGACCTCAGGAAGAGATCCTGGCATAGTACCTCGTAATGCTCATCCTCCGGAGCCAAATGATTATCATTGGACTGAGACTGGCAACAATGGGCAAATTCCAACGTCAAGATTTCCACGGACAAGGGATGTAATTGTCAACGGTATAACAGTGAAAGTCAAATATTGTGATACTTGCATGCTCTACAGACCCCTCCGTGCTTCTCACTGTGCAGTCTGTGATAACTGCGTAGAGCGATTTGATCATCACTGCCCATGGGTGGGTCAGTGTATTGGGCTGGTAATGGTCCTTTTCCATAACTTCAGATTCATTCTATTCAAGGAACACTATCTCAGTCATTAGAATTTTGCACTTTCCTTGCCAATTGTTAACTGCTGCAATCTTTATCTCACGAGTCTACTATTTCATGAAATATTCTTGGCCTTGTGAAGTACCATACCCAGAGAAAAAAACAATTTTACTGGGATATTCGTTAACTTAGTTTTACTCTGTTCAAATACTTTGTCAGCTACTAATGAAAAGAAGATACGGGTATATTCACTATTTAGAGAGGGCAGGCAGGCTTCTTAATCGTGAATATCTTTGGCAAACCGAATAGATATAATTCTGTTTTGACGGAAAGCTTTAGATAGTACATAAAATTAAATTGAATGTGCAATGAACATAAATGATACGGGAGGAGAAATAGTAATGGCTCTTGGAATTATAGGTAATAGCTTTAGCTTCCTATATGCACATTTGACAAGGTCCTCGTTTGTGATGTTCATAGTATCTGTTAGTTTGCTGATCGTATTCTATGAAGGGATATCTTTTATCCTCTGCTCTCACAAAATAAAATTTGGAAGAGTATTACAAAATGATGACTATTTTGCATGCGTGTTGGTATTTTTTTCTGCTTTCATGTACAACATCGTATAATGTGACATGCACAAGGACAGACAACAATTTAAAAACAATCACGTTTATATTAGATATATGGATTCGTGAAGTTGCTGAATAACCTTTTCTATTACTCCTTGCTTACATTGCCGCAGCGAAATTACCGGTTCTACTACATGTTTGTTTTCTCAGCCACTCTGCTCTGCTTGTATGTACATGCCTTTTGCTGGGTTTACATTGTAAGGATCAAGGACTTCGAGAAAGTATCAATTTGGAGAGCAATGTCCAAAACTATAGCAGCCACTGCACTAATAATCTACACCTTCGTCTGTGTGTGGTTTGTTGGCGGCCTCGCTGTTTTCCACACGTACCTCATCAGCACAAACCAGGTTTGAATGCCATTCAGCCATAATTCTTTGAAACGTAAAATTTGACTTTCACTATTCCTGTGCACATGCAATAATCGTTTATAGCATTCTACATTTGAACTTTGAGGTAGTCTGCTATGTGGGTGACATGGGTACACAAACAATGAACCACTATGGTGTATTTATAGTTTGATTTTCTTACGTATGTTAATGAAAATTCTTCTTGTCTAATGTGCAGTCTACTTACGAAAATTTTAAATACCGGTATGACCCTCAAACCAATCCATACAACAGAGGGATATTTAACAACTTCAAAGAAGTATTCTGCACTAGAATTCCTCCGTCCAAGAATAAGTTCAGGTCAAAGGTTCCAAGGGAGCCGTTAGATTCATATCGAAGACCGGACATTAGGCCCTTAAGCCCAATGATGAAAAGAACCACCAGGCATATGGAATTATTAGTTGGGAATTCAGTTTATAATGAGCATGAAGAGGAGGAAAGTCATCATAGAGATGGTTCTGAGAATGAAGCACGTAGCAAGGATAGTGAAAGCAAAGATAGTGGTTTAACCGATAAGTCCCTGGATTTAAGCAGGATCCTTCACACAGAAGGAGTGGAGGGTCAAGAAAGTTCAGTTCCAGATACCATAATTGAAGTTGGGGAATCAAATTGGACTACGGGGCCCAGATACTCAACTCAAGAGACTGTATAGTGCACAGAGGAGGCTTTCACGAACATTTTTAGTTGTTATTGTTAATTTAAAGTTCAAACGAGTAATGATACAATTTATAGATGTAAATTAAAAGTTCAAATGATTAAATGAGCAAAAGAAGAGTGTTGTTAAAGTTGGCCTAGAAAGGAAGGTCAACCAATTAGGAGATTGTTTATGGATTGTTTGGTAAATTATTAAAATTTGAATTGATTTATATTTAATTAAGTTGATTTTAACATTGATTTTTGTTCAACCAATTCAAATCAAACCAATATAGTTAAGATAGGGTTGGTTCAAATCTAATTACAGAGTTATGGTACAAAAACATTATTGTTACTGTTTAGTTTCAATTCACTTATTATCTACTTTATAATTTTTTTTTAATTTTGTAAACTATTTTATTATACAGTTAGTTTTTAAATAGTTACCATAATGATTTATTAATCCAAATATCATATTGAAAAATTAGATAATAAGTATGATCAAATTAAGACACTTGATAAGATTAAATATGTTAATAAGAAAATAAAAATGAATGAAAAATAAATCCAAAGTAGAACGTAAAATTAAGTATCAAAAGTGAAAACTTATATTTAGAAGTTGAAAAATAATGGATAAAATTATTGAATTTGCTCAGGTTTAAAAAAATATGAAAACTATATTGTATTTAAGTTGGTTTAAATTGGAAATGCAAAGAATCGATTAACGGAATTCATGCGAACTAATTTAATTATAATGATTTAAATTATTGTATTAATAATCCGATTAAAACCCTCAAAACCAATGTTTTTTTTTCTTTTTTTGGTTAGTTAGTAATGAGGTTTTGCACATCTTTATTGATATCATCTTCTACAATAATATTCCTATTACTTCTCGAGTCTTGTTAGTTATTATCCTAAAAATATTGGTTAAAAAGATTTAAAATATATACTTTTTTAGAGTTCATGTCGAAAAGTATTGAAAACAAAATGCATCGATAAGATTTAAAATATATACTTTTTTAGAGTTCATGTCGAAAAGTATTGAAAACAAAATATATCAATGACATTCTAATTAAGTTTGTTCATCTAGTATTTACACCAAGAAAGATTAAATATATCGATTAACACGCTTTTAGTTTATGTAATTTAGTGAACTTTGATTTTGATGATTACAAATCTTTTTGTTTATTTTATATTTTTTTAAATTGAAAGCATTTATTTTTATTGTAACATTGACACTTTTCAAACCATAGACACTTATTAACTACCGTGTTGAATGAAATGCCAATTAATCATTCAAAATAGTACTTGTTAGTGTTTGTGATATAATATTAGTATAATAACTTAAAAAAAGTTCAATTTTTTTAAATAATTATATATATATATATATATATATATATATATATATATATATATATATCTTAAAATGAATATTAAAAACAAAAATAATAATGAAAACTCACTTATTTTAGAAAACAACCATTACATATTTTAACTTAGTAATATGGAATAATAAGTTTGATGATTTGGGCATTGGGCCAAAGTAAAATTACAAATGGAGGAAGGACATAGATGAGCCTTGATCTTAAGTACCAAGAATAATGATCATTAGAATAAGACCGTGCTAAGACTTTGTTGTTTCTTACATTTGTTAACAAATTCTTAAAAATAAGAAACAAAGTAATTATAATATGACATTTTTATAACATTATTACAAATATATCAACTCTGAAAATGAAAATAGAACACAAATAGGAAACAAAATGTAACACAACAACAAAATACAAGCACCAACAATATTGTACATATAAAATGTGGTATATATATGTAACTTTTTTTCCGTCTAATATCATTTGTGTGATTTTTGCCATCAATGATATGATCTTATTTCTATTTTTTTTCATTTTAAACTTGTTGATGAATTTGTTTATTTATTTTTTATTTTCTTTAACTTGCTAATCAATTCGTTATTTTCTCTTTTAAAAATGAGTTAACGAACCAGATGAAGGAATTTGGAGATAAAAAAATAAGTTGAGAACAAAATTAAATGATAAAATACTTAAATAAAAACAAAAAAACATTTTAAACATTTAATAAAAATAAAATTTTTAGTACCAATTTTAAAACATTTTTTATTCACAAAGTTATAAGCTTGGAGTTCACTATTGTTTTTTTCATTTTTTTTCCCTCACTTTCACTTTATCAAACCACCACACCGAGTTAGGTCGCAAAAGTTTGACATTCTAGTCCCTAATTGATCACTGTAAATAGTTGAAAAGGAAATGAAATTATATTAACAAATCATATTAATCATTATATTATTAATAATTTAATATAAATATTTTTTATTAATATAACAATTGAATTAAATTTTTACATAAATTTGATCAAAATCAACCGGAAAAAATTCATCAAATTTTTAGTATATTTTAATATGATTTCAAAAAATAAAATGTTTTAATACTGTTACCGTTATTTAATAACATTTTCCTTGATAATTTCGTTTCAAAAGTTACAATTGATTAAAATGCTACATTCTTTTTAAAAAAATATATGCAGATATTACAATTTTTGAAATAATGTATCGGATAAAATGCTATTAGGTAACCTAGCAATACATTAATTATTTTTTCTGTTTTCAATAATTTATATAGCTCTTGCAATGAGAAAAAAAATGTATAATTATTTTATTAAGTTAAGAAAATTTATCAAAAAATGGAAGTGTGAAACTTTGAATGTTAGAGAGTGCTTAAGTGCAAGCGAACCTGATAATAATCATTGACCAAGTTTCTTATGGGTTAAGCATTGCACCACTTTTCAACGTACGTAGACAAAAAGCACAACTCACTTTGGCATAGAATTTAAGAAGCTTGAAAAATAATGGTTAAAGAAAATGACATGATTTGCAGAAGAGGCTCCACATTTGTAAATGAAGAGAGAGAAGTGGAAACACACTTCATATTTTAAAAAGTAAAAAAATAAACCTAAATAGCTAATAACTAGGTCTAGAATCCCCATCAATTTAATCTTTAAAAAAGGTAAAATTGTGATGGAATAGATATGTAAAAAAATATAGATAATTTGATAATAAGATGGTTTATTATATAGTTTCAAATGGGCCCTCATAATTATAAATTAATAATAAAATAAAATTTCAAAAATTAAAATATAACGTAATTGTTGCACTCTTTATAATTATGGACTATATTATCTATTTTTTTTCTTACAAATAGTATTTCACACATATATATATATATATAGAGAGAGAGAGAGAGAGATCAAATAGGTCATTTTTCCTAAAATTAATAATATATACGAGTTTAACCAAGGACTGTGTTAGGACTGTGTTTTGTTGTTATTATTATTATTATTGTAATATATTTTTGAGTTTTGATTGATTTATAGATACTATATATGTACACTCATCATGCAAGAATTGGTGATGGAAAGTGATGCTAATTTAGAAGTATTTATAAAGTGAAGTGATGAAGGTGATGGCCATGTGTAGAGACTATATATAAGACACTATCTTTTAAAGGATACAACACCCACAAAGGGAAACCTCTGTTGCTGCTGTCTTAAGCAAAGAGATTTAAACATGTAAAAATGCAAGTTGGATTTTTAGTTATTCACTCTTTTTTTTTTCTTTTTAATTTTAGAGAGGGAGTGAATCTTTCAAAATCTGATTTTCAATGTTGAAAAAGCAAGGCAAAGAGATCTTTAAATGAACATCTTCTTGGTGAAGGAAAGTACCACTCCTTTTTCTTAAGGGGGTACAACAAAGTTTCAGTATATCATAGTTGACTACGTGCATGCTCATAGTGATTTTGCTTTTTAGTGAAAACATATACATATTACTATCTTGTTTTTTCTTTCTCTCTTACAAACCAAAATTCAACTAAAGAAAACTATGAAATAAAAAAGACTTGGGGCATGACATAAAGTGGTATACATAAAGTGAGTCTGAGTCACATATCCATCAATAATTCAAATTCATAAATGAAAAGAAGGACAAAAGCCTATATCATCTAACTATATTTATATATATATGGCATGGCAAATCCACTAGGAAAACTTTAAATATGGTAAATTTTTTAGTAAACCTTTTTTTTAAGAAAAAAGCAAGTCAAGATATATAATGGATTATTTCTTGGTTCTTGAAAAAATGCAACACCGAAATAAAGTTTCAGGCAACTAACAATCACATGCAAGACTTTCCTTTACAACAACCCTTTGGGTGGAACAGGGAAAATAATATCACTAAAGATAAAATAAAAACAAAATGGATTGGTTAAGACTATTTGCTTGGAACTATTTTTTCTTCTTTGATTATATATAATATAAATAATATATAATTTTTCTTAATTTCAACACAGATTCAATAGCTCTTTCCCCACGAGTTTAAATCTCTCGTAATTTCAGCCATAAATTAAGTTAAAAATAAATAATAGGGTTTTCAGACTTCCTTTATGATCACAAACACATTAATGTTTTGATTTTAAGTTGGTTAAGATGTTGATATTTTGACCTTAAATCTGTTAAAATGTATTAAAATTAATCATTATAGCGGATATATTGTTCTTTTTGAAACTCAAGAATTCCATCACAATTTTATTTTCAAAAAATTAATAAAAAAAAAATATAACATAGACTCCTATATAATATGAGATTATTAAAAGTAATTAAATATGTGCTAAATACAAATTATTAATTAAAGAAAACCACTTATTAATTATTACATAAGGTCTATATCATAAATTTGCCCACAAAATTCATTTGAATTAAGTTTTACAAATGTTAACAGAGAAAAGAAAACCAAGAGACTTTATCAATAAAAGGTAGGGTATAGCAAAGTGGTAATTAAAATATCTTTGAAGATCCTGGTAGGAAAGCAAAAATGTATAATTAACTGTCAAACATCAAACTTAGTCTGTTAAGTATTGTCCCCTTTTTCCAAAGACCAACTTTTCTCTCTCATTCTGAATCCATATAGTATATATAAATATGAACCAAGTTATTTCATCCAAGTGCTTGTACCCTCACCACCCTCATTTCCAGGTCCAAAAGTCTCAACTTCTTTTCCTTCCTTTCTCTTTGGTTGTTGAATTGTTCAAAAGCAAATGGAAAAGCTGAATTTTGTTAAAAATGGAGTGAGCAAATTGCCTCCTGGTTTTCGTTTTCAGCCAACAGATGAAGAACTCGTTTTCCAATACCTCAAGTGCAAGGTCTTCTCCTATCCCTTGCCTGCTTCTATCATTCCCGAGATCAATGTCTGCAAGCATGATCCTTGGGATTTACCAGGTAATAAGAACTATCTTTAAACAAATATTTATCTTTCATTCCTTAAAATAATAAAAGCAAAACCATTATTTCTTTAATATACACTGTTAGTTTTTTGATGATGCATGAATTTAACAACATGGCTTATTAAGATTAATATGGTATGCTTGTGTTCAGGGAATTGTGATCCACAAGAGAGGTATTTTTTCAGTCCGAAGGAAGCAAAGTATAGAAATGGTAATCGCATGAACAGAACAACAAAGTGTGGATATTGGAAGTCAACAGGGTCAGACAAGAGAATTTCATCGTCTTCAAATGCGTGTAATGGCATTGTGGGGATAAGAAAAACGTTGATTTTTTATGAAGGAAAATCTCCAAAAGGGTCCAGAACTGATTGGGTCTTGCATGAATATCGTCTTGTTAATGCAGAAACTGCTGCTTGCAACTCATCCCAAGTAAGTTCTCGTTAACTATTTTTTCAGTTTTATGACCACTTATGTACCATGTTTATACATAAAAAAAAAAATGAAAACACTCTTCAAAGTTCAAATAATAGCATATGTCAAAAGTAGAGTGTGTCATTTCTATAATGAATGGCTTTGAATCTTGGCAGAACTACGTAAACGAGATTGGAGATTGGGTTTTGTGTCGCTTATCGATGAAGAAAAGAAGTATTGAAAGTGGTGTTCATGAGAAGCAAGGAGTTCATAGTGGTCCAAGATTAATGTTTGATTTTATGATGTTAGGAAAAACCGATTCTTCTACATCTTCATCGTGTTCAAGTTCTAATAACATTATTGAAGTCTCTTCAAATGCTTCGGATCATGAAGAAACAAGTGGTGGCTATACCTACTTTTAGGATTACTACAATCACCACTTAATTGCAAATTAATTGCAAATTTGTCCACTAATTAATTACCTATTTATAATAGTCTTCTCATTGCGTGTTTCCAATCGATTGTAATATTCTTATTTTCTTGTGTTTTCATAGGTCTGCTTCTATGTTTTAATTAGTGGTAGTTAATGTGGTGGTAGAGTAATATCTTTTGTTAACCTAATATAAAAGAAAAGTAATCATCAATCAAAAGGTTATTTTGATACCATGTTGACGCAAATGGAATTGAGTTTAGATTAAAGAAAAAAACTTTTAATTTGAAGAATATGTATCTTGACAATCTATATCTTTTAAAATTTATTCAAATTATTAATTGATAATCTTTTAAAAAATTTAGGGACATTCATTTAGATGCACTTCTCCTTTAATTATCTAAAAAATTATATGGTTTGAAGAACTTTTAAAGAAATGTTGTATTGTCCATCCATTTCATTAGGAAAGAAAAATGTTTATTAAAAATAAAGGTTTAATGATAATTTTTTTTCTAAAACACTCTTTATATCACAAAAAATATTAGATTTTGAGTAATATCATATTGACGTGTCATCGAGATTATTCTATCTTTGATAAAAATAAATATAAATGTTTAGTTATAGCACGATAGCGTATAAGAGTTTTAGGCGATTTAAAAAAAATTAATATATATATATATAGCAATTTTATATAGTGTTTTATTATATTTAAGTTATTTTCATATAAATAATATTTATTTATAAATTTCTTATTTTCATTTTTTTATTAGAATCGGAACTACCATTAGTGTTTTTAAATTCTATAAGTGATTATTCCACCACTTTATCATCTCAAGTTGTTTTGACATTTCTTTTAAACGTGATAATAAATTTTTCAATAACACTTTATTGAAATAAAATTATTTTTTATTGCTGTACTTATTTTTCTTAATTGTTTGAAAAATAGTATAATTGACACACTTTATTTTTAAAAACATATCAAGTTATATATGTTGTAAAATTTTTAAAATATTATAAATAATAGAAATAAACTCTACTAAGTATAAAATATCCTAATTTATAAAATCATAAAATAGAAGTTTCTAGTTTTTTTTTTTGTTATGATTATCTTATAAACCATTTTTATTTCTTATTTATGTTAAACAAACGTGATTTAACGTTTACATGAAAGGAAGAGCGTAGATTGGTAAAAAAAATGAATGAAGTTTATTTTGTTTAAAGTGAAAAAAAAAAAAAAAAAGGAGAAGTGATGTTGGCACCTATCAAAGGTATGTTTGGAGTGTCTTCCAACTTAATACCATGAGATACAAGTTTTGTTTACTTTGATTGGGAAGTATTTATCAATTTTTTTCATTATGAGTGTGGTCTAGTTTTTTTATGATTTTATATATTTTTTTTTAATATTATATTTCGTGTAATAACATATGATGGATGATTTTTGAAGTGTCAGTCTAACTGAGATGTCAAAATTTATAGTAATATGTAATATAAATTTTATAAAAAAAATATAATAAGATATAATATGTATTTTAATAAATGACATCTTGATCATTTGATAAATTATCAAAATTAACATATTTTTCTATTCTTTCGTATCAATGACATTATTTATAAATTTTTCTCTCTTTTCCTTATTTAATTTCTACTCCAGAATCTAAAGAAAATATTAATAGTTTATTTTAATTTATTTTTCGAATTATTATAAGCTATCATAATTTAAATTTAAATGTGTTAATATCTCATGTAAGGTAGAAATGAATAAGTTGACGTATAATTGCAGAAGTTTAGTAATAATATAAAAAAAATGTCACAAAAACATTATGGTGTGTAACATTGATGGAATCAACTTCATACTTGTCACTAAATTTAGGATCTTTCATGCTGATGGTTCACGTGGCTTCTTCTTTGACAATAGGGTGTTGTGTCATTAATTACTAATTAATTATAATGCATCTGCAATATTCCATAAATCCACAATGATCCTCTATGGCAAAACAGAAAATAAAAATGAAAAAAACAACTTCATTGTTAAATTTGATACAGGTAGCTGGCAGAATGCAGAGTTAGAGGGTCCACATTTTGATAACCGTGAATAATATTCCAACCTGTGAAGTTAATCCTCATATCCTAAGTTCACGCTTTCTAATTCCAGCAACCAAACAGAGTTACAACAACACAACCAAGACAACATGTTAGTTAGTTGAGTTGGTTTCTAAAATTGCAAATCCAACACTCTTTTTTCGTTCCTGTGAAATTCAATTCAATGCAAGGTCATATGTCTTTTTTTCTAATATTGACACCCATTAACTGTAAAACCAGACTGTTATGTTCCATAACGTTATTTTAACTCCAAAACACCAAAAACCCCTAAAAAAAACTCCATTTCCTTGCACCTTTATATCTTTCTTCATCATCTCAACCATATCATTTTCCCCCACCCTCACTCTGCATTAATTTCAATCAAAAATTGTTTTTTTTTTTTTTTTCTGCAATGGGGGTAGGCAATTAAAAGCTAAATGCAGCGGAAGGAGAGGTGGTACCTGCGAAAATCCTCCCTACATTTGTTGCCAAAATTGAGGAGTTCAAAAAACATAGGAATGCAGAAAACACCCTCTCCCAGAAGAAGCTATTGAAGGATTCTGACGAAGACGATGGCAATTCTCAATCTTCGCCTGAAAATGAATCGGCACATACGGTTTCTTCTTCACAAGAGATTCAAAAACCCAAAGAGGAAACGGTGGCACAAGTAACAGCCGCAGAGAAACTGTCCAGAGTGGCTCCAATGCCCAACTCTGAAGGTAAAATTACGGAGGAGAATCACCCCGACAAAGATAACACAGAGCAGGTTAACACAGACATGGATCCCAACCAAGAAAAATTGAATCTTGTTGTTGAGATGGTTGAGGCAGAGGTCAAAACAGAGGAGGAAAAGAGTGAAAAGCTAGAGGAAGAGGCCAGGGAAGAAAAAGATGAAGAAATGGGTGCAAAAGGTGATGATGAACATGATGATGATAGTTATGATGAAGATAAAAGTGAAGAAGTTGGAAGGCTTCTATGTCCTGGATCACCTAGTTTCAGAATTTATTGCATTGAGCCCGAGAAAGTAAAGGAGAGTGAATGTGAGTACCAAAAGAATTGATAGCATTATCTGGTAAAAGCACCTCACTTTTCATCTGAAAATCTTGCAAAATGATGCAGGTAATACTCCAACCATTGTCATGCACCAACAAACTCCCAGTGTAGATAGTGTTGAAATAGTTGCATCAACAAATTCAAACGAGGTAAGTTGCTCTCAGTATTCTCCTTTCTTTTGTGCTTAAATTTGTTGTGTGAAAATTTTTAATCTACCAAGAGAGACAGATGAAGAAAACAATAAAACAGTTTTAGTGATTATGTTTTATGTTTTTGTTAGGTATTTCGGGAATCAGAATCAACTCCGAAGAGAAAAGGAAGTAAGAAGAAATTTGGTGCTGTGAAGACTTTAATGAAGGTTAGGTCGTGCTATCACCCAATGTGTATGTGTACTGGTGATGACAAAAGCCTTGTTACTACAAAAGCAACAAAAGGATCAACACACTAGTTGTTAGAAACAATGGAGACAATTTACACTTTCTTAACTTTTATTTGGTCAGTGCCTCTTTGTTGGCCTGCTTAAGTTCTTAGCTCCTTCTGAATTCCCATCTTAAGATTCCATCAATCAGATGCAGACCATATCTGTCTTCTCTTTGTTCTTCATGTAAAATGCTTCATGCATTTCTGGTGCTAGTTGATGTAGATTATTTTCCTATCTTTATACTATATATTTTCATCAGTCCTTTTCTCCGTTCCCCTCAAGTTCAAATATTTTTTAAACTACGGTAAGAAAAAGGAAAATTTGTCTGCATGAAAATCAAAATCACATTTCTGAATTCCATGGGTGAAGCCCAAAGACGCATCCTAAAGTTAACAAATTAATAGACTCCTTATAATATTTACTTTGTGGACTAGCAATATCATAAAATTGCAAAGTTCCACACAGGTCAGGTTGCAAACTTGTAACAGTGTATTGATTATTAAATAGAACTTGAAAGGACCTCTTGGGAGAGTGCAAGAACATGCTCAACATTCTCAAGCAATGCACTCACAGAGATTGGTTCTGAGAAATATGTGGCATGTTTTATCATGCTCTTCTGGGTAAAAAACTTTGAATTCTTCCTTTCTCTACGAATCATTCTGTTTACTTTCTTAGCATTGAACAGATTCTCTAAATGAAAAATATTAGACCTTGATGTTGTGGGTACATAGTTTCTTCAAGCTCTCAGCAACATCTTTCACTTTCTCCTTGCTTCCACCCATCAAAACTTAAAGCCCATAATTTATTGCATTTATCATTTGACAATTCTTCCATTGAATTCTCTCATTCCTTCCATATCTCAACATAATGATCAAGTGGGGGCATGTAAATTTGATTTTGAGGATGATGATCTTTTTAATTTTGTATTCTTTGTATATTTGATTGATTGATTATCAAAACTTAAATGTATTATTAGAAGTAAATTTGCCTAAAATCAGAGTACTGACTTTTGTGTTTTGTTAAAATTTTTGCATTAAAAATTTCTAAAAACTATTTTTTTAAAAAATAAATTATATAAATGCAAACAACTTTTTTCAAAACCAAATGTTCCTTAAAATTTGAGACGCCCAAACTATGGTTTCCAAAGTTCTAAATAAAATATCATTATGAGTTTTGTTTTCTTCCATACTTCTTGTTGTATGGACCAGTGGTGATATTGCTCTTTATTTTGTTGTTATACAATCTATACATATAAAAATGAAATATTTAAATTAATTTTATTTAAAAAATTCATATGAAAATATGTTTATGGTCTAAATAAAGAAATATGTGATAAATTTGAGACATAGTGAAAAAGACATGGTTTCATATTAGTCAATATCTCTTGAAAGGTGTAAGTCGAGTCAAAGTCATCATAAATCAACGATGATGACTGTAATGCTAAACTTTTAAGTATAAATAATTATGTATTAAATGATAACTATTTGATTAATAATATATATTCTGCTTTTTCATGAGTAGTAGATACATATATACCAATTCATTCTCAATCACGTCAATAAATTTGCTTTCTTTGAACTAAAAGTTGTTTTCCACAGGGCCACACCCACGTTCTTCTATTCTCTTTCACAATTGCTAATTGAATTTGCTTCCCTTTGTGACAATGTTGTCACTTTGCATAATATCAAATTATATATATATATATATATATATAATTATGATATTCTTGGAAAAGAAACTGTTTTTTTATTTATTTTAATTTTCATGTATGATTTTGTTTCTGTTAAAACTTGGGGTACTGTGGGCCTTCAAGTGGTAATAAGGCTAAATAAGTCAGCCTAATATCTAAAATATAGGTAACACCAGTGTATTCAGTATATATTAAAAAACCTGAAATAGTCTCAGCAAGTTCCTCTATAAATTTCGGAAATAAATTAATCAATTTTTTATGATAAGTCCTATTCAAAATAAGATCCTTTATAAATCTCATCCTATCATCAAATAAAAAATCTTCTCAATATTTAATTCATTATTGAGTTGATAAAGTGAAAGTTTCCATGTATATTTTATTGATGTTTTAATCATATTTTTGTATGGTTATAATAAAGTTTCAATTTAGTTTTCTTAGAAATCATATTTTGCATATCTTTTATCTACTAATTGATGATAGAGTTCAGAAAGTGATTCGGATTTAGGGTAGTATTTTTACTTTTAACATATATATAAATCATTTATAAACAAAAGCGGTCGGTCCTATAATTCTTATATTATGAAAAAAAAATACAATTACTATTATGAGTTTTAAAAGAAAAAATTTGAAAAAAAATATAATTAAAAAATGTACATATAAAAATAACTAGTATAATAAACATTTTTATGACGGTTAAATCGATTCACACATAAAAGTCTAAACTTTTTACAGTAGTGGTATAAATTGTTATAATAATGTTTGGATATACAATTATATGTACGTATCTCATCACATAATATGCACAATCATAACTCTTCCGTAGCCATAAACACTATAAGTTAAATACAAATAATATAATATCGATAATTATATGTCTAATAAAAAAAAACCTTGATAATTCATTGCCTCCTACCAAACATATATATATATATATATATATATATATATATATATATATATAGAAAATTCAAATTATTTCATTCAAACTGATAAATAACAAGTACCTTACAAAATATATGAAGTAAAAGAGCGAAGATATATATTTAATAAATGAGAGAGAATAAAAAAATAAATCATTACCCTTAAATTTTCTAATTTTAAATAAATAAATTATTTGAATAAATTTCTTAAATTTATTTATTTTCCTTCAAACAATATATTTATATAAAATATTAAAACTAAATTATTTTTTAAAATATCTCCTCTTAAACTCACCATAGACACTGTGAATCAATAAATGGAAATTATTAGGGTAGTGGTGGTAGGTGGAGTGGGAAGTACAGGACTTAATTTCAGGTTGATATACATTAATTCTGCATTTAATGTAAGAACAGAATCCAATTAATAAACTTGGTGTGAGTAGCAGTTTGGCTCTTATCTCCCTCACTACACTCCATGCAAACATTAACCAAAAATTCACTTTCAGAACCCAAGAAAAGCACTTAGCCTTTATGCCAACCTTCACTTTTTTCTCCCAAAATCTACCTCCTCATTATACTATGCTGCGTCGTTTTGCTCTCCACAAATCACAAATTAGTCTTTAAATTTTGTAATTTAGTGTGAAATTATTTTTAAACACCACATATTGTACTTTTACATGTTATTAAACTAAAATTTATGTTTTTACATGATTAAAATGTCAATAATTTGGGTGTTGAAGTAATATATTTTTAGATGTCACATATATCTTTGGATATTAAAATAAATTGAATATAATAACATCTCAGTATGTATAGATCAGTGTTGTTTTTAATAATTTATAATAAAAGATTCCAAATAGATGAGACTTCGAAATTTCAACGCTAAAATGATGATGTCATTACAAATCTTGATGGGATGGTTTTAATTAAAAAATATATACAATAAAGTATTAATTTGTAATTAAATGATATAAAAAATATTAAAATAATAGTAGTGTGAGTTGTTAAGTGGAGATAGGAAAAAGTTGAGTGTGAAGTTATCACAGTCCTGCAATGTTTCTTTGGAATAGCTAGTTATTAGTACTAGATAGATACAGTAATAATAATGGAGTGATATGCGAATTGCTGTAAAAAAAAAAAAAGAGAAACATTGTGAGTTTGTGACATCCTTAAACTCCTTACCTCAAAACTCTTTTATTCTTAAACAACAAACAAACCTTAGAATCATCACTCATTCGCCGGCAACCACCTCCCTCACCGCTGTCGGCGCCTCCATGCGTCTTCCACACCCTGCCGCCGCCACCCACAGCCACCACCACCTCTGACAGATGGGTTGCGCCCTTCGAAAGCCGGCGGCTTCTGTCGACCGTCGCCGGGAAAAAACCGCGACTGCCGGCGTCGGAAAGAATGCCGTTAAGATTCAGGAGAAGCAGGAGACTCTGGCGCCGGAGCGCCGGAGACCTCGACTTGACTCATTCACGACGAGCCACCAAGGGTGGCCGCCGTGGCTGATGGTCGTCGCCGGCGACGCGCTTGGAGACTGGACTCCTCGCCGTGCCAACACGTTCGAGAAGCTTGCTAAGGTAAGTTTTTTGAAGTTTGAACTTGGAAGCTTAACTCCATTATTTCCAAAATAATAATAAGAATAAAACTTTTCTTAAATGGTTGTTTGTGTTGTTCTTGTTCTTCTTTTAGATAGTTTCTTTAGTCGAGCTGAATGACGCTATGTGGTTTATGTAGCTGACTCATTTAGTGGAAAAAGGTTTTATTGTTGATGTTTGTGTTGTTTGGTTTTGGGTGTGGTTCAGATTGGGCAAGGGACTTATAGCAATGTGTATAAAGCAAGGGACCTTGTAACTGGGAAAATAGTGGCTTTGAAGAAGGTTAGATTTGACAGTTTGGAGGCTGAGAGTGTGAAGTTCATGGCAAGAGAGATTCTTGTTTTGAGGAGGCTTGATCACCCCAATGTTGTGAAGCTTGAGGGGTTGGTTACTTCAAGAATATCATCCAGTCTTTACTTGGTATTTGAGTACATGGAACATGATCTTGCTGGTCTTGCAGCTGGTGTGGGTGCCAAATTCTCTGAGCCACAGGTACCACTATTTTATGCTCATTTTTCCAAATTTTTCTTTTGCATCTTTCATCGTCATTTTGTTGTCTTGTTATAAAACTCGAAGCTCTTCTATTCACTGGATCGTTTGTTGCTCCTTAAGCTTCCAAGATAAGCTCTTGTTGGGTCCCATACATTCACTGTTGCGAGCGTGTTCATTACTTTTGATTTTGTGTGATTCTTGCTCTGAAGTTTCCCGAGTCACATCACTCCATAAAATGAGTTCGGCACTTGATTCGGAAGTTTTGCTTTATCCATGCAACTATACCGAAGGAAAGAACTTTCTTTACTTTTATGTTTATTTGGAAGGAGAATTTTGAGAGTGGAGTTTAATTTTTAAATGAATACAAAATATTGTGCATTGAAGTGCTTTGGTTTTTAAATGATGGGAATTTTGTAGAGGATTTTAAAGTAAGGTGGAATATGTTTACTTTTATGTTCAAATTCCATCTTATCCCCAATGAATTCTTTTGGTTGTTTATAACCAAAGTATGCACGTATCAATATTATAGTTAAAAGAAATGTATGTATGTATATTTTACATTATCATTTGTCCCTATTTTACATGGAGAATATAGTTTGCATATCATATAGGGAGGTAAAAATATTACATGGTACTCGACTGCCATAATCCCCATTCAATTTTCACATGACACATTATCGAGTTTTATTAACTCTTTTCTGTAAATTGAAAACTGAGCATGCTAGTGGTCTGAGACCATGTAATACTTTATCCATTTGGACGGTGATGAGCTTATATTTTGTAATGTTGCACGAAGAATGTTAAATGGTACACTTTTATCGCTTGGTTTCATGGTGAAGTTATGTGAAACAGTAGTGCCTTTTGAAGCATTAGTAAGAACAGAAGGGAGGATTAATCTTTGATATTGAAAAATGTAAGGAAAAGTTGTACTGATAGGCTGATTGTTTCTCAGTATGTTCTATATGACAGATCAAATGTTATATGAAGCAGTTGCTATCTGGCCTTGAGCATTGCCACAGCAGAGGTGTTTTGCACCGTGATATTAAGGGCTCCAATCTGCTCATTGACAACGAAGGAATACTCAAAATTGCTGATTTTGGATTGGCAACTTTCTATGATCCTAAGCAGAAGAATCCTATGACCAGTAGAGTTGTGACCCTTTGGTACCGTCCCCCTGAGCTTCTTCTGGGGGCTACATCATATGGCGTTGGTGTCGACCTTTGGAGTGCTGGCTGCATTTTGGCAGAGCTGCTTGCTGGAAAGCCAATCATGCCTGGCCGAACAGAGGTTTGTTCTTTGTGTTGTTGCGTGAGTGACTTTGAAGTATTCAGATAAATTTATCCATAGCCATTCCTAGGTGACAAAAATAACAAAAAGAACAAATGCAATGGCTTCTTATCTGTTCTCATTTACGTCAGGCACTGACTTGACTGATGTATCACCTTACTTGTTCATAAATTTTCCATACCTGAAATTACTTGAGTCCTTACATGTGGGCAGAATTCCTTTTTTTCCCCATTTTACTGTTAATTTGCTTTTAGTCACCAACCAAGTTGGTGAAGTGGGGGGCTAAGGTTGTACTGTTTCACTGACATGATTACTTTTTCTTTTGATCAATTGATGGCACTCACCTTTTATCATGATGGACTGCTGAGCAGATATGGTTTATAGGCCTAAAGGCAGAAACCAGATTACAGTCATAAATAAAGAGAAGCAATTGAAAATGTTGGAGATCCCATCTTACGACAATCTTTACTTTACAAGTCGATTTTTGAAGATGAGTTAAACTTAAAACTAACTTCTTATGAACTAATTTAAGCATTTGAATACAGTGTAACTTTAGCAAGCTTTAGGAAGTTCATATAGTATCAAATTTAAGCTTTAATATTTCTGTTTCTTATATCTTGCAATGCATATTTTCTGGAAGACGTGTGACTGATTTTTTAATTGCTTGGACCTAGGTTGAGCAGCTGCACAAAATATTTAAGTTATGTGGCTCTCCATCGGAGGAATATTGGAAGAAATATAGATTGCCAAACGCTACACTCTTTAAGCCACAGCAACCTTATAAAAGAAACATCTTAGAAACATTCAAGGATTTCCCTTCTTCTTCATTACCTCTGATTGAAACTCTTCTTGCAATAGATCCTAATGATCGTGGCACTGCCTCATCTGCTCTAAATAGTGAGGTGAGTGATTGCTGTGGATTAGTGTTATATTTGAGATGTAATGTATTACTTCACAACTATTTTCTATCTGCAGTTCTTTACCACTGAGCCCTATCCTTGTGAACCATCTAGTTTGCCAAAGTATCCTCCTACCAAAGAATTGGATATAAAACTGAGAGATGAAGAAGCAAGAAGGTTATATTATTCAGTTATTGCCTTTGGTAACTTCTAGATGCTTTTGTCTTGGTGCTATTAAAAGTTGCATTTTTACCATTTTCAGGCAAAAAGCTCTAAGTGGAAAAACTAATGCAGTTGATGGTGGCAAAAGGGTTAGAGTACGCGAGCGTAGTTTGGCCATTCCAGCCCCGGAAGCCAATGCAGAGATCCAAGCGAACTTAGATGTATGCAAGATCAGATGTTTCTGTTAGATTTGGCTTCTCTCCATATTTACTTGAGAATCGCTTTAGTTATGCTTTTGTTAAGTTTAATTTTCTGTTCCCTTTACACACCCTAGTTCATTCACACATTTTTAATACATATCCTAAGTCTGAACATGCATTTTACTCTATACACTTGCACCAATATTCAACTATAAAAAAATTCACTCTTACTTCTTTAGCACCATTTTTTGCTTTGGATTCTCTGGTATTAGGCGGCTTGGCTTCAAAAAACATTTTTTGTCATGTATTGTCACTTCAATGTATAGATCTCTGATGCATTTTGTGTCCATCTCATGGTTACCAAGCTTTCCAGTTCAGCTTTGTCTTATTTGCTAACATTACAATTTACATGTGTCTTTTCAGAGGTGGAGAGTTGTGACCCATGCAAATGCAAAAAGTAAGAGTGAGAAATTCCCACCTCCTCATCAGGATGGAGCTGTTGGATATCCACTGGATGCATCAAATAAAGGAGCTGTTTCATTTGGAGCCACCGAAACTTCCACAGCCTCTACCGTATTTGATTCAAAATCTTCTGGATCTGTTATAAGTCATGATCCTGCCATAGACAAGGTGAGGAGAAGTAATACTGCAGACTCCCGGAAGGCTTCATCTTGGAAATTTTTGCGTTCATTCAAGCTATCAACAATTGGTCATTCATTTGATTTATTATTTAGAAGCAATTAATCTGTTTTTTTGGATTTTAGCATCCTAGAATGAGGAAAGGAGTGATTTTTGACCCTGTATATTGTGATTTTTGTTTATTCTTTGTTTCCCTTGTTGATCCCTTTGTTATGTATTTCAATTGACAAGTCTTTGTTGTATGATGTATAACGCTAGATCTTCATTAGATTTGTATATTCGTGTTGTTCTTTCCGACACTCCAATGAATATGGGACAAGGAGAGACAAAAGAAGGTACGAAAAAGTCGTAAATGTAATGAGGGAAGGAAATGTAAGACGGCCGTAAAATATCTGGATTCGCTATTGTCCAGGTTGCGGTAACAGTTTCTCTTTGGTTCATGGATCATATTCATCATGTATTTTTGTTATAATTCTATATTAACTGATAAATTTAAAATATCATGAATCTCGACTTCACTTGATGTCTAATAAATCTAAAGATTAATGGTCTGCATCATTTATAGATTATTGAAATTTACTTTATACCATTAAATGTAACTGAAATATATTTAAACGAACGAGTTGTATTATATATTAGAATGCCAGATTTTTAATTGAATAAGAGGTTTGGGTAAACATGTACCAATAATAAGACATAAAAACCAGTATCAATGAAAATACTAGACAATTACAGTTAAAGTTGAAATAATAATGAAAGGAAATACCCATATGCAAGAAAGTTGTTTCAATTATGATTTTAAACGACAGCAGTTACAAAGGGATTTAACACTAGTAGAAAAGACCACTTGATTTAGCATGTAATGGTTCAAACATTAACATCACCAAAGGATACCAATGAAAACCAGGGCAAACAAACAGTGTCACAATCTCCGTGAAAGTTATAGGATAAGGTAGTACGAGTATCATATCAAGGTTCCATCGTGCAACATGTTAGAGCACGTAAAGGAAATGGCCAGTAACTAAGCTTTTCTTTTGCAGTTAATTGAGTATTGATAAGCTAATTTTGATGATGTTATTCAAGCATACTTCAGCCGAGATAGATTAGTGGACAGCAAATCTGGTTTAGCCTTGTCGTTTAGAATTTGGTATGCCATGGTCATGTAAATTGAATTGCACTCCTTAACTTGGGCTGTACTTTTGATTCTTGTCTCCAATGGTTACCATGATTGTAATCTAATGATTTGAAAACTTTTTTTATTTGGGCTTTGAAACACTGATATGAACAATATTAAGAACGTATCATGTAGTGGTTTCAACAGTGACGGTCGTATACTCAACAAAATATACTACTCCCACTACTGCTAGGAATATCACCACTATTACCGCGTAATTTACCTTTTCTTCATAAGCTGTTTGCACTCCATTAATGCAATCTTAAGCATATTCAACTTCCGAATTGTTACCTCTATTAATCAGTTAATCTCCTAGCAAGACAAACTATCAAAATACTCTGGTCCCATCAACTGGATCCCACACATCTTTGCATAAGTGCCTTAAGGTACGTTCTGTCTAGGCTATGCTTACTTTATTCTTAATATAATCAAGTACAAGGCAAACATGCTAGTTCATTCGAAAGCATTCATCCTCTCAATAGAGCTTCCTTCTCCTACTTCATTCAGCTTTTATCAAATTGATCCACCATGTTAAAATAATTTTAAAATATGTTAATCCAGAGATAGATATAGCAGAAAACACAGTAGAAATGCACTCAAATTTCAGGGAGCATCAACAAATAGTAAGATACTCACTCATGATCCACTACGCACAACCAAATATGCCACTTTTAGATGGTGCCCCCATCAATGGACATACAAGACAGAATTCAGTTGAAGCATTAAATACTTTATATCATTTCTTCCAAACAGCATTACGGACCACCACCAAAGTCACTCCTGCTATGTAAAAATATATAATTGCAAGTGTTCTCATAACTATAGCAAATCCACCCAAGACAACAAGCTTTAGATGCAACAACGACAAAAAGGTAACTAAACACCAGCTCCGCTAATTCCAACATCCTGGTTAAAATATAAAAACATTGTTGAACGCGGCAAGAAAACAGATGTTGCCAACACAAACAGAATTTGCATCATTGCAAACTTGAATGCATCCTCTTACTAGACGTTGAACATTAATAAAACAGAAATTTGCCAATAGAATTAACTGCAAGCAACAATGAAATTCTGAATAATTGAATATTAATAAATACCACGATAATAAAAACATGCCAAACTGCGATCATATCTACAAAATACATGTGCTAAATGTTGTAATTAATTTACCTGGAGAATAAACACCTGAAATGCTAAATTTTGGGGGAAAAAGTTATTGATTATCTAGGCATTGTAACTCCTAAAAAAACAGATTCATTATCCAAGCAACATTTTAGAACGCGTACTTTGTAGATATGATGGCATAGTCGGGCATTCCCATGGACAGAATGAGAAAATTAAACAGCATGCCCCTTTTCTTTGATGGAAAAAACTTTCCAATTGCATTATGCCATATATGTTGTCCCTTCACGTCACCGATCCAAGTCATCAATGAAATACAACAACTAGAAATCTAGAATTGCTTCAGACAAAAAAAAAATAATAATTCAATGAATAGCTCCAACAAAATTCGCAGAGTTATATATACTTGCACTGGATTTCAAGAAGGATGTTTGTTTCTCAAACAACATGTGAGGTCCTAACATTTCCAACCTAGAAAAAAGCGTCATGGAAGAACATACTAAAACTCAGTTCAGTTCAGACACAAGCATCTGAATTCACTACGGCTGAGAATCTACACCGGCAAGCAGGGCAGCACCAAAAACAAGCTCAGCTCAGGAGAAGCCCTTCCCGAGCTTCTGAATGGCCGTGTACATTTTTCTCCTGGACCCAACAGCACTAATCCCCATATCTTTCAGATCCTCTAGAGTCAACATGGGCAAAACCTCATCATCCACCTCATGCACTTCAAACACGGGTGCATATCTCCCTAACCCCAGTCCATTAAGCCAAACCCTAACACCATCTTCACCACCCCTAACCCTTCCACCACAATTCTCGTTATTCCTATCCCCAGATTTCCAATCCCTAACATCAGTATCAGACGGTGCAGATAGCTCAACCCCGTCATGCAGTTGCTCCCTTTCCCTACCCTTAAAAACCCTCCTATGCCCATCAACCCCCAGATTCTCCATACTATGAATAGGGCTTTGCTCCTTCAAAGGGCTCTCCGAATTCTCAACCTCAAATTCCCGATACCCATCATCGTCCTCGCCATCTTCCTCCCCGTTATTATACTTCTCTCCCTCCCCTTCTCCTCCACCGTTATCCCCGCCACCGTCCTCGATTCGCGAAATCCAATTCGATCTGACCCTTTTGGTGGCCACAGAGCCCCTCTTCTTGGACTCCTTCACCTTCCAGCTCCCAATTGCAACAGAGTCCACGTTCCCTTCTCGGTCGTTCGACACTTCTAGGGTTTCGTTAAACTCGCTCAGGTTCGTTAAAGGACGAGTCTTGGAGGGTTTACCTGGGTCCTTGTCTTTGCTGCGGTGGTGGTGGTGGTGGTGGTGGCCGTCGAAGGCAAGTTTCCAAGGCTTCGCGTTGCGGCGCGCGGAATCATAGGGCTGGTCGCCACCGATGTCGCCCAATCGGACGCTTGGGCGGCGCTGGCGTTTGGATCCGATGGCGGGCTCCAGGGAGTGAAGAATTAGGGTTCCTCCGGCACCGTTTATTTGCCCCTCCGTCGGCTGAATCTCGGCCATTTGGGTTAATAAGTGTGTAGAAAATGCAGAATTAGGGATAGGGTTTGAATTGAGAAATAAGAGTGAAGAAAAATAAGACAAGTTGAAGAAGCTCCTTATTGTAACCCTTTTTCGAATATGTTGATTTGCAGTGGTCTTAACTGGAAGATGCTAATGATGCTCACAATTTTTTAGACAGAACCACCACGTTTTCGACCACACCACTTAGGGGTACTTCCATTTATTCCTTGTTTAAATCAGGAAATAAATTCTTCTAAACAATTTTTTTAACCTGATTTTATAAACTATATATAAATAAAATGTTATAAACTATATGAATTATTTTATGAAAATGTTTAAGATAGAATGAAGTTAAATTGATTTTTTATTTATATTAAGAATAATACTCCAATTCAACCTTGTTTTTTATTGGTGGGAGTGACAATTGTGAATGAGTTTGTTACTCTTTTTAGGAAAACTTTTATAGGAACGTTATGATAATAAAAAAGTATATTAATATTAATGATTATATATAGGATTCTGAGACGTATAATTTTTTATAGTTTGACTTTATTTATGAATTTAAAGAAGAACCTGTTACTTAATAAAATAATAATCTTTAAATAATAATGTTTTTTAATCAAATTAAATACCTGTCGTAATAAGATATATATAAGTTTTTTTAAGAAACAAATTCTTTTGTAACAAGTATTTTTAAATTAGTGTAGTAAAAAATCTACTCAATTATTATACTTGAAAAGAACAATTGTTAAACAATTATGAAAAAATGAAAATATCAAGAGAGCAATAACAACTTGATAAGAAAGTAATAAGTAACACAAAAAATATGCTCCCAAACTTACAATAATCTATCATAAATACATGTGATGTAAAAGTTTAATTGTAAAAGGTCGTTCACAGAAAATTTCAAAAAAATAACTACATAAACAAGATATAAATAATGAAATAAAAATATTTATTGAGTACACAAGTAACTTATATAATAAGTCTTTTAGAATAATTAAAATTCAAAATTTTTCTTTGATTTTCTTTCATATGAAAAAAGTTGTAACTTTTTAAAATATACGTTGACTAATAATGATATAATTACATGTTTTTTTTCATAATATTATTGACCTCTTAGTATACGCATTAAGGATCATCATAAAAAAAAATACTTTGGAAATTTAAGTTTTATCATCTAAATCATAAATCCTAAATATGTCAATATCTTAAAACCCTAAACCCTAAACATTTAAGTATTATTCAACATTCAAGTGAGAATATATAACTTAAGCTAAAAGCAATACCCTCACTCAAAGATTTTGTATTAATATTCCAATGAGGATAGGCGTGTATACCATAAATAAATAATTTCTATTAATTTCAAGGATAAAAATAATTTTTAAAAAAATCCTTTTTTATAGCTTCTAGATTTAAGATTTAGGTAGTAGTAATAATGTTCATTATAACATTATTCTTCAAGTAGATCAATAAAAGACTTGGATAATGACTTTGTTGTTACTCTAATTTTTTGTATTTATATATATTTTATCATATAACACTATTGTAAAATTAAATATACTAAGATTAATTGTAGTTGTGATTAAACTACTAAATATAATAGGATATGAATCTTAATTTATTGGTTGTTTATCACACTAAATGCTAGGATATGTTTTATGTATTAAAGGAATTGATATAAAATACTTTTAGAACCATGTTGCATAAAGTTTGAGTTTTCGTTTAGATAGTTTTAATTATTATATATTTATTTTACTTAAATTGTTATAATCAAACAAAAAATATATGGATATGATAATTATTGGATTTTTATTAGGAACCAAGATGCAAAACTAAAGATAACATGGGTGAGTTGGAAAGATATATGTTGTTCTAAGAATTAGGGATTTAGTGGTGAAATATGTAAAATTCTTAATCACTTTTAGCTAAATTGAATTGACAAAATGTTTTAGGTTCGCTTATCACTTTTGGCAACATGACCTTGAGATAGAGTTTATTCTGAAAAGAGAAAAATAATATATTATATGGTACGGAGTTGTGTGGTGTATTTTAAGAAAGAAATGAATTGATATTTCAAAAATAAACTTTTTTATTAGGGTGAATTGAATTAACGTATTAATTCCATGCTCAAATTCTTTCACTTCTCTTAGGACATGTCAATCTAAAATTTTATTTTACAATTGGCCGAAGTTTGATTGTATTATATTGTATGTGTTGAATGTTATGTATGGATGGTACCTTATGGTTATGCATATGGGATGAAACAATGTGTAGAGGATTGAGTTGCAATAGAATAAGTCATGCATGGTAATTAGTTATGCTTTATTACCGATGTAGTTGTTATAAACTCTGCAATTTTTACAAAGTGTCAAAATTTACTATATAGAATGTTATAAATTTAACTTTGGTTGGTCTTTTTCTATATTTGTATTTGACTTTAAGAGTTTGTTTGAATTAGAGAGTAGATTTGAGGGAGTGGTTTTGAATTTTTTATTTTTTATTTTTTTTAACAGAGTTTTGAGTTTATTTGAGATAAAAGTGTGTAGAAAGTTTAGTTGTTTGGATTGAGGAAAGATACTAAGATTTGAGTACAAAGTTTATAAATGTTTGTGAATGATGTGATGTATGTGATTGATAAAATATTTTTTTAATAAAAGATAATTTAAATTAATTTAAAATTAAAAATAATTAATTTGATGGATGTAATTAATAAATTATTAATTATTTTAAAATAAAATAAAATAATTATTGTTAATAATGATATTATTATTATTTTATAATTTTATTTTCATTATTGTTATAATTTCAATTTTTTTATTTTTATTATTTAACTATTTTTATTATTATAACTATTATTTATGATTTAATTATTATATTTAGTTTTTAATATTTTGTTTTTATAATTATCTTGTTTTTATTATTATTTTATAAATTTATTATTAATATCTTTTTTTGGTTTTTTATTATTATTATTATTATATATTTTATCAAATTTATTATTATATTAGTAATTATTAATATTATTATAGTATTATATATTAAATTATTACTTTTATAAAATTATTTTGATTATTATTATAATTTTATTATTATTTTTATTATTTTTTTATAATTTCATTAAAAACTAATATTATCATTAATTATTATTATATTATATAATTAATTATATTTATTTTATTATTTTATGAATGTAAATATTAATATATTAATAATTAAATAAATTATAAAAAAAGTTTAAGAAAACAATTCAGCACAAATCTTCATTATCAGCATAGAAAGTTTACAAAAAAATATTTACTATTTTTTATTAATATTTTTTCTCTCGATATTCTAATATTTTTTTTCAATTTACCGTCGCGACAAATCTGTGCTCGAGTGCAAACACATTGTAAAGGATGAAAAGTATGTGAAATTGCTAATAAGGACAATAATAAAATGTATTTATCGAAAAATGGAAGTCTAAACACAAGTAAATAAAAGACATGAATGAAAATGTAGAAGATTAGAAGAAAGAGACATTTATTGGTTAATAAAGGAAAATAAGGGTGTTATCATATTTTCAAAAGAGAGTTGAATGACATTCTCATGGTTTTGAGATATATTTTATTATTTTGTTTGGTTAATGGTTATGTTTATCTTATATCTTACTATTGGCTTTGAATGTTGGTACATTGGTTAATAATTTGGCAAGTTTCTTATAGTGACAACACTTGTTCTTTTATAAATCATAAATATAATCATATATTGTATTTTTATCTTAATGTCTAACTTAGATGGATGAACAATGAATGGAAATGCTATGGAAGACAATAATGAAATTAAGAGTTTAAGGTAAAGGCAACACCAATGTTAATAAGGAGAAGACCTCAAGGAGGAAAATTAAAGAAAATAAACTTGTTATTAAGTTTCAGATAGAGGATGAGGATGTTAGATTTCATTCACAGAGAATCTAAATGGTCTACTTTAAACTATTTCATCTATAACTATATGATAAAAAGAAAATTCAATGATAATTGTTTGAGATTTTGGTTTTGGTCTATCACTACATTTCATATAAATGTGAAAAGTTATATGTTTAATGTTCCATTTACAGGCTATTAAGGCACATTTTCTATGATGCATTTTATATATATAGCTGGTGTATGAATGGTTTTAGTACATTGCTAATGTGCTTTACTTTATATATATATATATATATATATATATATATATATATATATATATATATATATATATGTGTGTGTCGCGTAAATAGGATATAACATGCTAGTGTGTTGTGAAAAGAGGTGAGAGTTAGTATGAAGAGTCTTAAGAACTAGTTTTTTTTTTTCTTTTTTCATGGTTTATATATTATACTAGTGAATACTTTGGTTGTGTGCTGCTTTAATTACTCTATTTGTATCATTTTTTACAGTACAACTTGTACTTATTTAATATTTTCCTTCTTTGCTAATAAAAAGAAAATGCTATTCATGAATCAACATTCTTAAAGGAAACTTTATGAATCTTTCATGAGTATGTCCTTTAAAACAAATTTATTTTCTATTCATACCATGAACATATATAAAATAAAAGAAAAGACAAGAAGAAGTGAAGTATTTGTAAATCTCAAAGTATCACTCTTAATAAATTCAAAATATGATAATAAAAAGTGAGATCATAAGGTCTAACCTAAATTTATAAAACTTTAACTCAAATTATCAAACACATTGATACATACAAATATTTTGATGTTATACTATAAACATTAAAATTTACCTAAAAAGTGGTTAAGTAATTAAATATTTCTATTAAAAATATTAGTACTGACATGTTTTTTTCTCAAGAATATTGACTATCAGTTTTTTTCCTCAAGAATATTGACTATTAATTAGCTTGCAAATGAGAGAAGCACTCTATCTAAACTTCACGGTATTAAACAAATATTAGATAATTTCAAATTTGATATATAAATATCATAATACAAAAAATTAATTTGAACTATCTAAATATTGATCTACTTGATAATTATTTTGAATTATCATCGTTTTTCATGTTACTATGTATTAAATTGTAAATTTTCAAATATAAACACTCATAGATCAAATGATTATAACTTGTTACCATAAAATTCATCACTCTTCTCACAAATATTATTAGACTTTATGACTTTTTTAAGATACGTAATATTTTGTCTTGATCATTATTTCAAAACAATTTATATATATATATATATATATATATATATATATATATATTAAAAAAAAAATAAAAATATATAATAAAAAAAAATATATATAAATATCTCTTATACAAATATATTTAATTAT
>Ga0099824_1000581_pt1 | contig 44631 bp, 20 predicted proteins | sample SiratrowhiteBW_FD_76837 | JGI IMG/M metagenome (GOLD analysis project Ga0099824, IMG submission 76837) | Root nodule microbial communities of legume samples collected from California, USA - Siratro white BW | ecosystem: Host-associated > Plants > Roots > Nodule | place: USA: California... | reverse complement strand
ATATATATATATATATATATATATATATATATATTTTAAATTTTCCCTTCTATAATGGAAAATTATATATGATAATGTATCCAGTATGGTGTTATATAGGTCCTCAAAATCAACTCCAAGTTAAAAAAAAAAATTAATGTGACGACGCCGGTTATAAATATCTCTAATATTCTGGTTTTTATGGGAAGGGGTATGAAATATGACGATATTTTCTTTTAAACGCAAGTGGGTGTGGGGGAACTTCTTTTTAAAAGAATTTGGTGAATATTCTTTAGTAAAGTTCAAAATTAATTTGATGAATGCTATTACCAACTTTTAAACGAGTGAAACTGAATTAAAGATATCATAAAGTTGTAAATAAAAAAAAGGAAAATTTATTAAAAGTAATTAATTGATTTTTATAAAACTAGTCATTAATTAGATTAATATATACTTTGTATTTATAATACAATAATCCAAAAATTATATGACCAAGCCTTGAATAGTTACTTGAAAAATAAGATGTGGATCTTGCGAAAATTAATGCATAATTTTGTTGTACTGATAAGCATTATTAATTTTTTAAGGATATAAAATCATGAGATTTTTTTATATAGAATTTTCATACGAGTTTAAATTTTCTAGAAGAGTGTTTTAAGACTTGGAGGGTTAGTCTGGCCCTAGTACCTTTTCCCCCGTTTTTTCTTATTCTTTTGACCCAACAAATAATGTTTTAGCATATAAGAATTAACATCTTGCTAGGAGAGAATATAATCTATCCCTATAAACAGGCATAATAAATGACACCATACCTCAAATGTTCTTCAATAAAAAAAAAAAGACAAATAATTTACAAATCTATTCAATTTTCCATAATTTATAAGGAGACCCCTTTATTGTAAGTACATATATGAGATGGTTATAATTGTTGAGGCGAGTTTCTCTATAAAAAAAATTAAAAATGCGAAAATATATTGAAAAAAATATTAAATTGTATTCTATGTAAATTTAAATTAACTCATACAGAAATCTAAAAAAGATTATAGACAGGCAAAAAAATACTTTAAGGCTAATGGGATTGGTAGAGCTGAGTCATTGGGCTTGGCCATCGTAGTCCGAAACACACTACTCAACGTTTACTGAAATTGCAGTTAATATCACTTTTTTTTTTTTTTATGAAGTCTTGTATTAATTTTGTTAATATACACTTCTCTTAACTGCTTAGGTTTCAATGTGAAGTATTTTAGGTCAACATGATGTCAAATAAACGACAACTATTACGTTTAATTTTGTTAAAATTCATACAGTATGAGTATAGTTTATCACTTATTTTATATTAAGGCTCATTTGAACTTTAACTTACCTTATTTAAAACTATATCAATAATAAGAACAAATTTCTTTTAAGGATGTGACAATTGGATTATATTATATTATCATATACTGTTAGAATTAAAAAATAGTTTAATACAATTTGCTTATCTATATTACACATATCTATATTTATTGTTCTTACTAGAATATTATTATCTATTTATTTAGGAACATTAGTTTCTGGCCAGCATTTAGTTTAAAAAAATATATAAGCTTAAATAAACTTTTACGAATATTTCCTTTAGCCTCATTGGCAAATATTGGCTACATAACAAAAAGTGATTCTTCCTACACCTCCATATTGACTTACTACACCTCCATAATTTTAATATATTCTCATTTTAACTTAAGAAAAAAATGAAAATAGCCTTCATTAATATTATCCCATTAGTCTTACACCTAAAGGTTTTCAGTTATAGAGGTGCACGAAGAATCAGTCCATAACAAAGGGCGTTCCTTAACGAGCTTTACCTGTGTAACTCTAAATGGGTCCATAATTTCTCAAGGCAAATGCTTCCTGCAACCCATCAATTTGAATCTCCACCCTATCAATTTTAAAAACATTATAAATATTTTTAATGTTTTATTTCAAATAATAGAGGAGTATTTTCCAAAATATATTTTCAGAAAATATTTTTCAAAACATAAATTTACATCTTGAAAAAATATTCTCAAGAAATAAATTTTAGAAAACATTTTCTTAAACATAAATTTTACATTTTAAAAAATATTCTCCAAGAAAATCTATTCCTGAAAATATATTCTAAAATGTAAAATTTATCTTTTGAACTTTTTTTCCAAAAATCTATTTCCAGAACATAAAATTTACGTTCCAAAAAATATTTTCCACAAATGGATTCCATAAAACATATTATGGAAAAGCCAGTGAATTATAAACACAGAGGGCATTATAGTCATTTCCTGTCAGTGATGGATGCATGTTCAAAAATGAAGATGTGCAGGAAGTTATTCCCTCCTTTAAAGTGAAGCAACCCTGCTCAAAGGATTAACAAAAGCCCATAACATTGGACAGCCTTTTAACAATCTCTATCGGGGAATTGTAATTGCAAAATTAGTTCGATAACTAGGTTCAAAACTAGTCTGATAACTAGGTTTAAAATGATGGTTAGGCAAAATCAACCTAAAAATTTAGACATCTTATTGTGTGAAAATGTAAAACAGTAACCTCAACCAATCCCAGTTGGGTGATATACTTTTATGATTCAAAATAACTTGATTTCATGTAATAATTAATAGGAAAAATGTGATTCAAGAATGTAAATAAACCGAGAGGTTATACTTATAACCTAATTTAGACTAGTCTTTTTGTATAGTATGCTCAGAGAGAGAGAAAGCTGGATCTCAGATGAATCTCTAGATCGACCTACAATAGGAACATTTTCAAACACATCTTAAATCGAAGTGTGCATTCATGTCTACCCAATTCAGTTAGAAAATAGTACCTAGATGATACGTCAAATAGAGACCGATATCTCACTGACATTTCAAGATATTTTTTTCCTAATTCAATCATATATACAGTCATTACAGAAATAGCTAGAGAACTATAATGACTGCAGAAAATGGTTAGGACAATAACAGTAAGGAAATGGACCTTTACCAAGGCCCTTTTACTCTCAAAAAAACCACATGAATACCAAAAGAATCTCTTTAGGTATGGTATCTTTCCAGTCCAAAAGGTTTCGCTAAATCCCTTATTAATTAGTCCTTCCTTTTTTGTATTCCTTTTCTTTGAAGCTTTCTTCTTGTAATAAACTCAGAGACATAAAAACTAGCCCTAGTAGTTACAATGCGCTCTTCTTTTATTGTTCCTACTGATAAAACATAAATGGACGAATACATAAGAAGTTCTTTCTCTGCGTATTATATTACTTCAATCATCAATATGAAGTTTAGCAAAATAGTTATTTTGTATAAATCAGTGCTCACCTTTTAAACTGTGACAATGTTGATTTTTTTTTTGGTATAAAATTTTTGCTTATTTTATTTTTGTTATTATCATGAGATTTCCTATCTGTTACGTTTTAATGTTCTATAGTTTAACACGTCATATTCTCAATCTAATAAGATAGTAATCCTTGAAACATATATTATCATTGTAGTATACGGCCATATGAGAATATCAAGTCAATAAGTTGTCAATTATATCTATGAACTAGTAATTTTAGATAACATATAGATAGACAAGTGTCGGACCACATCCAACAGACCGGTCTCTTCATCTCTTTTGTATAGGAAACAAACATTAAACCTCTTATATAGGAACAAATTCCAATGATAGATGTATCTCATCTCACAAAAGCAAGATTGACTGAATCTTACACCTTCTCCTGACGCAGAGTATTGAACAACAATCATACCAACTCATATTATATATGATAGTATAAATAGTGAACAGTAAGCAGAGTGAAATGTACGTTCTAATCAACTCCAACTCATATTATAAACCTATGATAACCTAGTATTAACTTGAGCGTTGGAGTACTTTTTGCAGGTACCTTTTCCATTGTTCCAGACACCAAAGACTAAGGATTGATGAAAGAATGGACCGATTTACACATTGAAGTGTTGTTTTCAAGCCTCAAGACTATTGTTTTCGGCCTCAAAGGCTTTGTAAGAACAATCACCAAATTGAATGCATTGTGCATCATCTTTTAAATCCTTGAGTGAAGCGACGATGCAGAAATGTAGTGAACCCATCATCTCTAAGTAGTTAGGAATCTATGGGTGAATTCGGAAACTTATTATAATTTCACATTTTTTGGTTCACAAGGGGTCTAGGCTAGGCGTTTCAATTTTGTCCATGTGAGAGTCTTGCATGGTTTGATCATCAAGTTATAAGAGACAGTGGGTCAGGCTCGTCTTGCAACGGGTTGAAAATTCTCTAAAAAGTTGAAATGCATGCATGTGCGTTTTGAATGGTACGAGACTTTAATGTGCCACTACGGGATTTTGGATAGCTACTCAAGCAATAATTTTTGGACTTTTGCATGATTTGGTTAAATTTTGATTTGAATCAGTGTCCTGAACTCATTCAATTTATAACTTTAGTTTGGCCCTTGGGTACGATTATGATGATGTATGTTTCACAAAACAATCCAAAATCACACACAGAAGACTGAACAGTAACTGTGTCGGCATGGGAAATAACCTCTTGATAAAAATGAGAAAAAGTGAAATAAAATTATCTTTAATTACTTCATGTTGTTGCATGAGCAAATTAACCTATGTGAATTCGAAAAAAAAAATTGTTAGACCTTTTCATTATATTTCATCGACACTATACCTTAATGTTTCTGAAAAGAAAATGCCGACAATCTAAGAGGAACAATTGAAAAGAAAAAAAGGAAACAGAGGAAGGTGATAAATTAAAATACTTTCAATACTTGTTATTTTAAACGTGAAAACCTAATATACATAACGAATCCCTGAAGATGTGTTGTTTGAGGGAAATTAGAGGACTGAACAATCGGTACGAATGTTTCCATTCTGTGCATTTTTGACTCCAACTCGGCCCAATTTGGTCATGGCAGCGGCGAAGTTGGCATGGAAAATTTTGCTGCTACTGGCAAAAGCATTGACAGTGGCCTTGGACCTTGAATCCATGAAAAGGACTTGGTCTGAGGAGAAGAGGCCCTTCCCTTGCTGAAGATTTTTGAAGTAAACATGGTCGAATGCTCGTGGCGTGGTTGGGTCCATATCGATGGCAATCCTTCGATCCACATTCCTTGGGCACATTGACTTTAGCTGCATTGCGTATTTCTCGTTCAATGCAGGGTCCACTCCACTTTTGCTCTTGAAATTGTACACTCTCTTTGAGAATTTGTCGCAGTGGGAGAATCCAACAGTGTGAGCACCTGTAGATTCACATGAATTATTACCCAGCCTCTTCTTCTTTATCAAACTATCATTCTTCTTCTTTTACTACGTTCATATATCCGTTACAGAAAATAACCAAACAGTTACTTATATTTAAATCGCATTTTGCTTAATTTACTGGGCTCACATGATAAGCCAGACACCCTCTGTAAAACCGATATATTTTTCAATACACTACTATTATAAAAAAAATTGTATAAATCCTTTCAAACTATACAAGCACACTCTTTGTTTTAAAAATATAATATATTAAACAAAAAAAATAATTAATTCACATATAATTGATCATATGATTAAAATTTAAATTCATACATTTTTTTCCCGTTACTTTGAAACTCAATAATGGGATTCAGTGGGGAACAGAAATCATGTGTGAAGAGTGACCAGGCGCATTACCTGACAGGGCTATCATCTCTGTCTGGGTGAGACCGTTTGCCGCAAACAGTGAATTGAGCTGGTTCAAGTTGAACTCTGGCTGAGGGAGCCTCCCATTTACATCTGAAGCTTTAGATCTTAGCCCATCAAATCTTCCCAATTCAACTTCGTAGAATGGCCCACCGGCCTGAACAACCATTTTCATTATAATTCAATAAACCTTATAACTACTCATTGGATCAAAATGTTTCTCAGGGTAAACAGAGTCACATAAGGTAATTGATGAACAAACCAGTGCAATAACATCTCGGGTTGCCATGGCTAAAATATCAGCACACGAAACTTTGTTCCTACACAACGGAACTGCATCCACTGCTGCTTTTGCTTTAATCACCGTGTCAAACCCATCTCCAGCAAGTGAAAGATTATCAGGGTGATCCTTCTCTGCTTTGTTGTTTTTCGTGGACGCAACCAAAACCGAAGCATCACAACCCTGTGGGAACATTGCAGACACAGCACCAATAGGATTATTCATATGCTGAATAAATCAAATGCGTTTATATGGTGAATGAACGAGTCAAAGGCATGCCATTGATTACCTGCACGAAGCAATCATGGAAGAAGAGACGGAGGGTAGCAGGGACCGTGACAAATGTTTGATGAAATTTCTTTTTAACTGCTTCTCTGACTATGTTTTCGACATTGGGACATGTTTTAGCGTAGTGGTGTCGACTTAGCTGGGCCGAAGAAGGACAAGAATAAAGACACAGAGTGGAGAAAAATAACCAGACAAGTATAAGGTTAAGCTGAGCCATTTGCTGTTATTTGCAGATAAAGGAGAACTACAAAATGCAGAGGGGGACTGAATGTGAATGATGGCTTTAGTGCAAAAGTGCAAGGGGAGTGAGGGGAATATATTAGTACATTACTAACTTTATGAGCCATGAAATAGTCGGGTTCACGAGCCAGTTGTATCAGAATCTTTGAAACTATTTTTACAGCAAGAAAGTGAAGTTTGAATAATGATAATAATAATAATAATAATAGAAGAATGATTCACTTTGAAAGGGACGCAATTAATAATAGCCAAAAAGAAAGAGACCCCCACTACACAGTAGTGAGATGGGTTGATTGGTTGTGTTTTGTCCAAATGTAATTAAAATGTTTTGCGTAAAATTGCGTAAAGAGTGGGGAGGGACCTGGTTTGAATTGTAAATTCCGAAATGCAAAAAAATTGTGGACCAAGTTGGTAGAGTGAGAGAGCAGGGGATGCTAACATTTTAGCAGAAGGAGCATGTCGAGTGACATGCACGTTAAGCTTACTTTCCTACCCTCTCCTGGTACCGGAAATAAAGTGTACTAACCAGTTTGGTTTCTTGGTTATCCATACCCCACAAGTTGTTAGTTTGATAAGACTTGCTTTTGTGTCCATCGGAAATGTTTGTTGTACTGTTTTCTGAATCTGGTTATTTTCTTCTCAGTCCTATTTACATATGTGAACAAGAACACTATTCATAATATACTTAAAATATCATAAGTTTTAGGTTAATTATGTTTCATATGACATTATGAGAATGTTTGATTGATTTTAATTATTAATTGCTTATTTGTTATTTTATGTTCTAGAGATATCATATTGGCACATCTATCCTATCTCGGTCACGTCAATCCTGTATAGTGCAAGACTCGTTCCCATTCTAGATGTGAAAAAAATAGTATTTAGTAATTTTAGTTTAAATATAAATTATAAATTCATCTTAATCCAACCAAGCATTCATTACATCAAAATGGCCGCCACTGCATTAAATAAAAGTGACTTTAATTGTTAGCACAAATCAAATTTTATAGTCACTTTAATTGTCAACAGAAATGGAATTTAAATTCAAACTTGCTTCTTTAATTAAAAGGTAACTTTTTGTAGTCTTTTATGTTTTAGCCACATAGTTGTCTTCCTTAGCAATCATAACGTGGATAAATTCTTTTAACTTGATATTGCACTATTATTTTATTAATATTCAAATAAGAAGAATTTTTTTACTAATTATAAATCTAATACCATTTTATCAGTATTGCAAAATAATACTTGTCATATTAAAATTATATTTTAATAAAATATAATTAATTTAATCCTATTTATTTTCATTTAAAAGCAATTTTATAAGGTCATAAAAAATTAAGTTCATGATTGAAAATACTGTTCAGTAGTCCAATAAGGTGTCATTGAAAAATACACACACACAAAAGAAAAAAACACGTGTGGCGCGTCAAGAACTTGAGGCATCCGTGAATATTTCCTTTCTTCATAAATTAGCAAAATCAACAGAACTCGCCTTTGCAGCGGATAATGGGTGTTTTGAGTAAAAGTGGATAAAATTCATCTAAATATTATAAAATGAATTAAAATTTTAAAGCTTTTTTTCATGGAATTAAAGTTTATAATTATTTACATAAACTTAAGTAAGCTGTAATTTAGATAAATTGAACTATTCAGAAAGTTTTTTCTATTAAAACTGTTTAATTTATTTAAAATATTATTAATGAATATTTTATCATAAGCAGTCCTGTTTAAACTTCTCTATAAAAATAATTTCGCTTTTTCAAATTAAATTACCAAAATTATCTTACCTTCAATCTTTATCATGTATTGTATTTCAATTTAGTAATAATTTGATTCAATTCAATTTTTTAAGTAACAGTTTTTAGTAGCAGAGCTACCACCCACGTTACGTGTGTAAATAATAATGACACGGGAATCTTTACTGTTATCAAGAATTACAACACTTTATCTTTATTTGAAAGTTGCCCGGTTGCAAAAAGATTTATTTTATTTTACGTATATCCACATATTCCCTTTGTTGGAGGGAATTTTTTTATAGCCTATTCCAACTCATCACATTCTCTAAGATTATATTTTTTAACTGCATTAAAGTAAAAACCTTGTGGTCTGTGAATAAGTTTGATTAGGTCTTAACTACACTTATTTAAATTTAATCCAAATGGAACATCAATATTACTAAATGTCAAATCCTTAGCTCCTTATGCTTTCAATAATCGCATCACAAGGCTACGGAGGTTGATTGAAGACAACCATGCGACCGACAGTGTGGTGGTGTTTTTGCAGTGCGGCCTATGGTAATGAAAAATAGAAATAGAAATTGTTTAGTGAAAGGAAAATGAAGAAAAAAATAGAAATAGAAATTGTTCGGTGGAAGAAAAGACGAATAGGCGTTTTTGAAATTAGTTTAGAAAACCACACATTAACGTTAATGAATAGGCGTTTTTCTTCACCGTTTTCCGCAATTTAGAGATGAAATTTTACACTGTGAATCAATTTTATTATTTTTAGATTTCATGTTTCTCTTTCTTTTCTTTTCATCGTTCCAAACATATGCGCGTCATCAAGCCCAACAAAATTCTTCGACTTTAAGGCATTCCGTAACATTTTTTCGTAACTTTTTACTGAGTGTATATATATATACATATATATATATATATATATGATATTTTTAACACGTGAAATTGGAAAGTGTAAATTTTTTTATAGTGGCCGGGGTTGCGTGTAGGAAGACATACATTTTTTTTAAGTTATTAAACCCTAAAATCCTAAACTATTAAAAAATCTTTATTGTTGATTACTATCTAGAGCATTGATTATTCACTTTTTTTCAGGAGTTATTTCTTCAATCTGACTATTTTATTTTTAACACTTATATTAAATAGTTTCTCATATGTATATTTTTCAATTTGTTTTTTAATTTTTTTCTATCTCTAAAACAGAATTTACGTTTATCTTTTCCCATTTTTCAAAGTCCATAATCATAGTGTGGGAGTGTAAGTAGTTGATGATGAAGAGAGTTATAATGTTGAGGGAAGATGCCTTCATTTTGAAGGGCAAATTGATCCTTCCACCGAAGAAAGTTAAAGGGTTTGTTACGGTGATAAATTATTAAATTGATGTCAATAATATTGTCGGTGATTCTCATCATATAACCTTTTGAAGTTGATTTTGAACTTTTAGCCGTTTGGCAGGGCATGGTTAGGTAGTAGAAATAACGGTCGCCCGCAGTTTAATTTTAAGTGCACATGATCATCATATTTAAATTCAATTACTTTGGTAAAATAAGAAGTTTATGAACTTGAAAAGCACGTGATCCTGTGGGATTCTAACTTCAAAGGATGTGATGATGATTATGGATTATTATTTTGAGGGGTATTTGCACCCACGTTCTTAATAAGTAGCATTTTCCAGAATTCTTTCACGTGAAGTAGAGAAGAAAAATCACAGAAGGTACTGAGAAATATGCAGTTCGTGGGGAGCTAGTGGGGATTTGAGAGTATTCACTTGACCACTTCCCATGATGAGTCATGCTTCTGAACCGTTGACGATGGCTAGTTGGAGATCATGGCACATGGAAACCACACTATAATTTCCACATATGACGCATTATACTTTTAATTAATTAAAATTATTATTATAAATGATAATAATGTTATAATGTATAAGAGAGTTAAGTTATATGGAGCGTGAAAATTTATATTTCACAGTCTTCTAATATATATTAATTACAATTGATTGTACAAGTAAAGAAATTGTTAAACCTTTTATAAACATGATGAAAAAAATATTTTAACTATTAGTAAATAGGTTAATATAATCGATAAAATTAAATTAAGTATGACAATATTCACATAATTAAGGTAAACAATAATGCATTATATGTGAGTTTTTTTTTTTAAGAAAGTCTTATAACTTACATAATATTAAATCTTGATGCAGACAAGTTTAATTTTCATATAATATTAGCTTTAAAAAATGAATATAACTAACTGATTAAAAATTACCATAACTTTTTTAAATAGTTACTTACGTAAGTTAACAATGATCATGTTAAACACAATATACTTTTTCTTTCTAACGTTTTAATATATCTTGATTACATTTACTTATTTTCTATTTTGTGTATTAGGTGTAAAAGTTAAACACATTAAATATGTTATTCCAAAATAAATTTATAACAATTTATAAAAAAAGATTCATTTCATATACATATTTCATATTTTTATTTTATTTTTAAGTATATTTAAAAATTTTAAATAGTAAAAATAAATTATTATATTAAAATAATTGTAACTGGATTTCAACAATAAGACACACTACAAATCATTCATATATTTCAACAATAAACTATACTACAAATCATCAAATCATCCCCTATTCTTTTTCTAACTCATTATTAATTTTATCTTCTATACTTTTCCTAATATTTTACCCAAACATATGTCAAGTGTCAATATTGATTAAAAGTTTTCATTTTAAAATAGGTATAATAAATATTTATTTTTTTTAAGAAAAATAATTTCATTTTCTTAACCGCTACATTTAATGCATAAAATAAAACCACGCTTTAAATTTGTTAATGATAAAGTAAAATATCACTACTCTTGGAAGAAAGTAAAGTATTACCTAAATTTAGTTCGTAACGGAAATTTAAAAACTATATCACACTTCTCTATATTTTAAAACATGAATGAACAAAATTTAAAGTAACAGTAATAATTTTTTATTGGATATGTTAGAATTAAGAACAACCATTACTCTTGCACTTTACTTTAACAAATTGTATTTTTTTATTTATTATTCTTTAACGAATATTCTTAAACATTAATCGACCAAAATCCCACTTGTAAACAGAGAATATAGAAAGTGTGGAATTATATTAATAAAAGCCCATTGATTGTGGCATTAGCGATTCAAAAATGTATTCTCAAACTACAATTCAAGTATCATGGCACCTAATTGCATAATTATTGGGTGTTCATGCACGTAATATTATTCTTAACTCCACTTGTGTTTTTCTTTTGTTCCTTTTTTATCCTTCGAACATGGCAACTTATATAGTGGAGCCCGTTGTTTTTGCTGTCCAGTTCTTATCCACTGTCATTGTGGGACAACTTTTGCTGCTATCAAGATCTATCTTTTTGGTTTCTTAAAAACTTTTCGATTGTGCTTTTGCTTTCATGTCTTTTAATTGTCGTTGTCTTTACAACAAATTATCCTTTGCACGTAGGTTAAAAAAAAACACACCTAGTCTTCCTGCAGAAAATATCCTTTGCGCATATTTCTCACTTTCTTTCTAATAATCCATACATATACATGTGCCACATTGTGTATATGTTTTAGCTAATAATTCTAATATACAAGATTATTTTTTATCTTTTAATGAATTGAAAGTGAAGGTAATTACTTATTAAGTATACCCTGATTATTTTTTATTCAAAGTAACTTTGTTCGAAATATTATTAGACACAAACACTTTTCACATGATTAATTTGAATCGAGTAATAGTCCTAACTCTTATTGCTAACATATGTTAATTTAAATTTATATCCACTGAATTGATTGTTTGAGTTCTCTCTCTCTCTCTCTCTCTCTCTCTATATATATATATATATATATATATATATTATTTTAAAAAAATATTTCTCTCTTAATTATCCTCATATGCTATGATTTTTAAGAATGTTATATCACATTTCAGTGACAGATGTGTGGAAAGAAAAGATAGAACTATATCATCTTACTATTTTTTTCTTGTGAACAACTGGATTTGTTTTTAATAAATAGAGAGATAACTTGGAATGAAAATAGTATATAAATTAGCTTAGTTTCATTTGACTGTTAAAAAAATATATTTTGTAATGCATAGATAAAAGAATTTTCAATTATATTAAGCATATTGTTATCATTATTTATGAAAGTATTAACATGTATTAGATTTTAGTGACATTATTTTTGTATTATATTTATTTTTTCTTACTATTAATAAATAATTCAATTTGACTATTTAATTTAAATCGATATAATCAAATCTTTTAATTTTTTAAAAATGATACAATTCTGCATCTTCGTGTAAATTGAATTAACACTATTTAGAATTTCACTTGAAAAATATCTTCATTATTGCAGTTAATTAATAACAGTATTGTTTTTAGTGACAGTTTATTATCTTCACTCTCACTGCTTTAAGTATATTTTAATAATTTTTTAATAGTATGATGAAATTAAAAAAAAAAACGATAACAAAATAATTAAAATCTGATAAAGTTGAATAAACAGTAATATTCTTGAAAGCATGTGATTTAAGATAGTATCATGCATATAGATCCGTCTCTGGCAGACAAAAAGATCTTCAGCAAGTAAAAGGGGATTGGCTGGTTCAACTGTCATTTTCTCTACTAAAGCTAACATCAATTGTGATTCAATTTCTTGGTAACTTGTTGATAAAGTAATAGTGTATAATTTCATTATGAAATGAGATGAGCAAATTCATAAGCAATGATATTTTTTTCAATGCATAAAAATGGTAAAAATTATAAAATTAGCATTGAAAAATATTCTGGTCTAGAAAACAAAATTTATTGTTTAATCCTTTAAAATTATAAATGTAAACATTGTACTCTTTATTTTTATTTTTTTTACACATACACTTGATGGAAATAATTCAAAAGCTGATCGAAAGTTTGACAGATAAGTGGTAATTGAAAATTGAAAACTAAAAATTATTACATTAGTTTGTTGAATTATAAGTTTTGGATAAATTAACTGTTTATAGAATAAAAATGACTCACGTAAAGATGTTTATATGTTTTTTTATGTGGTTTTAAATTTATTGATAAAACATATGCTGAATAATTATTATCTCAGTTTTCAATTAAGAGCATAGAGGACCACCGTAAGTCATTCATAAAAAGAATACATATATTAAACCTTTAAATAAATAATGATAGAACGGCGTTAAATGAAAATAAAAAAACAATGGAATTAAATAAATAGTTAAGTTTTAATGATAAATAATAATATTTGAGAGTTAAAAGTGGAAAGAAGAGAATATTTCATTTGAAATAAATGAGTTGAAAGGGGCAAAAAGAGAATTTTCATTTTTTTTACTGCCAAATACATATACTTAATTTTAACAAGGAAAAATTAAAAAAAAAGGTGAATTATTTTATAAAGAATAGTTATGAATACTTTTTTAAATATGTTATGCAGGAGTGGAAAGTTAAAGCTAACATGTTAAACTTGTTATTTAGAGGAGTGTTTTGAAATAAGTTTAAACCAAATTATTGAGGTTAAAGAGCTTTGCATGTGAAGTGTGAGTTGCCACATGAGATTGGGGGAGAGTGACTTGTGAAGTAACAGCAGGTTGGGACACTCATTGAGTGATGATTGAAGTTGATGGAATTATGGAAGAATGGAAGATCCATGGAGAGAAAGATGTAGCACTTTAGACTTCTGAGCTGGATACTGTAATCAAAACTAGTATGAGTCTTGGTTCAATGGTTCGGGAAATAGTTATGTCAATCAATCATTTCTCTATTTCAAAGCTAATGCTCTATAAAATAAAGGGCAGAAAAATACTATGAGATTAAAAAAACTATCAATTGATAAAATTTTAAAAATTATTTATTTATAATTATTTTTTGTGAACATATATTTTTTGTAAATTTAATATATATTTTATTTTAATCATTATAATAATAATGAATTTTTACTTTTTGTTATCATAAGAAAAAATTGATATACATATATATAATAATAATAATAATAATAATAAACCTTTTATTCCATAAAGTTATTTGATACTGGTTTTTGAAATCTGCATATCTGGAAAATTTGTATGGAATTTGTAGATTCGAAAAAAATAAACATAAATTATGAAAATAATATAAACTATTAAATTAAAAAAAACAATAAATAAAACGGTGGTAAAACTATCTCGCTTTCAGGTTTATGCTTTGTTCGAACCCATTAAGCTTGTAGCTATTTCCAGTTCTCTAACTAATGGGCCGAAATTAGATCTGTCTTTTGTTCGTTCTGAATCCAAGACCCATACAAACCCAAGGCAGTTACTTACTGCCCTAAACAAATTATGACCTGCACTTCAAATTTTCATAAATACCCTTAATGTTTTTATTTTGAAAGTAATGTTTTACAGATTTCTCATATAAAAAAAACTGAAATTCATCTGTGACGAGAAGATTTCAACAATTATATTATTTACATTGTTTTCAAAATTAAAATTTAAAGGGTATATTTGGAATTTACAAAAAATTGTAAGTGCAGGTCATGATTTGTACAGTGCAAGAAGCAACTGCCCAAACCAAATAGTCAGCTATGTGGGCTTTGCTTTTTCCTTTTCAGTTTTCTTTATGCTAGTTTTTTTTCAGCTTTTCCTATTTTTCTTTTTCTTTTTGGTAAATTTGGCTCGTTCACTGTTTCATTTTTTTTTTTTTTAGAATATTTTGGAATACAGTACCCCTTAAAGTCCTTCTGAGAGTTAATTACATTAGAAAGAATCCAGTAACTGTTCTCAAATATCAATGAAACATTACTTATTATTGTTTTACTAAATGACTTAATTTTTCTAACTGTTCTAGGGATGCTGTGATATAATTAAGTAGAAAACTTCGTTAGAAAAACTAAATAGAAATAATTTAGTAAAAAATTAATATCTATTCTTTTATTAATTCATGAACTCGAATATCCAATTCAGTGGGACCGGAGAACAGCACAAGCCTGTGCAACTCTGACTTTCACCCTTTACTAGCAAACCCATAGGACCCACTGCTCCATACGAATGCACCTTTCTGCCCCGGCAACGCGTGCTTCCATTCCACCTCCGTCGCTCAATTTCCCAACAATTTTTATAACCTTCTTCTACTGCATAATCCACATTCTAAAAACACACAGCCGCAACCTAACAACCATGTGCTCGCCTTGATAAGACCAACCAATGCATACATATATATGTATCTAATCTCTACTATTGTTCATAAACATGTATGGAATTCATGCGTATGCATGTAACTTCTTTTATTTATATAAACCATATGTATTATCGTTTAGCATTTACACATCCACTGCACATTAACTTAACTCACCACACACATGCCCAATTGTGTCTACAATCATTGAGCTGGCTCTTTGTGCTATAATCATGTCAAACAGCATATTGCATGCACCTATCTTACACAGTCAGTGCAGCTACAAAACATTCATGAATCATAATTAATTATTCTCTTAGGAATGATGTGAGTATGTATGAGTCTAGTAGAAACTTATTACCTCAAGTTTTTGAGAGTTGAAGTTGATATCGATAATGACATAGTTTCTTGGATTTACTTATAGTCATTAATGCCGAATCTCGTCCGTGAATTCCCTTAAAAGAGAGACCCACAGATAGAAGAAATCAATGATGCCATAAACCTTAAACCTATCATTTGTTGTCCTTTTTTAATCGTACGGTCGGGATCTACTTGTCAATGGCAATTGAAAGAGATGTATATGCAACAACACGCTTGGATTGCAATTTGTTTATTGTTACTATAATTGAGATCTGCGATACAAAAAGTAAGGTGCATGTGATTCACCTCAGCAGACTAAGCTGCTCTATTCATGATTTGTCTGGAGTAAACCAAAGCCTTGCGATTCTAAACAATTATATATATAAAAAAACTAATACTATCATGGAGTATAATTTAATACACCCGCCTTACTGGACGTGTCTCATGTCTCAGGTATTTCATCCATGAAACTTGAATTGCACTGGTCAAGGTGCTGGGGCTTGTTTGGCGTGCCTCAAACCTCATGCAAATAGCACTTTGATTTCCGTGAGTGTCTTTGAGAAAAATCTTAAATTTCGGTTGTGTTGTAGTATTATATTTAACTCCAACAGTGTACTCTGACGATTCTGATATTGGGGTGTGAGAAAACAGTGGCTGAGTGTTTCTCTAATAAACAAGGTTGTCGCTGAAGTAGTAGCGAAAGGAGTATCCTCTTGCCCTTGCTTGAGAGACTTTTTCTTCTTCTTGTCTTCTTATACAGAGCAGAAAGTGCTGTATTATCTTGGGTTCGTTCTCACAGGTTAGAGGCTAGATTCTGTTTCATACAGCTTCTTGCATTAGAATATCTGAATCTGTGTCTGTTAATTTTGCTTTGATTAGTAGAAGGTTCTCATAACATTAACTAATCCAATGTTCACGATAGAAGTTCTGTTTCATAGTCTTTTGAATCTCACCTGCTGATTGTGAAACTAATAAACGTCTTTTCGTTCCCATTTGCATGGCACAAATGAGCGTGGGAATGTTGATTGTTAGAATTTGTATTATGTCATTGGTATGTGAAATTCTCATAGGTGAAATATGCTTTCTCAGACGAGGAATATGGCTTTGTATCATGCAAGGCATAAACTTTTTTTTTTTTTTTTGGTTTCCCGGGAATAAGTTATGGACCTTTAGATCATGATATAGAAAAATTCTACTGTTATTTGTTAAACTTTTAGGGAAAAGGTTTCATAAAGAAAAAAAAAATACAAGTATGAACAGAAACAGGAAATTAATGATGGTAGTAGTACGAAGATAATTGAGAGAAAGGAAGTGCTGGGGCCAAAATGTCAAGTGTATACGTTTCTGTTCATAACTCTTTTCTTTTTAACTCGGTATCTTCGACAAGGAGTCAGGGATTACTATTTAGAACTATTGAGATTTATTTAAGAGATTTTGAGGTAACTAAAGCATGGTGATGGAACCATGATCGCAGCGTATTCCAGGCTATAACTCTAATTATATTACACTAAGCAGTTTTAAACTGGAGATACCAAAAGAAAAGAAAAGCATTGCCTTTGTTATGTATTAAATAATGCAGCAATTGGAAGGATACTAATGTGAATAATGACATCATGTTTTTATTCCCTGATATATGCGTAAAGTTATCATGGTAGGAAATTCAACAAAAAAAGGTATCGCAAGATTTTATTTTATTTTTTTTATTTTTGTTTTGAGAATTCATTTCAGATAATTGTGGTCCAAAGTTTTTGAATGAGATAAGCAACGGAAGTTGATGCCATCATTTTGTATTAGGCTTCAAGGCTACTTCTTTTACAGAAAAACATTTTTCATTGATCAAACTACCTTCTAAGTTGATGTTTTCCTCATTTCAGCTGAACTGTGGTTACTAATATTAATGTGGTGATACCATAAAAAATGCATTCTGAACATTCCAACATAAGGAGTTTAGTTAGCTTTATCAAAGAAGCTGAACAAATCTCCATGGAGAAGCTTATTAGGCCTTGTGACAAAGAATACATGCGGATGACCATGCTAAAACACCAAGACACTTTCAACGAACAGGTACCACATCTCTTTCATTTGTTCTCAATCAGCTTCATTAGAACATTGAGTGCCCTGAAAATGTGTACAGGTGTATGAGCTTCACCGTTTGTATGGGATTCAGAAGATATTGATGAAAAATACGGAAGCCAACAGAGGTATTGAAGTAAACCAACGAGGATGGAACTTAAAAAATGTGATTAGTCTAACTCAAAATGGTTATCATAAAGGTGCACTGAAAAATCCTAAATTGAAATTTGATCTTGAAATACCTGCTACTGAGGACACTGCAGAATCTGACAGCAATGGAGTTCTAGAGATTATAAACGAGACCGGGATTGAGCTGACACTAGGCCCTTCATGTTACAATCGTAAGAAAGTGGAGATGCCGCTAACTTCAGATTCAGCACATAGATTGTCTTCTTCTACTGGATCCAGTCTTATAAACAAGACAAGATTGAAGACCCATCATAGCAGTCATTTGACTATAGAAGAATTAAAGTGGAGGTATAATTGGTCTTGTCCAGGTGCCACATTCAACCACAGGGTCTGAAAGTGGAATTAGAAACAGTTATGATATTGAAGAACAATCAAAAGGAGAGAGATCGAAACAGCCACCTTGGATTTTACAAGTGTTGAGCCTGAACACGACCTAAAAGTATTCTAAGGCCAATTTGATGTATATTTAATTAGTGTTCAAGACTAACATTGTGAGTGGTGTTTCTGTGAAATTTTCTTCGTAGTTATTAATGGTGAGGGTGTGATTATGTCTTGTATAAATCTTGTTTACCATGGTGAAAGAAACCAATTATGATTCCGGAATCACCTATGATTGATATTTCTTTGGTCTTGTGACTGTTCACATTTACATCCTTTTACCTCTGGAACCATGAAACATGGAGCTGTGTCCGAGGTTATTAAGCCCTTTATTAGCCCAGTACCTCAGAAAGCAGTATAAGCCTTCCCCCCACATCAATCAAATCATGTAACGAGATGAGATTCGGAGATCGCAAATCGATTAAAAATACGATCCATTTATAACATATAACTAGGTGCAAACCTTATTTTAATTAGACTTAAAATCTAATTCTTAATATAATATCAAAAGTAATTTAGAGTGTATTGTCTTAGAAATGTGATGAGCCTGCCTATTTGTCACCCAATGTCACCTTGAAACTTCTTTCACGAAGGAAACTATGGATTGATAGTAATCTTTCCATTATGACTAAATTGGTCTAAACTTAATCCTAAATCCTAACTCACAGTAGAGCTTTTCTCACAGTGTATCTCTCCAAAGCTATTGAACCCATACAGCTAGCTGATTTAGTTTACTCCAAATTATATTTTCAAGGCGACAAACTCGTGGTGCCTTTGGAAGCTTCTGTCAATGTGAAATGGAGAAATCATTTTCAAGGTTTTTTCAGCTCATGCTCCAATTGTATGCTTTTCATATACATTGGGGGAAAAAACTAAAGCTGCGGTTGAGGGGTAATTTTAATTGGGAGACATGTGACGATATTTTTGTTGCTTAATGGAAAAATAATAGGTTAGTAAACTAATTTGCTTTTCTCATTAATCTGTCCACGGTGATTCATGAACTTACAAGCCAACAAGAAGTAGGAGATCTGGTTCCTGTCTACCATCAGATGAACAGCATATTCTCTTCCAGATAGTTAAACATCTTTTTGACATGTTTTGGTAAGGTCTGTCCCAAAAGATGTTTAACTTCAAAATTTCATGAATTTGAAACGAACCATGGTCTCTTTCTTTTCGTTATGATTAGGCTTTAGACACCAAAACCGACAATGCAAGGCTGTCACTTAAACTATTAGTCTATTATTCTCTTTACGGAAGCTTTTTATCTCCAAGGACTTAATTATTTTTACATAGACCCCACCAACTGCAGTTATCAGATTTTGTATTCTTCCAGTGATTTTATGGTCCATTTCTCTTTAGGAAGACATGATCTCACTCTGAGAAGCAACTGAACTGACCCACCTAAGTTTTGAAGTCTCGTGCATGAACATGAAAGTGCTCTGGGTGACATTTACACTCTTCATTGATGATTTTTTTAGGGTCTAACGAATGCGATTCATTGTCAATATTGTACGAAATGTAGATGATTTCCATTCCTTTCTTTCTCCTGATCACAGATAACTTTGCATAATTATTTTCAAGATAATAAGTTAAAATATATACTGCTATCTGGGATTCTTAACTGATTTATGCTAGAATGATGGGAAGAATTATGATTCTTGCATGGACTGCCCAGATAGAAATCAATCTAAGTCTACAATTATATTTAATTTTTCATCACACTTCAAAACATAGTTCGCACCAAAGGATCGTAACTTACATCTACATGGAATCAAGATGAAGCAAAAACTCGGAAAGACTAATCCTGTATTTTTCACCCCAAGAATTTAAGGAAGAACCTTTGCTCTGACAGCAGGAATTATCAACAGCCTCAGGAAATGGAGTGGCGTCGATTCTTATTTGGTTTAGTGCGACCTTTGGCAAAAGGTGCAACACCATCGGCACGCACAAAAGGAGAAAGCCGTCCAAGTTTTTTGGAAACTGAACTTATGAATGATCTTCGAGGCAAAGGAGGTTTATCAGCAGAAGGTGAAGCACTTACCGTAGGACTGTTAACTGCAGATTTAACTGTTGTGGTCTCAATCTCTTTCAGTCTCATTTTCAATTTCACTAGTTCTAATTTCAGGTCTTCATTTTCTCTTCTTAGAGTAGAGAGCTCATTCGAAACTGGACGAAGATCAGAGGAGTATACGTTCAGTTTGGAATCAACCGAGGATTCCCCGCTTCCGTTGCCATTCATGGCATCGCGAAGCCGTTGCTGTTCGTAATAGAGAACCTGAACCACGGTTTGAACAGGTAGCCGGTCATTTTGTGCAGCATGTGCACATGCCTCTCGAGATAATTTCTGACAGTCCATCACGCTGCACACTTTCTTCCTCTCCATGTCACTTAGAGCAGGATGAGCCTGAGAATAGTCAATTCAAACTTTATCAGCATTGATTCAAAAAAGAATTTCGTGTAAATAATTCTATGTCAATTGTTTAATGTAGCAAATGATTAGGTGTAAGTGTTTCTTCTGTTGTTCAACAAGAGGAATCAACAGTGCAAAAGCAAAACATAAAATCTGGAGTATGATTAACTTGATATAGAAAAAAGAATTGTAGTCTGAACCTTAAGATAGATGTCTATGGCTCTGTACATGCCATCTTCTGTTGGTCTGGACTGTTCAGGAATTAATTCTGCCAAAGAGGTGAATTTGGGAACTGGTAAATTTCGGTCGGTGGCTATTTCAGCAAGGTAGTTTTCCATTAACTTCCCAACCCGTTCAATATCACTCTGTGGAGGAGAAAAGTATTCATCATCTACATTGTAGACTAAGTGGTTTCCCGTTTGAGATTCTAGGTAATTAGTGGTGATCCTCTGCACTGTATCAACGTCAAACAATGTGTCCCCAGTGAAAGAGTAGGAAGGAATGAGAAGATCATCTAAAACTGCTTGTCCTAACTGCATGGCCATTCTCTTCTCCAGATCAAGCCTGCAAGCAACCGTAGTCTCAAGATATATTGCTGCCCGAAGCAGCATTGAAAGAAAGCTCACTGACATTACATTCTTCTCCCTTGGCAAAAGGCTCACTATTGTCTCTAAAACAACCCTCTTTTCATGCTCTTGTCGCGGCTCAATCTTCTTCCTTGCCTTCCCAAATACATCCTGGTCCTCAAAAAAGGGAGAGATAAGAGTTAAGAACAGAATCCGTGAATCAATGAATCCATAAAATCATATTTACTTTTAATTGTTCCATCGTTTTAGAGAGGGATCTCACCAAACCTCGTAGAGATTTCTGAGCATAGAGCATTAGAAAAGGACCAATGGCATACTGTTTAAACCCTCTTGCCATCATTGCGATTATAACTCTCTGGAAAATGTCGATTCTAAGCACGGTCATATCTTCAGCCCACCAATCCACTATTGGTTTCTGGTTTGATGCCACGGAAGACACCACTCCCACAGTGCCACTCTCACTACTTGCAGATGAACAGAATTGGCTTTCCTTACATGCTATATATGCAATGGCGTCTATGCAGCGACTCACCAACTTTGCTCTCTCTGCCATTGGAAGGAGAGTCTCTGACATGTGAAGAACAGAAACAGCCCCTGCAATGGTCTTCAGTGCCACTTCGTTCAAATAAGCATCACTCCTTCCCACCAAGTTTCCAACTGAATAGTCCTCTGTCATCTCAAGATACTCAGCCACGCACCGTAGCGTGGCAATGTTTTCAACGTTTATTTCGAAGTTTATTCCGTAGCAGAACTTCGCTGCCAGTTCAAATGCTTCTGCTCCACCAGGAACATCAGAGAGTTCAATGGATGAAACGTCAGCATCGTTGGATTCTGAGACGAGTTTCCTAATATATCCACACTTGGAGACTAGTGGAAACTGCAATTAAAGAAGGAGAACACTATTAGAAAATTTCAATATTAGTTGATGACCAACATAATAATAACAATCTATACGCCAAAATATTGAATATATATACTTTTCTTGTTCCTAACTCCAGTTCTAGTTTTACGCAGACATAAAAAAGGCACGTAACCAGTTAGTAAACAGTTAATTGAGATGTTGAAGCTATTGAAAGACTCCTAAAGTTCCATACAAACTCAAGAGTCCAATGAGCTCAACAACACGTGAACCAATAACAAAAGTAAGAAATTGTTAGTTTGTTACCATATATATTCTTGAGACTATTAGTATTAAGTTTGACATGTGTACGAAAGAGTCGTGTGTGAATTGGTTCGCTACCTTATGCAACGAAAAGGAATCTTCCCCAACTTGAACGTGGACATCACTTGGAATCTCCTGAGAGAAAATCCTGTAATCAAGTAGTTCAACTCATAGTTCATTCTATCCAAATAGAGAATTGGGTTATGTACATTTGACAAAAAGCCACAAAAGCATTAGTTTCAGAAGACAAGAAGCATACCATTCACTTGTTCTCTTCATGGCACTAGAAAGAAGCTCCTTCTTCTTCAGAGACAAGTCACTACCAGCAGGTACAGTTTTCTCTCCACGATCCATCATGGCAGATACTGATTTTCTATCTCACGCTCCAACTTTTCTATGTTACAGTCGATGGTGAAGCAGAAAAAGAAAGGAAACGGATTGAATCAGAAATTGTTTAGGCTCAAGGCAATCTTTTATATTTGCAGATTCCGCGTACATTTTCTTCAGGACCAGGAGCACTGAAGGCTAGCTAGCTAGAGCAGAGCTATTTTTTATAGAACTTTTTTTCCTTTTTTTTTTGTTTCCGAATAAGAACATCAATGCTGAACGGAAAAAATATTGTGGAATAATGAGGATAGAGTTAGAACCTGAACCTCAAATCAGTCTCAAAGCAACGTTAATACAACAAATGATGAGTTCAATAAATTACCAAAACAGGGTCTTGTTTTCAATACGAAAAGCAACTTGTAGGGTAGAGGAAGAAATATGAGGGGTAGTATCGACATTATGAAATAAGAAGAGGGGCAAATTCCAAGCATAAAGATGTAGTTGGTGGTGTGTGGTGCATGCTTGGGGAGTCTGTGTGGAAAGGATGAGATCGGTGCATGTTGATTGGCATGTAACGCCGTTTGTTTTTTCCACTTGGGAAGTTGAATTTCTTTCCCATTCCCGTCCACAAACTGCACAGGACCCTGGCCCATTTTTTTAATTTCCTAAAATTATACTTATTTTCTATATAAGAAAAAGTAATTTAACCTTTCTAATGTTTATTATTATTTCTTGCTACTATAATGTTCTAGAATCAGTACAGAAGTATTTTAAAAAATAAAAATATTGTCTTTAACTTTTAATATATATAGAGAAAAAAATTTTTATTTATAATTTATATTAAAACAAAAAATAATTTTTTGTTTAAAAAAATACGCAACACACACACACACACATATATATATATATATATATATATATATATATATATATATATATATATATATATAACTCGTATTTTTAAGTAATTAAAATGATGCTAATGGCGTGAATTATGAGAGTTCCTTACGTTCTTTACTGTTTACAAACTAAACAGGAGTCCCACATAATTTTGGGCCTATGAGGACATTCTGGGTAGCTTTGGGCTGACCTAAACCATCCCTGAAGGGAATAATAATAAAAATTGATATATAAAAATAAATTAATTTTGTAAATTTTTTAAAAATATATATGATCTGGGAATATAATTTAGTTTTAAAAATGTATTATACTCCGGATACTATACTGTTTGAATTCAACAAATAATTTTCAAGTTACTGATAAATTAACTGATATTTTCTTTTAATAATGCACTAAGTATGTATTAACGGTTTCAGTTTCAATAAGGATGACGTTTAGTGACATAACATTGTGAAAATACCAATCTAACCAACCAAGATTAAATTTCATGAATGAATATTACAAAATAATAGCGATGTTATAAATTAAAAAAAGGTGTTTGCGATAAATAAATAAAAAGAAAAGAGGAGTGACAATACATTTAGAGTTTAATTCTAAGTTATCACACATTGTAAAAAAGAGAAAAGCATATTGAACAATATAAAAGTGAATGAGATATATTCAGAAATTTATTTTGTTTACATCTTGTATTGAGTGTGGTGTCATGTCATGTTGTTTTATGTTTCGCGTTATTTGCTCTTAATGCATTGAATAGTATCTTTTCTTGCTTCTCTCAAATAATTCAACAAGAACTTGGTTGTTTTCTATTTCAAAAATAAAACTTGCATATGATAATAATACATTTTTATTTTAGTTTATTGGAGTTCAAAGTCATCGTGTATAAATAGAAACATTGAACAACATGTAATGAGTATGTTGTGTTTTTTTTTTTCTTTTATTCAACGTTGTGTTCCAGTTAAGAGTTATTCGATATTCCTTAAGTTAAAATTGTGTTATATTTAGCTTTTTACTGTGGCTATATATGTAATGTAATCTCATTATTACATTATGTCAACCCATGTGGTAAACACAACCAAAAACACCCTATGTGTATAGCATTTGAATCGAGAAAAAAATGATTAGATTTTAAAGTTCCAAGACATTATTTTTATTTTCTTTTTCCCAAACAAATTATAAGATTTGATATGGATTATATTGCCAAACATTCCCCAATTAATAAAATATAAGAAATAATCCAAATTTATTTGATTTCAAAATAATCATATATCAAGATGGTTAAATATTTAAGTGTGACTATAAATTTTATATTAAATAAAAAAATAAGAAAATAGAATAAGATATAAAAAATAAAGACTCATAAATTTAATATCTATTTTTGAGTTAAATACAGTGTCATTTCATAAGAGTCTAACTCAAATTTTATTCTTATTTAAATTACAAAAATATGCCCATTGTCTAAAAATTTCAATTTAAAAGATGTTGACACAAAATTAGATAATAAATATGCTCATTAATAACTGTATTTAAAAACGATTTATTATCTATTCAGGGTTTGGATGTACAGATAAAAAAGAAGCAACCACATGCATAGTGCTGGGTACGTATGATACATGATCCAGAAAATTTGAGATCACATGAGTAACCTAACCACATAGCCATAAACTTTGGAAAAATGGTTAAGTCCCATCCAGTCGCATAATCATTTCCTTTCCATAAGAAACTACAGTTGCTGTTACTTTTTGTTTATTAATGCTTTATACTATAAATGTGTTAATATCCAGAGACGTCTTCTACAATAATTGGTGCTCTGGGTAATAATAGAATATTGCTTTCGTACAGATCAAAGTCATAATTTAGGTTTGTGTTTTCACATCATGCATGAAAAGGGTCCCCTTCTGAATGCAGACTAATCATCAGAATATTGATTTACTTCAATTCAAATTAGAGTGATTTCTCTATCTGATCTCTACGTTATTTGGGTTGGATTCAAACTGCAAATATCATTGGCCATTCATCAATAAGGGGCTACCCCATTGCAATATGCGTCGGTAACCACTCTCCAACAAATTAAAATCAAAACATTTATGACCAATTTGCATGGCTTTAAGAGATCTGGATTATGAAATTGGTTACTTGTGATGGTTGGTAGAAGTAGATCCAATTTGGTGTTTGGAATATCGTTCGTTCTAATCCAAATTTAAATTTGAAACCCTTTGATTTGACCTTATATGGAGTGAAATTGGAAAACAAATGCGCAATAACCCCCGCGGGCAATCATGTTTGCCAACCAGCTAGCACCATAGATGTGACATATGCATCTCCAGGTCATTAAGGTGTTCTCAAATTTGGGTGAATAATTTCCAAAATGTATTGTTTTTTCATTCTTTTGAGTCATCTTTTCAATAAATACTAATGTTCCTATCAGCATATTTGTGACAAATTTTGTGTTTATCAATTATCATAATTATTATTCATCATCATTGTTTTTATTTATTATAAATAATTAAGTTCCTGATTATAAAATAATTTTAAATAGAAATCAAAGTATTCAATCACTCTTATATTTTTGTATTTACTTATATTATTTCTATTTTTTTACTTAAAAAAAAAACGACGAAGAATATTCTTCAAGTGGACTCTTCATCCCTTTTGTAACTATCATTAGAAGAGATACAACTTCATGTAAATTTTAACTTCCTCAAAATCAATCTTATTTCACTTCAAAAAAATTCTAGTCTATTTTCGGAAAGATCAACTAATAAAAATAATAAAACAAAAAAAATGAAAAAAAATAAATGTGATTTTTTAAAAGGCAAACTACATACATTAATTCAACTTATAGTTTTTTTAGCTTTTTTTTATAAGTTTATTAAACATTTTATTCAAAATGAATCTTACTCGAAGTAGCTATTAAACCACTAGAAAATAAACTCTGCCCGGAATGGTCATGGGAGACATGAGAAAACTGTCCCCTTAGCACGTGGGATGCGATAAATTTTCTTGACTTTAACCACAAAAATGACAAAATTGAAGAGACAAATAGAAGGAGGGATTCATGGAATAGATAGCTTGCACTCATCTGTTTAGATATTTTGATTGATTGATTCAAACAGGGTTGTTCCATTTGTTTTGCAATTCGCATCACTTAACTGGGGCTTGTGAAAATTCAGACAACACGAAAATGTTCTTGTTGTCGACTAAGAAAAAAAGTTTAAGTTTTGTACTGTACATTTCAATCGGGGTTTATTTAATTTTTAAAGACATGTTATAAATGAAGGGCTGGAGTTAATTCAAGAAACGCTGATGAAATGGCAACAAAAACTGAGATTAATTAAGTTTGAATTCAAAGGGAACATTGCTATTATATAAATGTGAAAATAGTTAGCTTTGGAAGAGGCAAATTTGATATCAGAGTTTAAATCGAAAGTTATTTATATTTATAATATTCACACAAATTAAGATAGACGTTAAAATCTATGGAATCAATTTGTTTCACATGTGTGTATTAGGCTTTCCAATTTTTAGAGACGAAAACCTAAAAATAACATCCTTGTTTTCATTTTAAACGTTTTTTACATCTTTCACATTTCCCTTTTTTATTTTAACATATTTAAGAGTTTATGCTATTTACATTTCAAGGCTGTTTGATATTTTGAATCACCATGCTTCATATGTTTATTATTTTTCGAGACAACTTCAAATCATGCATGTCATTTCTTCTGGATTTTTTGTCGAATATATTTGTCAATTTGATCACTATGATTTGCAACTAGATAGATATACTTGTTAAAGGATCTTGATGCTCTCTCGCTGAGCATGTCTTTCTAAAAGTGTTTTGGAACTCTTTAAAATATGTGGGTGGTAAAATATTTAAATAGAACAATATCTTTTAGTTTAATATATAGACTGTATATCCATAATGAATAGGTGATAAAGGAGCTTGTAGATGCTGATTATCTTGAGAATATTGATAATAGCAAGTTATTGTCACTCTCTATGTTTTTACATTGTTTAGAATTGCATTTTGTCAAAAATTCAGAACAACTTCATTTATTATCCGGACAAAATATATAGATGAAGTGAATGAGGAACTATAGTGTACTACTTTATAGTATAAGAGTCAAAGTATTATTTTGATTATCATATTTATTCTGAGAGAACTAAACGTTAGATGTAATTGGAGAGAGATGTTGTTGAATTCGGAGAAAAAATCTTACATAATAGAAATAGATTATTAATGATATATCATTTTGTTACTATTTTAGTATAACTAAATATTTTTTGTTATTTTGTTAGTCGAGGTTCCATATTATGCATATAAACGATATAAACCTTTCATTCTTAATAAAATATTTATTTTTTTTCTCAATTTTATTTTTGTTTTCTTACTTGATATTGCTGGGACTTCAATTTGAAGTATAATTTGAAAACAAAAAAAGAAAATCTTAAATAATTTTTGACTGTCAGTAAATATGCCTTATAAAATATTTAAAAGTTTACATTATAGAGATTTTATAAATATGTAATTGTATTCAAAATAATATCTAAGGTGAATTTTAAGTTTTTATAAGTGACCATATGCCATTATTTACATAAAATGAAAAAAACATTAAAATGGACTTTGAAATACGTGATTTATTCACCCAGTCAATGGAAAACTTAAAAATGTAATTTTCTTTTCACCAAATAATCGTTTGGAATTCAAAATACAGAACGAAAAACATATACAATTATTTTATCTTGTTATAATAAAATTTTTAGTTTGTGTGGATGTTCACCAGTTTAAGTTTAAGAAATTGGACTCAGTGTATGTTAAATACGAGTTTAAATCATCTTTAAAGTTATTTTAATTTATTCTAATGTAGTGGTGTAATCCCAAAAAACACATCTCACCAGTTTTTTTTTTTTTTTTTTTTTTTTTAATTATAACTTTATATATTATATTTACAGTAAATTGTGTATTAATATATATAATAATAATAATAGTCAATAAGAATGTTTTTAAATAAATATAAATAAATAGATATAAGATTGAAAGTTTGTTTTCTGTGACATTAATATGTATTTATGGTTTTTTTAGATTAGAAATGACTCAGTAAACAGAAATTATGATAATTGCTTGTTGAATATTTGTTATAAAGTCAATTATTCTAAAATACATATTAACATTAAATTCAAGATTGAATCTGACATTAATATGCGGATAGCGACATTGTATATTTTTTAATTGTATAATTTATTTATATAATATTAAAATAAATATATTATACGAACAAATCAAATTAATTTGATATTACCTATGTTTTCAGGTCTTAAATTTACAGAATCACCTAATCAAAAGTTCGTTCATGCACACAAACGACGTCGTTTAAAAGTTAAAAGCCTATGCCCTATGCGGCAGCGTTTGGCTATCTAAACAAAATTGAAATCTGAAATATCTGGCAAAGTATGGGACGCGACGCTGGTTCTTCACCTTATCCAACCCTGTAAGATTCTAACCGAACCCCTAAACCCTCTCATCTATGGTGTCAAAGCTTATACACAAACCCAGAAATTAAACACCTTAATGTTCGGAACCCACCTTCTCCAAACAACATTTCCCACCACACTCACTCTCCGATAATGGAACTCTCTTCTTCTTTTTTACTCTCTCCAACACCGTGCAATTCCTCTTTCTCCTCCTCCCTCTCTCCGTTCCCAATTCACCTTTTCATCAGAAACTCCAAATCCAGAACCCCCTCTTTCCGAATTCTCGCGGTGGCCGTAGACCCGCAACAGGGCGTCCCCGGGAGCAGTCCCCAGCGACTTCTCAAGGAGCTCGCGGCTCGCAAAAAAGCAACTTCCACAAAGAAGGGACCCCCAAGAAGGTTCATTCTAAGGCCCCCAATAGACGATAACAAATTAGCCGAAAGGTTTCTCAACAGCCCGCAACTCTCTCTCAAATCGTTCCCTCTGTTGAGTTCGTGCTTACCCTCTTCGCGGCTCAACAATGCCGATAGGTTGTGGATTGACGAGTACTTGCTCGAAGCGAAGCAGGCTCTGGGGTACTCTCTCGAGCCCTCGGAAACGCTCGGGGACGATAACCCCGCCAAGCAGTTCGACACGTTGCTGTACTTGGCGTTTCAGCACCCCTCTTGCGAGAGAACGAAGGCGCGGCACGTGCGGTCGGGGCATTCGAGGTTGTCTTTTCTGGGGCAGTACGTGCTTGAGTTGGCGCTTGCTGAGTTTTTCTTGCAGAGGTATCCGAGGGAGGCCCCGGGTCCAATGAGGGAGAGAGTGTTTGGGTTGATAGGGAAGAGAAACTTGGATCAGTGGATTAAAGCTGCGAGCTTGCAGAATTTGATATTTACGTATGATGATATGGATAAGATAAGGAAGAGGGAAAGGGACGGTCCTGTGAAGTAAGTTATAACTTTTAGTCTCTTGTGACATGGTTTTGACTCAATGGTAACATGGTTCTCTTTAAGTTCGGGTTTTCTTTCAAATTATGGTAGTGCAATTGTGCTAGTAATAGTAAATACTGAAGAGTTTTAAATTTGTATGCACCTCCAATTTTAAACTGTTAAGATAGTTATTTATTAGACATTATGGCTTGTATGATCTGTTAATGTAGTTATTAGAAAAGTCAACGAACTTACTATAATGATGATTTGTGATTGGGGTGCAATGTGAAAAATATTTACGTTGTCACTGCATATAATATATTTTATTGATAGTGAATAGGCACTGCCAATCTGAAATTTTGTATTTCATCAAGAACCATCCCGCATGTAGAATTATGTTTACCTACTATATGTCCAAATTTGGCAATGAAATAAACATTGAAAATGACCAAATGGTTGGTCTATAAGCATTTTCACGTGACTGGTCAAACTGAGTTGCTTTATTATGTTAACAGTTGAGATGCGCGTTTCTTCTCAGGAATTATGGTTATACTTTATTTGCTTTTGCATTTGTTAGTACAGCTTTCTGTTTTCCTCTCATGATATTCTTTTGAGTGATGTTTAAAAATCTAATGTGTGTACTTGGGATGCTGAAGAACGGAGAATTTGAATTTGGAAATTATGTTGATGTTGTATTGGGTTCAAATAGAATGACTGACTGAAATCTGGAGTGATGTAAATCCTTGTAAACTTAGGTGCCATCTCTTTTTCAACTTGATGTTGTTCAATGATTATTGGATAAAAAATAATAATGGGCTTTGGCTAGTTAACTGCCTAAAAGGATATAGGAAAGAGAAGGCAAAAATTTGAAGATTTAAACCTTCTTTGTTTACTGTTTTCAGAAACAGATTTCTGGTTTTCGTAATAAAAAAAATTAAAGAAACTTGTTGGTGGGTGAAAAGAGAGATAGGCTCACGCTTACCGTTCCAACATTTTAGATGGATTCACACGTACAATCTCAGAACTCCAATACTACCTTTTATTTATACCACAAAGAACAGGGGCTAGTAATGTGAGTCACGGTTCTGAGACAATATAAACTGTATACAATTACAAACAGCAGGGGATAGTAATGTGTCACAGTTCTCTCTGTCATAGACAGATTTCTCTTAACTTTATACTGCTTTTCTGCTGCGTGGCTGTTGTAGTTCTCTGAACTTCATTGCCTGAACCTTCAAAATGAACTCTAGGTAAACAGGTTCGTGACAAAGAGAACTCTATTGAACAGATCACTTGAAGAAAATATAAGAGGATGAAAAAGCATCTCTGGGTGGTTTCTGGTTTTCAAAACTGTTTTGAAAATATTATTTCAAAGCTTAAAGATTTTGGATGAGAAATTGATTGTTGAGCATTGTGAAATTGTTTTAGAAAACAATTTTAAAACAATAAAAGTTAGAAAGGAATCAAATAGACCCTTATGATTTTTTTTATTGCTGCACGGTTACTCATGTATGACAGAACCATTTTAATCAATGAAGTTGGTCTCTGTCCAATCTATTTCTGAAATGGATTGTTCTTTGCATTTTCACATTTGTTATTCTATGCAGGTCAGTATTTTGGGCTTTGTTTGGGGCTATCTATCTTTGTTTTGGTATGCCAGAAGTGTATCGTGTTCTTTTTGAAGTCTTTGGAATGGATCCAGATGCTGAGGACTGCCAGCCCAAATTGCGGAGACAACTTGAAGATGTGGATTATGTATCTGCTGAGTTTGAAGGCAAGCTAAGCTGGCAAGATATCGTTGCATATAAGGCAAGCAGCACATATCTTCTGCTAAAGTAATTATTTATTTATTTATTTTATTTTCCTGAAAAAAGTTAGTTCACAATGATCGATTTGTCATGCTCAAAAACCTAATTCATCTATTTGCATTAGAAATTCATCTACAATAGAATACTTTATTTTTAAATGATGGCACAGAAATGATGTTTACTGTTCTTCATTCAGCCTCCTGCAGATGCTCTGTTTGAACATCCAAGGTTATTTAGAGCTTGTGTTCCCCCCGGAATGCATCGGTTTAGGGGCAATATATGGGATTATGATACCAGACCCCATGTTATGAAAACACTTGGATATCCATTAGAAGTAACAGACAGAATTCCAGAAATTACTGAAGCCAGGAACATAGAGCTTGGACTTGGATTGCAGGTAGGTCTTCTGTTGTCTCTCATCCTACTTTTCCTTTTGTTGTATCAATATATCAAAAGCACATATCTGGCTTGACTTTCGAGTGTAGGGCGCTAGGGCTTGCATGTGTCTCTGCACAAGTCTTACCTTGAATGTTTAGTGATACTTCTAAGTTTTTATTGTGGAAATTAGGAAGGGAAAGTTAGAAGAAGCTGAAAATGTTGACAGACGACACTTCTGATAGTCAATTATTCTTGCTCTAGACCATTTTTTTACCTGCTTTATGTATTGCTGTACTGTATTTTGCTCATCACTGCAATGTGCACTTCATAGCAACAAAGTTCCTCCTTAGAACCACCCAAACACTACGTACATTAGTGGAGATAGGAAACAGTCTATGTATTTTGTTATTCAGTCAATTTGGTTTAGACCCTAGTGCGCAAGATGCAAAGTTGGTGGTCAGAAGTTTGAAAGTTCCCTGGCTTTTGTTATAAGTTCTGATGGTTGAGTGTCTAATTGCAGCTTTGCTACATGCATCCATCGAAGTACAAGGTTGAGCATCCTCGATTTTGCTACGAGAGATTAGAATACATTGGCCAAAAGATACAGGTATTACTCTGTCTGCTATCCAGATGATGATTTGACTGAAGTTGTGTAAAGATTAGTTTCATTTCATTAATGGGATATACCATATTTTATTGCAAGTTCTATTTACAATCTAACTATTACTTGATCATTGATTGGGTAATGTATAATTTTTAAATTATTATTTATTATTTTCTTAAGGATTTGGTGATGGCTGAAAGATTGTTGACGAAGCATTTAGATGCTCCGGGGTTGTGGCTACAACAGAGGCACCGTGGTCTTCTTATGAATAAGTATTGTGGAAGATATTTGAGGGCCAAACATCTCCACCGGTTTATTATATTTGATGAAAAGATTCAGGATACTTATGAGAATAACCGGAGAAAGAGAAACCCAGCCACAACAGCTGTTCAACAAGCTCTTCATGGGCTTTCGTATCTTGTTTATGGGAAACGTGACGTGAGGCGTCTCATGTTTGAGTTTTTTGACTTTGAGCAGATTCAGCCTAAAGAAGTTGCCTAGATATGGAGACAATATTGACAACGATTAAAAAACTCTTAACTTTTCCTTTTCTATCCCCTTTATTCGAGTTTTTTTTTTTTTTCATTTATGATTTGATCCACCTAGTTGTTAGTGAATAGCAGATGAAGATTCTTTTCGGGGAAGTTGAGCTTGTATATATAATCGCTGTATTTAATTTTCTTGGGATCCTGCACATCCTAGACAAATGAGGATACATGCAAGATGTTTCAACACTAGAAATATTTATATTTATGGAAAACAGGTGTTCGAGTTTGGATTAAAATGATCAAACTTAGAATGCATACCATCTAAACAGTGTTATGATAGGCACAATTGCATGTCTTCTATATAAATTTGAAAATTCATATCTTCAAATAAATAGGGAACGTTATATCTTCAAAGAATCTTTATATCTCTTTCAATAAAATTGTGATATGTATCCTCATGTATTTGGAATTATAAGTGTAAGCTGTTTATTAGTCTCAGATGTTTATAATATTGAAAAAAAAAAAGCATGATTCGAGTATCAAACCTTAATAGGGTAGCACCTACTCTCTGGATGGAGCCCATTCATAATCTGAATTTGCAAACTGAGCGAGTTAAAAAAAATGAAAGAAAATAAGATAATTTTTTGTAAGTGGGTTTATGTGAATGAAGCCAATTAAAGTGGGAAGAGAGAAAAAAATTAAGTAAAAAGTATGATTTTTTATGTATTTTTATTGGAAAAATTTTGGAAAGAAGATAAAAAAAGAATATTTGAAACTGTCAAGAAATTACATTTTACATTTTTTTATTACAATATTATTTTAACTTAAAAAAATATTGTGAAATTTGATGTTGGTAAGCATAGTCCTTGAGTGGATAATAGATTAAGGTAGCTGCATAATTATTTATGCAGTAATAATTAACAATAATCGGTTTGTGAAATTGCTCGTAAAGTTAATTATAGTCCTGCATAATCAATTATGTGGAGTCGATTATCCACACCAGTGCGTAGTTAGAGGGCCAGTTGACAAAAAATCACAGGCATAAACATGTTGAAGGACGTTGAAAAAAAATTATCCTAAAAGGGGTAAAGAATCTTTCAGAGTGATTCTAATTGGGTTACTGACAGATATTTTTTGAGACAAGTCAGTAATTGCCACGTGGATAGATTCTTGGGGTAGACCCACATAGGAAGAATCCATGGTTGGGGATATATATCAAACGGAGAGAAGACCAAACGCAGCTTTATTACCTTGGTTCGATAAACAGAGGATGAGATGGGCCCACGAGATGAGAGATATGCGCACAAATAAGCAGTCTATTAAAACCACTGCTCCGCTACTTGCTGCCTAGGCTAGGCTACTGCGCACCTTTCTCTTCAATCTCTTACCGTGCGCATCTTCCAATCCTTTAAAGCTAACACCATCGCCACTGTCGCAACAATACCGTTCGCCAAAACCTCGGGATCTCAGAATCCACGCGCCAAACCATGTCCAAGGCGCGCGTCTACACCGAGGTCAATGTTCTTCGTCCCAAAGAGTATTGGGATTACGAGTCCCTCACCCTTCAGTGGGGGTAATGTTTCGAACCCTAATTTTTATGCTATTGTTTCTGATCCCAAGGGGAGCAATCCACAACCAAGGGAATTTGCTTGCATGATCTTGGAGTGTGTAGATGGTTTCTCAGCTGCTGTTTTTTTTGTTTCATTGTTCCTTGTTCCAATGGTTTCGGCAATTGTATCTAGTATTTTGTGTTAACTGACTGATGGATGAGGAATTGAGCCGTTTGTGTTGCACTGATATGCTTTTGATTGGATCTGATGCTCATGCTTAGCTTTTGTGTGGTAGGACCAGACATTTGAGCTGGTCCAGAATCACCTTGTACTGAAGAGTTGATTGATCGAGTTTGTTCTCTGTATCCTTATTATATCATACATTTTTTTAAATTTTACTCAGCGAGTATTCCTTGCTTCCTTCTTGGTTTATTTTCCATTTAAATGGAATGGATGATATTGGAACCCTTTGATGATTTCTTCCCCATCTTGGACGAATTTCTTGAATTTTTCAGTTTCATTTTTTTTTTTTTTTCAGCGATCAAGATGATTATGAAGTTGTGCGAAAAGTGGGCAGAGGGAAATATAGTGAAGTTTTTGAAGGCATAAATGTGAATAGCAATGAGCGCTGCATAATCAAGATTCTGAAACCTGTCAAGAAAAAAAAGGTACTCCCTTATTAGTTTGTCATGGCTTTTCGCAGTGGTGCTTTATGAGAACTATTCTCCTAATCTGCTGCATAATGCACATGTTTTTACTCTAAAAATTTCCCGCACACTCCTCAAGCATTTTTATGAGGTCAGTGTTTTATTATAACCTTAAAATTCATTATGAGATGTTAAAGTAATCGGTTTTTAACATGAAGAATATAAGAGCATAGCACTTCTATGTGCTAACAACAAATAAATAGAGGGCATAATGACATGATCTGCAACATTGATATGATAATAGTTGGTTATATTGCAAGTCAGTGGACCCTCCGCATAGAGTTTTAGGTGAAAATTTGAGCTAAGCTTGATGAATTTTCTTGAAAAAGGCTAGTACCATTGTAAAATATCCAGAGGAGTGATTAAGGCAGGTCTCAACTTATTCTTTATACAGTCACGCACAAGTCAATGTAAGAAAAAAATCACTATCATACCATTAGTGGTTTTTAACGAGATCATTTGATCTCAAAATTCACCATTGGATGGAAAAGTCTTGTCTACAGCTATATGATTAAAAATTGTGTCGATAGAAAGTTAGAGTGACAATCAAGCTTTACATGGGTGTCAGTTGATTCCTCCTATATATGAATGATTTGGGTCTGGTGCACCTGCAATGTGGTTTTGCAAATTCCATTTTGTTGAATCAGTAAGATTACGTTGTCCAAATCAGTAGTCCATCTTATGATGTTGGAATTAATAATATACTTGTAAGCTCTTTTTCTTTGGATTGACAAATGTTAGTTGTTAATATTTTTAGTTTTTGTTAATATATTTGTAATTCATATTTTCTTAGCTTCATTTTGTTTCGTATTATGCCATTTCAAATTCTTTTGATTTTTTTCTTACTTTGTTAGTTGTTCAACATCATTTTGCAGATTAAAAGAGAGATAAAAATACTTCAGAATATTTGTGGAGGACCAAATATTGTCAAGCTTCTTGATATTGTTAGAGATCAACATTCCAAAACTCCTAGTTTGATATTTGAGTATGTCAACAGCACAGATTTTAAAGTTCTATATCCAACCTTGACTGATTATGACATACGCTATTACATATATGAGCTCCTTAAGGTGAAATATTTTCCTTCAATCTCCTGTATTATACTTGGTAGTTGGTACTGCCATTCTTGTTGTCCTCTCCGTAATCAACATATTGTTTTTCCTTAAACAATGTTTGAGAGAGGACTCCATACATGAATACAATGTTAATGTGTATAAGGCTTATAATCATTTTCTTATGTACCCGGAAAATTATTATTATTAAATATTTGAGCAAATGTGTATTGAGAACCTTTTCTGGTTCTCTGAATGCTTTAGCGTTGAATTGCAGGCCCTGGATTACTGTCATTCTCAAGGCATTATGCACAGGGATGTCAAGCCTCATAATGTTATGATTGATCATGAGTTACGAAAACTGCGCTTGATTGATTGGGGTCTTGCTGAATTTTATCATCCTGGAAAGGAATATAACGTCCGTGTAGCTTCAAGGTACTGTCCTCTGACCAATAAACCACAGTTTCTAAGAACAGATGCGAAATAGGAGTGAATAATGGAGTGTATTGGTATTTGACATAAATTGAAACTAATATGGCCTGACACAACATTTTTCTTTTTCAGAATGGACAAATTCATTGCTTTAATTCTGATGTTTTCTGATGTATATATAAGTAACCGACTATTAGACAATGTTTGCTAAGTTAAATATGCCGAGGGTTTAATGGTAGTCTACTTGTATTCCGGCTTACTCCTTTAAGTGCATTTCCAATGCTCTTCATATAAGCACAGCTCCCATTATTTGATTTTCTTTTCAGATATAATTTATTTTTGTATAATCATTCTTAGGTTAAAACTTGACAAGAAAAAATGACTATCTAAATTTTCCTAGGCTTATATTTTATGAGTGTAATTCAAGTATAGCCTGTGATTTCCTTTTAAATGTCATTGACCCAAATTGGCATGTATAATGCTTTTGTTTCTCAGATACTTTAAGGGTCCTGAACTTCTAGTTGATTTGCAAGACTATGACTACTCGTTAGACATGTGGAGCCTTGGCTGCATGTTTGCTGGAATGGTATGAGTTGTAACTACAAACTAAAGGGTTATATATGGCATACTCTTGACATCATTTATGCAGATGGTCTAAATTTTAACATATATGATTAAAAATGTGTAATTCTGGTTTTGTTTTTTCATTGTACTTTATGCAGATATTTCGCAAAGAACCTTTCTTTTATGGCCATGACAACCATGATCAGCTTGTGAAAATAGCTAAGGTTACATTTGTCGCGGTTTGCCATTGTAAATTTTTGCGTTACCTTGATGTCGTTGTTGTACACAGTAATTTCATATTTTAGTTCCAAGCTACGATATCTTGTCCTCTATTTAATGTGGTTGTCAGAGTATAAAATAATTAACCATTGTTTAGCATTATTAAAATATTAATATTAATTTTTAACCGAGTTTCTAACAGACTTTGTAGAGATACTTTTCTTTTTATATTAAGTTATTGTTATTATTTTTATTGTTACTGTTTTTAATTATTAGTGATATGTAGGTGCTTGGGACTGATGAACTGAATGCTTATCTTAATAAGTATCATCTGGAACTTGATCCTCAACTTGATGCGCTTGTTGGAAGGTATCCCCAGCTTTATATCAATAACTGTTTATCATGAATAATTTCCGCGGGAGTTTAACATTTTATAATTTTCCTCTTCATGCTCTCCTTAGAAGCGTGCTGATTTTATTTTGACTTTATTTTCTCTTGGTAGATAAATGAGGAAGTATTACTGACTTGACACGTTTTATTATGTAACGCTATTTTCTATTGCAGACACAGTCGAAAGCCCTGGTCTAAATTTATCAATGCAGATAATCAGCATCTTGTGTCTCCTGAGGTGGCTCTTCGATTTTTCTATCTGACATTGTTAACCTTTTGATTAAGTATGGACTTCATTTTAACAATTCTTGTATGGCATGTAGGCAATTGATTTTCTTGATAAGCTTCTTCGATATGATCACCAGGACAGGCTAACAGCTAGAGAAGCAATGGTAATGATAAAGAACTCACTATTTTGTAGTTTTTTTTTTTTTCAATTTGCAGTAAGATGGTTCCTTTTTTGCATTAACTTTAAAATCATTTGCTTTAACACATTTATATTTTTTGGAAATTTACAATTTTCGTCATTGAAGTTCAATCTACGTTTTACTTTAGTTATCTTATGTTTTTATTCAATTTCATCCTCTCTGTTTTTTTTTTCCGTGCCAATGTTTTTCTCCTAGTTTACGATAGATGCGGTCTTGCAAGATATTTTTTGTTGTCAACATTTTGGACTAAGGTTTCTTCATTTGTACTTAAATAACCACCAGAAACCTTTAAACTGTCCCTGTCCCTGTCCCATCTTTGTTCACCATTTAGACATGTAGTTAAGCATATTTGACCAAATATTTTACCTTCATCTCTCTATCGCCATTAACCATTATCATGAACCCATATCCAAGCACCAAAACATCCTCGAAAAGTTGGAAGACAAAGTGAAGTTCAAGCAAAACGTTGGCACGAAAAAAAAGTATTGACAAAAAATAACTCGAGACTGAATTGAATAAAAGAGTTAGATGATCAAATCGAAAAACCAACAATAAATTTAGTGGACAAAAATTATGATTCTATTGTTTTTGGCGTATTTCTTATTAATGACACCCATTATTTTTAAACACTTCACCAACCTCTATCAATTTTATCTATCTGTCTACCACATCATAACATTTACAAAAAAACGTTCTTTTCTCTCTCTCTCCAAATGTCATTTGAGTGTTATTTATTATTTTGGATGTCTATCTATCATTTTCCTTATTAATTAGTTTATTTATTTTTAAGCTGAGTGCGCTAACTTTTTGCTGTCATTTTGGTATTTGTCCCCGCAGGCACATCCATATTTCTCTCAAGTAAGGGCAGCAGAAAGTAGCAGAATGAGGACACAGTAACTTTTGATCACTTATGGATCCATAAACTCGAGTTAATATATTTGGGATTGTTTTATGATATCCGAACGCGCACCTTCGTTACCTTCTGTTTATTACAGAGTAGTTTTCCCGTGGAGTGTATCCATATTATATTCTCAGATGAGGAATAATGTTATTGACAGTTGTTGAAAATTGTAAGGGTCTTGAAAGCTATACAATCTTAAATAACCTGGGTTGTTAGATTTGAAAAAAAAGTCTTCTGCTTTTATTTTAATTATCTAATTGTGTAATGTCATTAATTTTCCTTTATTCATTATTTTTTTTTTTGTAGAATGGTGAAATAAATAATAAAAATATTTCTTAGTCACTTTATGCTACTATAAGATGGTTAGACTGATAATATAAAGCAGCAAATGCCTTTCCAAATGTACTTTTCTCGTAATGCAGTTGTGACATTGAATATCAGTCACCTTTATCCAACTTTTTAACTTTTATACAGCTGAAATAAATTTTATAGAGCGTCTGGATATGTATTGGATTAGGTGTGTATTGGTTTAGAGTTTGATATACAGGTTTTCAATTTTTTAAACGAAATCACGCCTAAGATCATATTGGACCGTGATTTCTTTTGGAGAGCAAATGTCACCACTCCAAAGTATGTTTATATTATCACTTAATCATAAACTTTAGTATATGATTTGTTTTATTCAAAATGGAAAATAAGTGATGCAATGTTGTATAAAATAGTGTTAATTAATCGAAACTACCACATATAAACCTATGTATAATAATTATCTTGGAATTTATATAGTGGTTTTTAATAATTGTATAAAACTTTACGCATATAATATATATATATATATATAGGCATTAAATTCCCTTTAGGAAAATGCTTATGAAAATTGAACTTTAAGAGCATTTTAGCTTGTGGGTTCAGTCCAAAAATATCTATGTCCATTAAACAGTAGCTTTTATGTTTTTAAGTGATCAGTCTTTCTCACTAATTATTTGTCGAATCACATAAATTTTACATTCGAGATAGTCAGGTCGGTCTTTAATATAAGAAAAAATACTAATGATATTATTGAACTAAATCGTATAAGTCGAACATAATTTCAAATTATAAGATACAATCAGGGTTAATATTTATACATTATAGTCATATATACGACAAATACTAACTTCATATTAGCATTTTAAAGTCTTGTAAATAACTACCTTTTCACGTCAAAATATGAAGATAAAACAAGCGGCAAGATATTATTTCAAGTGAGCTTGGATGTAAATGACATTGAAGCAAATAAGCTATAAAGCTTCAGCTTTGATACCTCGGTCCATACAAGATTCCCACAATTTAAATCTTAGATCTTGAGTTGAGCTTGCAGAATCTCAAGATAAAGGCCAGTTACAAGTCGAAAATTATTTGCACTGTTAGCTTGAAGAAATAAAAATAGATTAAATCAACTTGGCAGGAGGAAAAGACCAAGATACTATTGAGCTCAGGACAGACAACGATCCTCTAAAGTTATAAAAACTGGAGTCCATATATTAAAATTATTATATATTAAACTAAACGATGGGATCAGATTCCATCCAGCTGATAAAATAGTGAGGATCTATTTCACCAAAAAATTTCATTTTGGTTCCAGACTCCGAAAGCCAAAATGATTGATAGTAAAGTAATTGTCAGATAAGATTAGAACTTAAGTTGATGTAACACTTTAATATTAACACGAACGATCATTAAACAGTTACAACTAGACAGAAAGTGCATCACACAGTTTTCGCCCTGATCATGAAGAGAAATTATAATAAAAACACCCTGCTCTCCCTGTCTCTCATAATTCCCAAGGCACAAACACAGAAATACATATTTAATATAAAGAGAAAATGGAGGAAGATCTCTGTGAATAGTTTAAGGAAGAGGTCATGATGATATAAATTTTCTCCACTTGCAGTCTCCAATATGTTCACTTTTTCAGATGAGGAAAACAGGCATAAACATCAGATTTAGGGTGTTTGGCTTCAGCATGCTCCCTACACTTCACTTCCGAAGTGGTGCACATAAATGTTTGCATGCACACCTTGCACTGCATTCATCAATCAATATACATTAATGATGATCAGTAAAGAGTTCCAATTCTTCAGCCATCACTAAAATAACGTGCATATTTCAATAGTATAAGTGAACACATCACATGCATGTACAAAATGTGCCCATATAAGCAAATTTATACTGCAATCTCCATCTAAAATAATGGAGTAATCCATCAATTTAGCCACCATGTATTGCTCCATCTTCTTAATGTCTATAGTAATAAAACTGTAAGTAATTCTTCAAGAACTGTTGGGTATTACCAGGCCTAGTGTGAAACCTGATTTCCATTTTCACTGCCAACTCACAGCGTTATAATAAAATCATACCATTTTTTCCATGAACAGGGAACGTAAATGCAGAAGATATCCCAGAACAAAGGGTGGATGACAAACACTAAATAAAGAACTCTTTCAGCCGTAACAGAAATGTGTCAGTATTAGCAAATTTATACAGAAATCTCCATCCAGGAAATGGCATAAACCATTACTTTGGACCCCAAAATATTACTCTATCTCCTACGTAGTCCCTAGAATAATAAAACTTTACAAGTAATTCTACAAGCAGTGTATATCCATCGGTTTAGTCTTTAAGTTGATATAATTTTTAACAATTGATATTAGATATCACCAAGGAGAGAGGGTAATCCTTCAAAGATGAAATTGATGGTTAATTGACAATATTAATATCGAATTTAATATTCTATACAATAAACCGTGTGAGAAATTCAAATTAAGCGGAGAAAAAACAAAAGGAGTTGTTAGTGGAGATTACAAACACAATATTACCTGAATGGTCATTGCTTTCTTGTTTGAATCCAGTTGGCTTCCTGCATAAATCAAACAAATTCCTAAGTTAGGAACGAAGCCAGATCTAACACATACGGTCTCGATTTTCATAATTTACTTTCCAAAAAACGGATTTTTACAAATGAAAGTATTGATTGGAATGTGGAAGAACTCTAGCGAATTGAACAGAGGATGAATGAGAAAGTATGATTAGGTTGGAGGAAGGGGCGAAGGAAAATTACCCTTTCCGGCGGCCTTCTGCTTCTCGAGATTCTTTTCACGAGCCATCTTTGACTTCTGGCCATTGCCTCCCCCCATGTCTGATACCGCAGGAAGGATGAAACCCTAAAGACCCTAATTTTTTTCTCTCAAGTAAACGGAAGCAAGAGCCCAAGGTTAGCACCAACGGGGATATATTATGGTTCAATGATCAAGGCCTCGAAGGACCCAAATTATTTTGTCCCACCAAACACGCTTCTTACAAAAATATAATTGGGGTAAATATATTTTTGCAGCATGAAATTTTAACGTTTTCTTGTGTTTTTAATCTATTAATTAGGTTATTGAGTTAATATTATTTATTTTCTTAAGTGGGCGATGTAGTTGTTATTTTACTTCATATCTTTAGAAAATTTTAACAAAAATTAAATTAAAAATATTTAAATTTACAATAAACTTATAAATTATTAAAAAAAAATTATGAATTTTTGTCCTAGCATTTTAAAATCTTGACTTTTCGTTATAAAATATATGACCCAGGATTTAAAAATAAAAGTGATATATTTATAGGAATTAAAATATAAATGATAAATTTGAAAGAATTTAAAATATAAAATTACAGGAATTAAACATATAAAATAGCATATTCACATAAATAAAGAATACAAAATATTTAAATATTAATATGCTTTTTGTATTTACTTATTCACCTACGTATTCTTCTTCTTTTTTTTTTCTCGTTTTAAAAATGTCATTCTTTTTAATTGATAGTAATTTTACTTGCAAATTATATAAATTATAACCATCTAAATATTACAATTTTAAATTTCATACACATCGAAGTCCATCTTATTTAACATGTGAACTATGGAATAAAATAAATGTTATTTCTATGGCTCTTCAATTAAAATTAAAATTTCACCTATGTATTACATATTGATATTAGTGAAATTCATTTTTACAAAGGTCACGGAGAATATAAAAAAATGTCCACATTAATTCATGTAAGTTTTGTTTCCATATTAATGATGTAAGATGAATAAAAAAAAAGAGGTTGTCGTCGGATGTTATTAATGGACTTCGAAGTAAAAGCTTTACCATCACTTACGTCACTTTTTAAATTTTTTTATAATTTGTTGGCTTTCCATTCTTACAAATAGGTAATCTCATATCTGTGTTTTTTATAATTTTTATTTTCTTTTTAGTTCATATAAATATGTTGTATTTAACTTTAGTATATTTGATGATATCAAATCATCATAAAACCATCGTTGTTAATATTTTTGTAAAGGAAATCGAAGAAAGAAAACAAAACTAATATTTTTAAATTCTTGTGACTAAAATCTTAAGAAAAATTTGTGGGAAAAAAATCATATTTGATTTTTTCTAAACATGAGTAAATTTGTCTTTTCATTGGATGAAACAGCATGGAGAACTTACATATTTGCGTTAAATATACAGTTATAAAAATAGCAAATTAGTTATTAGAAAATATCTGTCTTTTACATAAAGAAAAGTTTCTTAGAAATTTCAGAATAATGTTGCATTTTCTGTTTTTCATTATTACTATGGATGGAAACACTGACGTTCTTTTCTGTGAAAGGAAACATTACTGTTCTTAAAGTCTTCTACGAACCAAATGCAAGATTTAGTTTCTAACTACAAACTAACTTTTAGTTCCACCTGAATATTTTACCATTCAAATACTCTCTTAGTCTTTCATTCAATGTTGTTTTTAAAAGACCAAAGTAGTATTTGAATGATAAATTTATTCATTTAATATTAAAAATAGATTGATAATATATATATATATATATATATATATATATATATATATATATATATCCAAAAATAAATAATAATTATATATTT
>Ga0099824_1000578_pt1 | contig 44648 bp, 17 predicted proteins | sample SiratrowhiteBW_FD_76837 | JGI IMG/M metagenome (GOLD analysis project Ga0099824, IMG submission 76837) | Root nodule microbial communities of legume samples collected from California, USA - Siratro white BW | ecosystem: Host-associated > Plants > Roots > Nodule | place: USA: California... | reverse complement strand
TATTATTATTATTATTATTATTATTATTATTATTAATATTAATATAATAATATTATTGTTGTCATAAATATTAATCATATTAATTATTATTATTATTATTTTTAATATTAACATTATTATTATTATCATTATTAATATTATTTTTATTATTACATTATTATTAATATAAATGCTAATATTATTATTATTATGAATAATCTAATAAAATTAATAATATTATTGATATTATTATATTATTATTACTCTTGATATTATTACTATATTATTAATATTGTTACTATTATTATTATTATTATTATTATTATAAATATTATCAATAACATTATTACTAGATATTTTTAATATTATTTATATTTAAATAAAAATATTGTTATTATTGATAATGTTATTAACAAAATATTATTGTTGTTATTATTAATGTTATTATTAATAATATTATCATTATCAATATTATTATTATAAATATTATTAATAATGCTAATATTAGTATTATTATTAATTATAGAAATTATAATTACAATAATAATAAGAATAACAATAATTATAATAAGAATGCTAATAATCATATTATAACAATAATGTTGCTCTCGTTTAGTGGTAAGTTCAGTTCTGTTGATGCATGTGAGACTTAAGTTCGAATATCATCTGGTGCACATTGTCAATAATATTGATAATGTTAATAAAACTAACTAAAACAATAGTAAAAATAATCTTAAAAAATAGATATGCTAAATAATAAAATATAAAGATAGTAATAAAATTGAAAAGAAAAAAAAAAGCACAAATAAATTTTTATAAACAATATTCGTTACATACGAAATAAATCCGTATATAAATTATATATGAAATAAATCTGTATGTAAAATTTTGTCGGTAAATTACATACCGAATAAATTCCTATGTAAATTATCTATAAATATATTACGTACAAATTTTGTCATTATGTAATTTTAATACAAAATTTATCATTATTTAATTTTAATTCTTTTTTTTGTAGTATGTTAGTATAAAGGTGAGGTGTTGATAACTCTATATGTTTATCATCCTAATAATTTTGTAAGTGAAATTTTGGGATGTTTTATTTCATGATTTACGTGGGACAGTTTGGTGAAAGGCAACATGTTCTATTGGTTGTTTTTTCTTTTTTTTTTTAGCCTGCATAACTTAAACAAGTTTTGTGGCTTGTATATACTCTTTTGTGTACAAAGGGTTAGAATATCTAAATATTTTCATTAATTTTATTTTTTATTGTTAATAGAAAATATCTTTAATTATTCTACTTAATTAACTTTTTTATTAAATTTGTGTAATATAAAGTACACATTTCTTTTTTGCATATAGGGACGTTTCCTAATATAAAGTACACATTCTTTAATATTAATGTCACAATTTTTGTGTAATATAAATTACACACTCCTTAATATATTAATGTGGCTATCTTTGACCTCAGTCAATATAGATAGAATTCTATATTAAATATGGTTTGGCTAGTTTTATAGTCAGAATAACACCCTACTTTTGTCTAACTATAATTTATAAATTTATGATTTGTAAAGTTCACCTAAATATGAATTCAAACAAATTAAACAATTAATCAACGCATTAAAATATAAAAACTTAAACGAGATTCGCTATTTTATTGCACGAAATTACATATATTTAAATGTTTTAATAAAATGATCGTGAAAGATTTTGGAGAAAAAATATATCATATTTGTCTACTGTAAAATTCATAATAATAAAACTTAGTTATTTTAATCAAAACTATTACCTGATCCTAACTAAAAATATGAATTTTCCTACGTGACAAATCAAAGTTTGATTTCCCAAAAATTAATTTCATTTACTGTTAGATTGTACATTTGTCATTAACAAAATTATCTTCCAAGAACATGGTTCGTGTCTACCAATTGAAATATTTTACATTAACTATAATAATGGCTGAACACTTTAGAATGTCTAAAGCAAATTAAAAAAATAAGCTTTTTTTAAATTAATAAAATAATTAAAATTATGACATTTTTATCTAAAATTTATTTAAGTTTAGCTTTTTTTTTTTAAATTTTGAATAATTTGATTTATGTCATCTAGTTAACATATTTATATATTTTTATACAAAATTAAAAATTAATATATATATATATATATATATATATATATAAAATACTGAATATAATTTATAAGTATATAAAATGAGGACTAAGTTAAAAAGATAAAACCTGATTCTCAAAACAATGAATTTGATCGCAATATTTTGTCTTGAAGTCTCAAGTCTCTTACTATCTTTCGATATTGTTATTTGACAAGTCTTTAATTTGATATTATTTTTACTTAATATTGATGCACTCAAAAGGAGCAAAAATGAACACAAACTTTGATTTTCCAAATCTATTGCTTCAAGTCTCTAAATAAAGACAAAGGCATCAACAACTACCTAACCAACAACAAGATGAGCATGGCCAATTTGCCTATCAAGATATTGATTATGGAGACTATTAGGAGCTTTAAGATTTGAATCTTGGATTATGTTTCAAGTTCGTTTGGATTATGGACTATATTTCAAGTTGAATTGACTTTTAAATTACGTTATTGTTGACTATTTCGGCAAGTGCATCGCGTCAAAAGTAGTATAGAATTTAAAATACGAGTGTTGAACCCACATAAAACAGTTTCAATCAAAATTTTAGATTTCAATACTCACTAAATATATAAACATGGATAATGATTTAGTTTAAAGAGTAGAAAAATATAAAAGAGAGATTGCATATTAAGTTAATAGGTAGAAAAAAGTGTTTTTGAAAGATTTAGTTAAAATATGGGACTTCATCTATCTCACTCATTTATATTTTGGTCATGATAAGAACATATAATACTCAAAACTACTCAATATTGACACAAGTATAAAAATCATTCATATTGATTCCTCAAGCATGAAATTCATAAGGACATTAAGAGCAGATGTTATAAAGCAATCAATACATTGAAATCCAATAGGTTGAGTATTTTCATCTAGATCAGATTCTTAGAAGTACGTCTCAATTAAATCTAAGGATCAAAATCAAGAGTCTACTGATCAGATAGAATCCAACAATAAGCAAAAGATGAAAATACCAAGATCAAGTAGAAATTAAATATTATATATAAACATCACCAAAATATATATGAGTTCAATATATTATATTCATAGTATTATCTTGAACTTTATGTGAAGCTTATAATAGTGGTATAGGTTTATATCTTTTTTTTAGTATACCTATTTGGACATTACAAACACAAATCTCAAGAAAATAAAATCTAATATTAAAAAAATTTAATTTAATAAAATGAAAGAAGAAAAGCATGTAATTTTATTTATTTTTTTCAAAATAAAGCTTAGCAAACCCATAAACCGGTCCATTTATCCACACACTTGAACACTTTACAAACTAGATACGAACATAAAAAAAACAATTTATTTAGCGAATCAAATTTATCCGAGACATATAACATGTAGATTTCACAAACTGAACATTAACAATATGTTTGGTTGCATTAATTTGAGAAGATGGATTGGAGAAGATTTGTAGGATGGGATCCTCGATCATGTGAAGAGATTTGAAATAATGTAATTGGAAATTGGAAATTATGAAACACCTTTTTCCACAATGGTCAATTAGTAATTTCACAAATATATCAATTAAAAAAAATAAAAAAATCTATAACATCTATCAAATCATTCTCAAATTTTCACAAACATTCCCTTCAAATCTTACCATATATTCATTAATCCAAACAACTTTATCATCCACACACAATCCACTCAAATTCTTTCAAATCAATACTCTCAAATCCACTATCCTAACCAAACAAAGCCTAAATATGTTCAACCCTAGCCATATATCCTAAATAGTAACAAGATTTGAATTAAAATCTGAAGCAAAATATTCAAATCTCTTTGTATATTTTCACTTTGAATGTTTAACTAAAATTTATTCATTTATTTATTTAAATAATATTAATATTAATAATAATTAAATTATTTAGGAATTTTATTCTTTTTTACGTACTAAGAAACCCAAAATTTGCAGATGAAGCTGAAGATAATGTGTCTATTTCACATAAAATGTAATGTGAAAAAAAAATATAATTAGGAATAAATAAAATGAACAAGTTTAATTAACTAGCTAGATGAGCATAATTACCTACGTATATCAAATGTTAACTTATGACTCAAATATAAATTAGTACATGTAATATACATAGAGTAGAGTAGTTGTTATTATTATTTTTTATTAAATTTACTTCATCCCACATTCTCGAGATTAATCTTTAAATATGCAAATGATTGATTAAAAAGAAACTCTTTTATCAATTTATTGTTATATTATAGTATAATTTTATATTATATTTTGTATCTAAGTTTTAGAAATTTTATGACGTACTCAAACATGTTAATTTTCGTAAACTTGGATAGGTACTATATGTAAGAATATCAAATTTGTTTAGGAGCAGAAATAATTTAATTAAAAAATATACATAAATATTTTAATGATAAAAGTAATATATATATATATATATATATATATAAATAAGAAATAATTACTTTTTTTTTTAACAACAAAAAATAAAATTAATAAAAACATCTGAAGAGTGTTCCAACACTAATAAAAAACACAATACAAAAGTAATATCTCTATTTTAAATCCAAATCCTACACACAATACAATAAATAATTACTTAATTCATATTATTTTAAGTTAATCTCTTTTTTTGGAAAATACTTTTTTTTTCGAAAATTTTTCTCTGTTTTCGTGATCCTACTCTACATTAAATTAAAAATTAAAGATTATATTTAGACTCATGTCTGAATGACTATAATAAAATTGTCCTATCAGAAATTAAAATAGAATAAATTTAATTTTGCTATTTATTTAGTTCTTAAACTTCTTTTTTTTTTCATATACTGCATCTAATGTTTCATGCTCTTGGAATAGGTCTTTTGTTAACTCAAAACTTTAATAATATGATGAAATTAAAACGTATTTACAAGTATTGCTGTTATTGAATGAATAAGGAAAACTATAATCTCTTACTGGTAGAAGATTAAATTTAATGTAAGAGAAATATATATTGAAATAAATTGATCGCTAAAAGCCAAGCTCATTTATTGAAAACTTAATCACATATTAATTTTAAAAAGTAGTACCTAGCTAGCTTGTCACGTTAAATTCAAGATAAATTATGATTCATTCCCATAGAGCATTATCCAACTAGAGTCCAGTGTGAACACCTGAGAAAAAGGTGCATGTGCCCTAAATATTCCATCAAAGTAGTCAAATTTCAAGATATATGTGATCCAAAATTACTATAATGTAATAGATTACTAGCCATCTAGACTGTAGACTCTAGTGTGCACCACAAGAGATAAAGGATATTGTGTTTATTCCATCAAACTTTCTTTTTCTTGTCAAATCCAATAACATTTTTGTTTTGACTACATTTATGTCTGCCCCCCACTCTTACCCCTTTATGTTCTTTCACACAGTTTTGCAGTTTTTTCTTTTTTTTTTTTCTTTTCTGTAATTTTATAAAGAATAATCAATTTAAAAACTTTAGAAAAGTTTAAATTATTGTGAGTATATTACCAAACTTAAACTTAATACATTGATTCTGATTTAGATGGTTTGTTTTTCACAAAATAAGACTAAGTTCTAACAGTAATTCCTTGCTTTCCAATAAAAACTGATGACAATATTTGAATAGTGGTTGGACGCTCTTTTATATTTGACATGAAAGTATTTTTCTTTAAAAAAATAAAATAAATTAGAAATACGAAGGAGTATTCTAACCTGTATACAAAATAAAAAATAATAATTGAGATTACAGGTGAACTTGATTTCAAGAATTTTGTTTAAGTACTAGGTAATAATTCAAACGAAGTACAATTTGTATCCAAAATGTACTTTAGTACGGTAATTAATCATAGTTCAAATATCGTACTGTTGAAGTGTTTGATTACCATTTGAACGAGTTGCTTGTATAGATAATGGGTTTCTCCTCACATGAACATTATTTTGACCTTCTAATTTTTTTCACTTTTTCTATTTTCTTCGTTTGTTTCTTATTAATCTCAAAGACTTTAAGAACATAACATAAACATTTATATTTATATTTTTTAAGAGATATTTAATCATTTTATCGATTGGATAAGTATTAAAACTAATATTTAAATTTTATTAAAATGGACAATTATATATCATATATACTTGTGAGATCTTGATTTAACCATGAACATAAGGACACCAAAGGAAAAGTAAATGTAAAAGCAAAAAGATTAACGTGTGAAATTGAAATGAAAAGTATTCAATGAATACAAAATTTTCCAGTCTAACCATAAACTTATTATACAAAATAGTATCAAACATTGAATAACATGATTTCGAAACAGTCATATTAAAACTACGTACAAAGGGTTGATTACAAGGTTCTAACAATGCATGTAGCCATAAAGAAATTTGAAAACAATATTTTGACTACTGAAAACTAGATGATGTTTTGCAAGCATTTGCCTGTTGCAACTTAGTGTAGACTCAGTTATCCACTTCAGACATTTCAATGAAAGAGAACATTATCATGATAAGAACGAATGATTTATTTCATCTAGGCACTGAACTGAAACATAATTAATTAAAGAGAAATATAAAGACAGATTTTCAGGGAAGAAATATGCATACACAATAAGATCAAGAAAAACAAGGAACATGTGCAACAAGGGTGCTCAGAAGTTAAGGAAAAACAACTTGAAAAAGCAAAGCAAAACAAAAAAGAAGAAAACCCAAGAAAAAAAAAGTAGTTTCAGCTGGAAATTTAGTTAAGTATAAATGATCTAAAATAGTCAAAATATAATAGATGATTAAATTGATGGTTACTAAATATCTTGATGCCGTTTATTGAACAAGGAAATATGAGCTGATTTTCTACAGGTTATATAAATTTATTCAAAAGATGAATTAAGATGTTTAGGATTTATGTGATTAACAGAGTATTCAACTCATATTTTTGTAAAAGGATTGGAATACATCTATTACTCTATTTTTTATATTTTTTTCTAATTAAAAAAAAAACAATATTGTTTCCACTAATGGCCAACACATAGAAATGGCAACACCGACTTATATTAGGCATTCATGGGAAGTAATAATGAGCTTCTAATTGCTCACTCTTCTTTTGTGTCAAACATAATTGTCTCCCTTTTTTCATACCATGCGTAACCTCTTTTTAGTAAGTCTCTTACACATATGATGAACAAACAAGTTTTGTTTGGAATGGACAGCACTGCACTTGATCAAACAACCAAAGTGCATCACCTAGGTTTTCTTTTGGGGAATATTATGATAGCAGAATTTTCACTACCAACCAAACACTAGGTTGGGTCTTTTTCTAGAAAATTTCTTGATAAGCATTTTAAAACCACACAAATTAGAACAAAAATGAAATTAACTTTTATAAAGTTAAATTAGTTGTGGCATGAGTCGAAAATTTTATTTTAGAGAAACTTATATAAACTATATAAATTAGCTTATAAATAGGTTGATTTCAGTTTATAGAAAAACTGAGTTCATTTTTTTTTTTTCTAAAAGTGTTTATAAGTTTATCAATTGATATTTAAAGTGAAAACATAAAGATGTTGTTAACAATACCACCTTATAACATTACTATGTTGGAAGCATAAACCATGCAACAATTTAAAAGTATTTATAAACAAAGTTATCTATCAGATTTGTTTACTTACTTTTAGTGAGTTGAGAGTTAGTGTTTGCTCCATTTAAGAAAAAGATAGTTCAAACTTCATAATTTACAATATTAACTCAAGTTTACAATTTAATTTAAAGACTCTAAAAAATATTAATAACCTAGCTTAGTTTTGAATATAAATTTTCTTATTAGAGAAATTGACTTTATAAAATAAATTAAAAAACATGTACTTTGAAAAACACTGAATTCAAATAAATAAGTTTTTGTTAATTATCTTGATTAAATAATTTTCCTAACATTAAACATCCTTCTTTTTCAATACGTAATCCTCAGTCGTAAAAGTAATAATTATTTTTAAGAAAATAATAACATCAACTTTGTGCTTTCAAAAGAACCTATCAACCAATAATATTCCATCAAGTTTAGTGGATTAAACAAGAAAAATTATAATCTATATCAAGTTAGCATATTGAGTCACTTAGTGTGTCCTACTAATTTTGGTGAGTTATATAAGTCGAACATTCATAACCAATAATTGCATTGTGATATAAGATATTCCTAGCCAAACAACCAAATAATATTAATTAAAAAATAGAGTTTATTTATTAGGTATAAACGGTCTAATAATTAGTATTAATAATTTTATCATTATAATTTTATATATATCTACCATGCACCAGATAGAACTTGAGACAAAAATGACAAAATTAATCAAGAAAGTAGCTCAATTTTTTGTGAAATAGTCTATAGAGAGGCAAAAACATTTCTAAAACATTGAATATGGAAAACATCACATCGATTGTCGTGATTTCCACCCAACTGATAATGTCATCAACCAGACGACATGAAATTAACCTAAATAGCAACACCAAATTTGTATCCAGAAAACTGGAAACAGATGATAGGGTGAAGATGAACTATTGCAATACAAGTGTCAATGTTCAACACTTCCCTTCTTTTCTTCTAATTATTTACAATTTCTTTTTTGATTAGACAAAATTAAGTGCTTGTACACATGTCTCACTTATCACTCGCAACGCACCCACATTAATATTCACTTTATAATAATCTCATGGGTTCTTGTTCAAAGATATTTACCACTTAATTAATGTTAAACCACTTACAACTTCTTTCTCATTAGGTTAATTATACATTTTACATTTTATCCACAACTTTTTTTCATTAGGTTATATGCCTATTCATACATTAGTTATAAATACTAAATATCTAAATACAAATTGGCTATTTTATGATGTATCATGCTAATGTGATCAAGAATAATCGTCCACATCTCGAACCTTATGCACGTTGGTCTTTGGTAACCACTCATTTTGAGCACTAAATTTTAGTATAGTTCTAATGCAAAAGTAAAAGTTGTATAATTTTGGTAAGGGTTTGAACAACTGAACTGTCTTTATTAATATATTTGTTCTTGCCAATAAAATAAAATAAAATCATAGAATCCATGCATATAAGAGCTTCACCATTTGTCACAGTTTTAAGAATCAGCACTTCATATTAATAAACCTACCACTGGATTGCATATTTGCATTAACATATTTACTACTTTTGTCAAACCTACTTACTTAGATTGGCAAATCATTTACTGCAATGGGACGGTTTTAAGATAATATACGTGCTATCTTGCGATATTATTATATGAATATTTACTACCTAATTTTAGCTAATGTACAAATTATCATGGTAGGATATAGTTAATTACACAGGGAGTTTTATCTTTTCATTCTACTTGCATCTTAAAGTTGAGATTTATTCGTTAAAATAATCACGTGCCCTAATGTGTATACTTTCCAACCCACTAAGGAGAAAGATATGAACCTTTCATTATACTATAATTTAATGGAAGAATCTAGTCTTTTATGCAAGGCATGAAGACAGGTTTGAGAATAATGAATATATTTAGTTACTTTTTATATTATGTATATAATATTATTCACTTTATCAATAAGTTATTTCTCCAAATAGTATTAGTTTCAGTTCTCGAGAGGTTAAATTTTGTGGATGAAAAAATATGATTTAGAAAAAAAATTAAATTTAATGGTACGTATATGTTAATATTTTTTTTATAACTCATTTTTTATTATTATAATAAAATGGAAAATAAACAAATAAATGCACTCAAATACGATTATATTCATAAAAATATTTATTTCTCTCTCATTTTAATAATATAATCAATTACCTATTTATCATAATCAATTATATTATTTATTATGGATAACTATTTCTATTTCTGCACATTTCTTTTTTCTTTTGTGAAGAAATACAATTTCTCTCATTTTTTTCCTAACTTGTTTCAAGCGAAGTGTAAAAATGACTACGTTAAGAATGAAGGTTAATCATGGATAATGTTGATAGATGCTCTACATCAATAATATGACTACTAAAAATCGTTGTTATGAATTTTGTTGATAAACAATTTCTAATATATTTTATCACTTATATTGAAATTTCAAAGTTTTAATTACATTTGTTTTTGCATTATTCAAACTCAAACCTTTCTTTAAGTATTAAAGTGAGTACTAGTTGTACGTAATGTTGGAAAATAATGTGTATATAGTTCTTGCCATAAAATGTGAAAATAGAATAATCGATGAGTGTTTATCATTGTCTATGAGGTGACATAAAAAAAAATGAATCTCGTGGTTCAGAAGTTTTCAACATTTGCTTTTGGTTTTCTATGTTCATTGGTTGGGTCGATGAAGCTGACATTTTAAGTCTTTATTTCGAGGTAGAAAATTTAAATATTAAAAGCATGAAATTCACATTTTGTTTTTATTAGCATTAACCTTGCTAATACAAATTAAATTGTTCTATTATAACTTTTTAGTTGACAACTAATAGTTCACATGCAAATTCCTTTTTAGTACAATTGATATAACTTTTATATTTTTTTTTCATGCTCATAGTACTCTTTGTGGATTTTTGTCCAGGGGGGATGTCCATTAAAGAGGGTGAAGAGGAAGTGTCAAATTAGAAGTTAAAGCAAAAAAAATCATGGAATTTAGCTAAAAGTAATTCAGAAAATATATACAAGAGCTTCTATTGCAGCCATAATAGTAGCTATGGGGCTGAAATTATATGTACTCACAAGTGTGGTCTTGTCATTACTTTAACAATTTTCAATATTTTCAGGAAATAAAATAGATAAAAAAATTATTTATATTATTGTTATATTTATTGATGGTATAATTAGTAAAGTTATACTCTTTTTTCAATTCTCTAAGTTGCTACGAAACCTGAACCAATGATTGGATAATACCATATTAGCTAATCAAGAGAGAGAATGTGATCAGTGGTTAACATTTCTTTTAAAGAGACAACAGAGGATGCATGTTCTTTTTTATTTGTTGGGTATCTAAATGTGAGTCTAAGTTTCACATTAACTAGAAATGAGAAAGTTAAGCAATATATAAAAAAGAAGATCCACAAACCTAATGCCTTAAGGTTTTGGGTTGAAGTTGGTGTCATTCCATTGTATGGGTCCAACTTTTGTCTCATTCTTGTTTGTCTCTCCGATGTTTCCCCCTTCAATTTTTCTAGTAAGTGGTATCATAGTCAATGATTTGTAATGATAACCGACTCAAGCAAGCATGTCTTGTTTAAGTGACTCGATACTTGAGGGAAAGATTGTTGGGTATCCAAGTGTGAATCTAAGTCTCACATTGAGTAAAAATGAGAAAGTTGAACAACATATAAGAAAGAAGATCCACAAACCCAATGCCTTAAGGTTTTGGATTGAAGGTGGGGTCATACCCTTGTGTGGTTCCGACTCTTGTCTCATTCTCGTTTATCTCCCCAATGTTTCCTCATCGATTTTCCCAACACTATTCTACAATCCTCAAAGTCATTTAACTTATTTAGTTAATAGATGAAAATTATTTTTGTATGTTATTATAATACTGTGTATTTAGTCTTTTCAAATATAATCCATTGTAATAAATAAGAATATTGAAGATAAGTGGATTTGGAAAGGTAAGTCAGAAAACATCTATGATTTAGGAATCCCGTGAATTAATTATGTGTGTTGTGAAATATCTATGATGAGAGTACTTGTCACTGGTTTTTCAGGATTGCCAAATCTGTGTGTAGAACTGCTTAGGTGACCATTATATGGCACATTTGAAAACATAGAAACAAATCATCTTTAAAAATATAGGTTGTGTGACATACAAGAAGTGTTTGCTAAAATACAAGTTAAATTATGGGTAGTGATAAAAGTAAAATATGGAAATTGGTGTATTGATCCATTAACATGTATATTTATGCTAGTGTTATGCCTGCTGGACTTGTATAGGAATTGTTTTTATTGGTGCAAGGATTGGTCTGACAGAGAAGATTGATTGAAAACATTTTGAATGGAGTATTGGAGTAATACTCTTTTATAAATGTATTACAGTCTACGAGATATGTATGTTTTTTTATGTTATACCCCTTGTAATATGTAGATATTTTGAGTTTGTATAGGGGTTTAGTTTAGTGTGGGTGTTGATTTTTGTTGTAAGGGTTGATATATAGCTCTACACACGAGTAGTTATTATACCATCTTTTTGGGATAGACTGTTCTGTTTTATTTTATGAATTTTGTTTATAAATAAGTTAGAATAACCTTATTATCCTATTTATTTATATTTTTATTATAAAAATATAATTCATTATTTGAACTTGTTATAATAGTTTACATTATTCGCGTTTAAAGAGTACAACGACCTAATTAAGAACGATATCAGTAAGTAATTATATTCATTCTTAAAATAAAGATAAATATATAGTTATTTTATTATTTTTGTTTGGCTATAAAATTTATATTTTATTTCTATTTTTTATTAGATAACTAGTCTATTCATATATTTTTTAATAAAAAAAGAAAAATTACGATAAATAAAATATAATATTAAATAACAACTATAAGTAACTAAAATTTAATGAAAAAACCATAATATTTATCATTATTTCACAAATGTTAAGAAAGAAAATACTTTTAAAATTTAAATGAATTTACTAAGAAAAAAAGTTATTTAGAGACCGATTTTAAGCTACCAAATGAAATGTTTGTAATTGTGACCAAAATAACCATCAAATTAGATTTTGGTTGCTAAATAACTTAAATCTTGGTAGCTAATTTTAAATACTAATTATCTTGACTTAATTGGTCACTAAATTCAATCATTACTTTTAGTTATTTAGCAACCAAAATCTAATTTGACAACTATTTTGATCACAATTAGCAACTATTTCATTTGATAGCTAAAAATTAATCTCTAAATAACATTTTTCTTATAGTGATTTAATAGATATTAAATAAGTTGAATTGTTTAAAAATAATAAAAAATTGCACAATAAAAATAGTTACCAAAATTAAAAATAAAAGAGAGAATATAAGACAATTTAAGATTATTTAATAAATTAAAAAGTTTATACAATTAAACAATCGGATATTCTCACTTAACTAAGAATACACAATAAATAAAAAAATAAAAAAAAATTCTAAATAGTATAATTTAATAAATTTAATAATTGATAGAAAATAAAAAAAATGTAGAAAAATGCTTTTCAAATAAATGAAATAAAATACTAACAAAAATATAAAAATACTTAATAAATTAAAAGTATTTTAATAATTTAAAATGAAAACAAAAAATGAACATGTAAATATTCATCATATTTGATTTTAAAAAATTAAGTATTATTCATACATATATTTATAATTAATTTTTCACTTAAAAACAGATAAGTTTAGACAATATCAGTTGTTTATTTTTCATCTTAGTTTTAAGACAAACTACTATTATAAATTTTAGTTTTCTATAAAGTTATATTATTTTAAATATTTTTTTATAAGTGATTTATTTTTTTAAACTATTATATTGTAATTAATTTACATAATGTTATATTGGTAATGCATGTTGAAAAAATGTAGTATTGTTACTATTAGTCTCAAGTCTTTAGTTAATAATGTTATGTTTTTAATCAACTAACTATATTTTATTGTCAATTAACAGTAATCGAGGATTCAGTAAAACATGAAAAAATTGAATAATAATAATAATAATAATAATAATAATAATAAATAATAATAACAGTAGTAATAATACTAATCTAATAGAAACATGAATGGTGAAAACTTTATAAAATTGTGATAATTGAATGATAAAAGATGTAAAAATTTAGTCAAGTAATAGAATGTTCGGTTTGTGTTTACTATCCACATCCGAAACCAAATTCATGAGAAGTATATCAATATATGATAATTTTATTATCCTCGATTTGTAAAAACTTTAAACCACTAAAAAATGACAATATATGATCATTTTAAAAAAATCCTATATAGTCAATTTAGAAAAATGTATGATTGAGGATCAAATTAAAAAAAAAAAATTAGTTGAGAACTTATTTGAAAGATTCCAAATAGTTGAATGACCAATTGAATAATTTAACCTATCTACAATAATGACAAATTTTGATAGTAAATACCTTAATATCATGATCATTTAAAAAATAGTAAATTAAATGATAAAATGGTAAGTGCAAGTGCTGTAGGCTAGCAGCATATTCAATTATACGTTAGTGGACTAGTGGTATATATGCCAAGTTTTAATTAAATGAATTTGTCACGCTGGAAAAATTATCATTCGCCCAAATTCAATTACTTTTAGAAAGTGAATAACTTTTTATTTCTTTTCATATACATAAAGCCTTTATTCAATTGGTTAGCAATTTGTGCCACTAATTAAGTAGTTTAGGTTCAAAGTTCAGTTTGGACATTGGACTCTGAACTTTGAACAAGCTATACTGAGAGAGAAATAATTACACTTTCCATAGTGTTATTTTTTTTCTTTGTGCTATATATAATTTATAGAAAAATACACAAGTTGTACTGAGTTGTATTTGGATAAACTCATAATCCTATTCAATAATATAAAAAAAATTAAGTTCGATTAAATTTATGTTATTTTTATTATATTCAATTCAATCAAATCCAATTTACCTTTCATAGAATTGGGTTGATTAGGCTATAGGTTTTGAAAACTATATATTTTTTTTTAATTTGTAATATTTAAGTATTTTTTTTAAAAATCAGAATAATATTTTAAAATATATATTATATAATTTTGTAAGTAAAGCTAAAGAAAAAGAAAGTTATTGCTTAGTTAAGTATTAAAACTAAAATAAGTTAAAGATAACAAATAATTAAATTATCAAACAATGATTATTTTCTTATAATAATTTTAATCAAGTTGGATTCCATTTCTAGATTTTTTAACATAAATGATTCTATCATCCTAACTTACAATTTTTTATTACTATTAAAAGTTATGGTTTAAAATAGATGAATAACATTCCTAAAATTTTACATTCTTAATTAAATCTCTTAAGACTCCTCCATCAATTTATTAGAGAGTCACAACACTTAATTTATTTGTAACAGAGGATCATTAGGATCATCATAGATTTTAAAACAAAATATCACACAGAAAGGTAGGTTAGAGTATTAAAAGATATAATCATAAATTTAAGTTTATATTTCAAATAAATTGCAAACATATGATTTGGTCTAGTTAATTATTTTCACACTGTAATGCAGTCATATGAATATCATTTAACTCTCGTTACTTAGTAATTTTCATCTATATAATCCCAATATACCAATAGAGTCAAGATATCTTCTTATTTATCAAATCTATAAACAATGTGCATTCTAAACAATCTCAACACAAATACTATTTCAAGATTACCATTTAACACCATTCATCATTTACCATATGCATCTTCATAAACTTCAAAATCAATACCAACACATACATACTCATAAACATCCTTCTTCATTCAATACAATCCATCACATTTTCACATATTTCATGATTATAGATCACACATCATATATAAGCTTCATTTTTAATCCACTAAATCCAATACAAGTTTTATTAACAATAAAATATAAGAACTAGAAATAACTATTAACATAAAATTTTAGAAATTCATAAGAAATTTCAAATAAGAGAAAAAGAGGAATGAGAGAATTCTAAACTAGGTCATCCCCAACACCACAAGGCTCGCACTCGACGTCAACCTACCCGAGGAGAATACACCCAGTGTCACAAAGTTTGCATCTGGCGCCTACACTTGGAAGATCAATTTTCTAAAGATTCAAAACATAAATTTTCTCAAGAGGTAGTCATCTATCTACTTCAAACACTATCAATTTATCATCAAAAAATTTCTTTAACATCAGAACAACATGAATATACCAAATTTATCTACTATACTATCTCTAAGTTCTCTAAATAAAATTTCAATCTAACAATTCAATTTCAATCATCAACAATCCCTACAACAGTAACAATGAAATAATTAGAACTAAGTCATCATCACATTTAGATCTTTTAATCTAGAGTCTATTGAAAAAATAAATAAATAAAACTAGCTTCCCTTATCTGAATTCACAAAGAGCTTCAAAATTTTCAGAAATCACAAGGATACCCTAACCTGCACCACAAAATCCTGATCAACAATTTGGACATATCACTATATCCTAAACTAACAGCGACTCATCCTGAAGATAAAAATGCTGCATGCGAACACCATCTACCTAGGTAAACAAAAACTCAACCCAAGTCCAAAAGAGAAATGAACAAAAATGAGCTTGCTCTAAATAAACTTTCAATTAGGCAGTCTTACTCTAATCACCGTTAGGAGTCTAAAGGTGTCCTTTAGTCTTACTCTAATCACCGTTAGGAGTCTAAAGGTGTCCTTTAATCATCGATTTGATGAAGGATGAGATCAAAATATAGAGAGAAGACATGGAAGAAAAAAAATCTATTATGGAAAAATAGTGATTATATTAAAATGAAACTTGAATAACTGATTTTTCTATTTATATGAATTTTTTTCTATAATAAAATATTCAAATATCATCTTAATTATACCACTTCTAATCTATTAGAATCTTATACTAATAATTATCATGTTTTCATTTAAAAAAATTATATATAAAAGAATTAAAATAATTTTATTCTTTATTTCTTTAAAATCGTTACTCTACAATATAGATCCTCTAACTTTTCTCTACTTTCTATTTAGAAATAATTGATGTTCATATAACTTTTTACCTTTCTCAAGTCATAAATTATGAGATAGCTAAGAGCATATATGTCAAAAGTGGAAATAGTACAAGGACAATTCAGGAAATGGATAGGAAGAATAATAATTTTGTTACAAAGAATAAATAGGTGTCAAGTGATGCAAATTGTGGGCAATAGAAAAGGTGTAAGAATTTGGATAGCCAATTCACTCATGAAGGATTATGGATTTTGTGTGAGGAATAGTATTAGATATATAATATTTGAGAGGAGAGAGAAAAGGAGAGAAATTGTTATATTTTGTTCTTCTCTCTATTATCTCTAGGAATGTTATCTTTTTTGTTCTTCTCTGTTGGGTATATGTTCTTATCTGCTTGTCTTCCTTATAATATAACCACTAATACAATAATACATACAGAGATTTATATACTTTCTCCAGTTATCAATTGTTCATCCTTTACAATTTTATTTTTGATATTACCTCATTACATTGGTGCTTTCATTGAGAGTTTAGGGTTTAGGATTTAGAGTTTAGTTATCAAATGTTTATCCATTACAATTTTATTTTTAATATTGCCTCATTACAATATCCTACTTAGCTAATAGAACTTTGATCAAGGTAATTTTTTTTGTTTTCTTTGATTTTAATCCTCTTATTTCTCTTACCTCCATGCATGTGGTATAAGAGTTATTATGTGTATGATCGTTGAAAAAAAGATAAATCTTTATTAATCTAAATTGTGTATTCATTTGTTAGGTTTGATTTCTCAAGGGTGATTTAGAGGATTATAAGCATAAACTCATTCTTCGTATTAAGCCATAAACTTCTTCAATAATCAATTTATTATCGAGTAAGCAAAACTAACATTTATTTGAATTAAGTTACAAGAGTAGAAAACAAAGTAGGAAGATCAGATATAAATTTTACTGGGAGTCAATTGTATGAAGGAAATGAAACCAATATAAATGACTTGAAATCAAGCAAAATTATTTTTGGCTTGACAATATTTAGAAATAATATTTTTTTGAGAAATTTGTTTGGCTAAATTTCTAAAATAACTTAGTTTAATTATTTATTCATATAATTTAAAGAATTGTGTTATATGATTTTTAAATTATTTTAATATTCTTATTAATATGTTTATAAACGTTATGTTTTAAATCGATGAGATATTTATATTTTATTGATAACTCAAGTTATATAGATAAAAGTATCAAGTGATAATAATCAATGAAGATTCTCTACTATTTAGTTGTTGGAGTAAAGAGCTGTTGCATATTTAATAAAATATGTAAGCCATAACTTTATTGTACGAGAGTTACTAAATGAGATTTATATTATAAAAAATGGAATTTCAAACATACAAAATATAAAGTATTTACATTAATTAATTGTAGAATCTTATAATTTTTTGAATGAGATTATTTAACAAATATATTTGATTATCTTTTTTGTTTAATAAATTAATTAACAGATTAATAAATATAAAATGTGTTAAATGGTTAGTTTACTATTTATGTACATGTGTTGTTTTCTACTATAATAATTGTATTTAATACATGTACTTCTTTTTGAATTCCCATGAAAAGAGAATTATAAATCTGTTTATATTTTAGTGCTTTTAGCTTGTAATAAAAAGTATAAAAAATTATGTTTATATATTGTCTATTTAATTATTATAATAACTATATTGAGGTTATTACACCATTATTGAGAAAGTAACTCACTTTTGGTTTGAGAAAGTTGAATTTAATCATATAAAAAAATCAACCCAACATTTTCAAATTAAATTAGATTAGATTGTATTACCATATTATTTAAGCCACTATAACACCTCTAATATGGTTCCGGTAAAGTTATTGCACTAACTTCTATCCTAGGTTCACTTATATATTAGAATGCCACCTTTCAATATGTGGTGTGAATTTTTGGTGTTAAGTTTATAGCTCTAAGGTTGTTTTCATTTCTCTTCCTTTATTTTTCCACAAGACTATAATTATTTCTATATCTCAAACCCTAAAAGAATTTTTAGAGAGAGTTAACACATTTTCATGACAAATCAAAGCTAGGAGAACAAGGTGTGAGCTTCGATGTTATAAGCCCCGAAAGAACTCTTTATCAGGTAAATTTGTTCTCATTTTCCATTTTCATTGAATTAAAAGTTTTGTATGATTATTTGGTGATAGTTTGCACTAAGTATGTTTACTATGCGAGATCATAGAACGAAAAAAAATGAAACATGGGATTTCATCTTAATTATCTATGCCATTAATATATTTGAAAATTTATCATTTTCAATGTTAATACTGATTTTATTTGAAAATTTTTGTTAAGTCTCTATTTTATTTTTTAAAATTACAGCCAAACAACTCGTGAACTGGACAGTTTTCATTTAAATCAAATAACTGACCTTAAAATAAATCGGTCTAAAATCTGATAAACTGGTCAAAATTGAAAAAATAATCAATAAAAACTCGTCAAAACCAATAAAAGTTTGTTCACAACTAGTCAGTGAATTATACAAAAAAAAAAATCTAAATAAAACATTATTTTGACTTTTTTTCTCTTAAATATTAAATTATTTTTATTTCTTTTCAATTCTAAATTTAAATTTGTTGTTAAAAAAATTATTTTGTACATTTTCAAATTAGACCTAAGTATATGGTAAACGCTGAAAACTTATAAAATATGTCGTTAAGGTTTTTAATATTATTAAATTATTATGATGTTATATTTCTATGGTATTATTTTACTAGTACTTGTTTTTCAACTACTTATTCCAATATTTTCACATCATAACATGTATTAGCTCTCATTTCCATTTATGTCTTGTTTTTATTTACTTAGACTTATGCAAGAATAAGTGTCTTCTAGTGCATATTGAGATTATTATTATTATTATTATTATTATTATAATACTATGTTATGCTAGAACTGAAGAACCTACCCTAGTTTCCTATACGTTATGTAAGTTATACACCAACCAATTATGGATACATAGCAATTTAAAAAATAATTAGTGATCCATATGACTATTTGCCTTTTCAAAAGAGAAAAAGAGAAAGAAAACTAATCCATGCCTCGAATACATCTTTGATACGTAATAACAAGAGTTTTGGATCTAGTAATTGTGGAGGACGCACATGAATTGAAGTTCCAAAAGTATTTGTAATATATTCATGAACACTACTTTTATTTTCACAAATCACATCGTGTCCGTACTATATCAAATATAGAGTTATAAGGTTTCAATTCTAGTAATTGTGGAGGACGCACTTGAATTGAAGTTCCAAAAGTATTTGTAATATATTCATGAACACTACTTTTATTTTCACAAATCACATCGTGTCCGTACTATATCAAATATAGAGTTATAAGGTTTCAATTCTAGTAATTAAATGTTAAGTATGAAATAAATTACCTTAAGAGGAAAATATTTTATATATATATTTATTAATCATTATTTTCAATCACGAATATTCTATATCAATATTAGAATTATATATACACAAACTTTAGTTATCATCTAAGAGAACAAAATAACTATTGTATATACGTAGTAACAATTTATCCTTAAGATATACTATTGAATTTGATCATTATCAGTTAATTTGTTCATTTTTTTTTATCCCGGTTAGTTTTTCCTAATATTTTATAAATATTTTCTTGATTTATGTTTTAAAATTAAATCCTTTCTTATCATTGAATATCAGGATATAATTTTTACAAACGAAAAAGAAAAAGTTAAAAACTACCAATTGGATAAAACATATTTTTTCGCTATGTCTAATATAATTATATCCTATTATTTAATAATAATAATAATAATAATAATAATAATAATAATAATAATAATAATAATAATAATAATAGAAGAGATTCAAATAAAAGCTTTTATACTACGTATGCTTGAAATTTTTGTATTTTTAGCTTTTTATATAGTTTTTCATACTTTATCATATCACATATTCATTTATTGCCATGGTGACCTAAAATAATACTCATTTCTTAATATATATATATATATATATATTATCATCCATGAATTATCCGTACATGAAAGCTTGAAAAATATCTCAACATAGTGGAAGCAAATAGAGGTATAAGATTATATAAATATACAACATATCAGTAGATGTTAATTTGTGTATCACAATCCCAATTATCATTTTGTTTAAGTGCTGATTGGTATCACATGCTACTTATTCAAAATTAGTGTTATTATTATTAAATACTAAAGTGGTGCGAAGTGACGCAAGTGCAAGTATGTGTGAGAAGCATTTGTTTTTCAATTAAAAGGCAATGCTCCTGGTACATCCTAGATTAAACAAAAATATTTGTCAGTATTCAAAATATCCTGTGCCTTTAATTGAAGGGGAAAAAAGAGTAAATTTTTATGCCATTATTCTGATTGGAAGCTATTAAAGTTGGTGTTTATAGCTTCTTTATTCCAGTGTGCATATTTATAAAAAGAGGGTCACATTTCACCCATTGGTGTGAAGTGCCTTGAAAAGTTTTCAGCTCTGAGGTTGCTGCAATTCGACCTCTTCCAACTTTTTTTCTTTTTGAGGTAAGAATAGGATGTGCAATGTGTAATACATGCTTGTGTTGTTTTCCTGTTCAAGTTCTAATGAATCAAATGGGGTATTATGTGATGGTGATGTTGTTGCCAATATGCTAAATTATTACATACTTAACTGAGTCAGTTTGTTACTTATGGTGTTTTCCTATTCTGGCTTTCATTTTGAAAAATTAACCAAAAACACAATAGAAACTTTGCTTTTCTTTTTTCTGAAAGAAGTTGTGGAACTTACCAGGTTTCATGCATTTTGAGAAATTAAAAAAAAAAAAAAAAAAAAACTTATTATGGTTACTTCATTAAGTAGCAGTTTCAAAAGAAGAGAAAAGAAAACCATTATGTTGTACGTGTGTATGGTTTATAAGTACTGATTTTTCTTTAAACCAAAAAGATGATATGCAACTCTGCTATATATATCTTACATATATTTCTATGGTTTTCTATATCAAAGAGTTTATTTGCATTTTGTAAGTATTTTTTTCAGAAGTATATATTCTTCAATAATTTCAAAATAAAAAATAAACTATTTTGGTAAAAAAAAAAGATTATTGGTATTGTTGTGTTCATTGGTTATTGCTATTACTTGGTTTGTTGGTTGGTTGGTTGGCTACACTTTAATTACTTTAAGTTTATTTATGAGCTTGTTAAGTTATTATCCTGCAGATGTTTTTCACGATGATTACTCCTTTTCTGTTTTATGCTATGCTTTGAAATTCAGTTAATTTTATTCTGTTCAAAGTTATTATGCTTTATAATTTCAAATTCAAGTGTCTGATTATTATTCAATCATTAAAAAAATTATATTAGCATATAGTATAGTTGTAGCAGTATTCATGCAACGTAGTTTAACTACATATGATATATCCATGAAAATATCTGTATCTACTCTGTTTGATCGCTATTAATCTTCAGTGATAATGATGATTCACATAATTCAAGTCTAAAAGTAGTAGATTAGTAAGAAATGGTCTGAGGATGGATTTTCATGAAATTTTACTAAGTTAATTGTTTTTCCATGTCCAGGAAATTCTACCAAAACAAAATTGTATTGTGTTGGCCTAGAGTTGAAGTTCTTGATAATTGTTGGAAAATTTTGGAATTGTTGGTTGGTTGTTGAATCACAAAAATGGCACTTGCTCCTACTTCAAAAGTTGTCCTTGGTTCAATAGCCTTTGCAATCTTCTGGGTACTAGCAGTTTTCCCAGCTGTGCCTTTCTTACCAATTGGGAGAACTGCAGGGTCCCTGCTGGGTGCAATGCTTATGGTCATATTCAAAGTTCTTAGTCCAGATCAAGCTTATGGTGCAATTGATCTCCCAATTCTAGGTCTTCTTTTTGGGACAATGCTTGTTACTATTTTTCTTGAGAGAGCAAACATGTTCAAGTACTTGGGGAAATTGCTCTCTTGGAAAAGTAGAGGACCAAAGGACTTGCTTTGCAGAATCTGTTTGATTTCTGCTATCTCAAGTGCTTTCTTCACCAATGACACCTCTTGCATTGTGTTAACTGAATTTGTGTTGAAAATTGCAAGGCAGCATAATCTCCCACCCTACCCTTTCCTTCTTGCACTTGCTTCAAGTGCTAATATTGGATCCTCAGCAACCCCTATTGGGAACCCCCAAAATCTAGTTATAGCTATTCAGGGTAAAATATCATTTGGGAGGTTTCTGATGGGGATTCTTCCAGCTATGCTTGTAGGAGTTGTTGTGAATATTGTTTTTCTTATTGTCATGTATTGGAAGGTGCTATCTTGTCCTAAGGATGAAGAGGATCCAATTTCAGAAGTTGTAGTAGAAGAGGAGGTTGATTCCCATCAGTTTTCTCCAGCCAGAATGGCTCATTTTACACCCTTGAATTATCAAGAATGCAATGGCAATCTAGAACTTGGTAATGCTGTTCAAAACTCTTCTCAAGTTCATGTTATGAAAGAGCAATCAAGTCCAAGTGCAAGTGAAGTTCAGATGGTTCGTAGTGGCACAAAGGATTCCACACCAAACTCAAATGATACAAAGGAGGAAACCAATCCTTCAAAAAATGTTGCAATAGTAGTAGATAAACCTATTGAGGCTCATGTTTTGCACTCTTCGGAAGGAAAGGACCATACAAACATAAAATGGAAAAGGGTACTGTGGAAATCTTGTGTTTATGCAATCACACTGGTGATGTTGATTTCCATGCTTATTGGTTTGAATATGGCATGGACTGCAATTGCAGCCGCAATAACTTTGGTGGTTCTTGATTTCAAAGATGCAGGGCCAAGCTTAGACAAGGTAAAACTCAAATAACACAGCACAAAATCTCTCTTTTTCTTTTATCTCTCTTCCATTTGACATGCTGACTATAGTTATTCTTGTGCCAATTGAAATTCAAACAAATTCTTAGTGTAATTCTATTTCTTGGAACAGGTGTCATATTCACTTTTGATATTCTTCTGTGGAATGTTCATCACAGTAGAAGGCTTTAAGAAAACTGGCATTCCAAGTGCTATGTGGGATGTAATGGAGCCCTATTCTCGCATAGATCATGCTAGTGGAACAGCTGTACTTGCTGTAGTTATACTTGTCCTATCAAATTTGGCTTCAAATGTACCAACTGGTAAGCACATGATCATATGTTAAGACAATAATTTTTCTTTCACAAGTTACTTATATTTTCCATAGTTATGTTAGGTATCCACGTATGAGTTTAAGTCTTACATTGAGTAAAAATGAAAAAATTGATAAACATATAAAATAAAAAAACTTACAAACTCAATGCATTAAAGTTTTGAGTTAAAAGTAGTGTCATTTTCTTGTATAGGTCTGGCTTAGTTCTTATCTTTATTTGTCTTCCTGAATTCTCTTATTATGAAACGGTCTAAATCTTAGTGAAATGTTAAGATTTACCAAGATCCATTTTCATTTGATGTATGACAATGTTCTATTCATACTTTCTAGTGCTATTGCTTGGAGCAAGAGTTGCAGCCTCAGCTGCTGCAATTTCCAAAGGAAATGAGGAGAAGGCATGGCTAATCTTAGCTTGGGTTAGCACCATAGCAGGGAACTTTTCACTGTTGGGATCAGCTGCAAACTTGATAGTGTGTGAGCAAGCTCGTCGTGCTCCAAACCTTGGATACACATTAACCTTTTGGACTCATCTCAAATTTGGACTTCCTTCTACTCTTATAGTCACTGCTATAGGGTTGACACTCGTAAGATGAAAACAAATTTACTAAACTTCAAAGAACATTGTTGTAGAAGCTTACACAAGTAAAGTCAGTTTAATGTAGTCTATTTTAAGGTTGTTAGAACATATATAGATACAAGAACAAGGAATTTTCTCTGTTTTTGTGGTTAATGCCATCAAATAAGTAGTATGTGATTGTGATGTTTGGTGTAAGTTTGTTAGGAATGCTTTGGAATTTCAAGTTGTAATAAATCTTTAGCTTGGGAGTTATGTGGAATCTTTGCTAGCACAATTTACTTTCTTCTAATTACTTCTTTTAGCATGGCATTTTACTTCTTCCATTCCACAATAATACATACCATTTTAAACAAATTTATTTAATTATTGCATTAATTAAAAAAATTAATATCACGTTTTTTCATCTATAATATTGACCGGACTCTTTCTCAATCCAATAAACTATTTTAGTTTGTTTAAAAAATAAAATAAATAAATTCAGTAAAAAAAAAGAAAATATATGATTCTAAATTTTAAGTTATGTTAATGAAATCAGTTTTAATTTTTAGATAAAATGATTTAGTATATAAATTTATTTAAATTATAACACACGTGTATATATTTTAATAAAATAATATTTTTTAAATTCTTAAGAAATATAATTATTACTACTTTAAAAAAATTGAGTCAGCCATTGACTCATATTTATTTTGACATCTGTAGAAAAAGAACTTATCAACACCATTTTAACACCTCTAGAACAAACCATTGAAAACACTATTTTCCTTAATAATTTATTCCATAAAAAATGTCATTATGATTCATTTGAATTGATAGGAGTCAGTGAACTAAAATATTAATTAATTCAAGAATGTTTGGATAGTATAATCAAATAAGGTAAAAATAGTCTATATTATATTCTAATACATCAAACCTTTTTCTTTGTTGCTTTCAACTACTCTTGTGCATCTTTTGAATACAAGTAACTACATAATAATCTATCTTAATTATATCCAGAGATATGGTGGAAGAATAAGTCAAAAAATATTATTTATTTAAATGGCAATATGAACTTAAAAAAATAATACTTTACAATAAATGGAATAAACCAAAACTAGTATCACTTTACCAAGTTGGGATTGATGAAGTTTCAATGGAAGTGGAACCCATAACAGCATCGTCCGTACAATTGAAAAGTTAGTTGTTGTGGAAAATCCAAATGTGACCAAATGCCATCACTATCACATGCACAGTGTGACACCACACAAAGTAAGTTTGCTTCCTCCTAGCTTAGATATTTTGGATTTGGCACATCTATTAAAATATATAATTAATATTTTGCAAAAATTATAATATCGCTTTTTAATATATTTTGTTACCGTCTATATTAATGCATTGTCTCTCTTGGATTCTCTTTTATAATTCTTTTTTACTCCACGTTAAGAATAAAATAGAATAAAAGATATTTAATGTTTTATTGATATATTAACAGTGTAAAGAGTTATTCCAATCTGGAACCCGTCTCATCTAATTATATTTTTGGGTCATCGGATTGAATTTTATTTGATGTACTCAATCCTACTGAACCAATTTCAGTTAAAACTGAATTAAATTACTAAACAAAAAAATAAAATCAATTTAAGTCAATCTAATTTCAATTTAATTAAATCATAAATTAAACTAAAATTTCAATTAGTACTAATTAATCACTTATGTGAGATATATGGGCTTAAACTTATTTATCCTATTTTTTTTTCATTCTTTCTTAGCAAAGATCTCTCTCTTTCTTTCTCTCTCTCTATATATTTAATTAAGTTTGTTACTCCAATTTACATACTTTTTGAGATTATATCATGTATTAGCAATTATATTCAAATAATTTTTAATTTATAATAAGTAACTTTTTATTTTAAAAATATTTTCACTTTTTTGTCTACTAGTGATTGAGCTCATTTTCTATTTATTTATTAAAAAAATAATTTTCTCGACTAATCTAGTCTTTAAATTAAATTTGATTGGGTTTAATTATGTTGTTTTAGGTCTTTACCTTTTTTTCAACTCTTCTCTAACTATTTCTTGATACATTGATATATATTTTTATAATAAGTAATTATTTCTAAATTATTGAATATGATAAAGTAATTTAATTATAATTGGATTGAATTAACTTGCTAAATAAATAAATAAAATCAATTCAACCTAATCTAATTAATAATATTAAATTAGATTAAAGTCTACCTAATTTAAACTAGTAACACCATAATCATTCACTTAGAACCTTAATAATCATGGTAAAGGAAACTTCATTTAAAACATACATAGTGTAAAAGAAATTTGATTCAAAACACACATTTAGAACATAATTAATATTGAATAATGGAAATAGTATTAAGATTAGGCACAAATAAGAGTGTTTACAAAGCAACAGACTAAGGTGTTCTTTCAATCCAAAAGTTACATAGAACTATTAATCACAAAAGAAAACAGAAGACATGGTATCCATCACTCTAGCTTTCACATTTTGTATCCTTCGTCTCTGTTCTTATCATACTTGAAGGTCGATACATGAATCGAACGGAACGCGTTTGAAATACTTTACTAGATTCAAGCACATACTTCTGTCTCTATATCATCTTTCACACTTCAAGCTTTCTAAATACAATGTTCGAATATAAGACCGAAATGCATAAATGTTGAGTCAAGGCTTTAATTAAGTCTATATAGCAATAAGACTGCTTAATATTAGATGGTCAGAAGCTTTGAAAGAGGACCTAAGCTTTAAGATCATTTCAAAAATAAAATAAAATAAATCTCACTAACTGGATATTAAATATATATATATATATATATTGGTAAGACAATATTATAATATTAGTGTTTTTAATTTTAATATACAAATATTTTCAATGAAATTATAATTTCAAATAAAGATAAAATATACAAAATTAAAGTTTTAAGAATGAATATAAAAATATAAGAAAATGGATTCTTTATTTCTACCTAGTCTTTATTCTTTTTTAGGTCGAACTCCATCCGTTTGCCAAGAATAAAAGTTTGGGAACACAGTTCTATAAACTTATCATGGAGCTTATCTAGTGTTGCTGAGACATATCTTTTTTGCTCAAGAAGGTTCAAGTTGATGAAAACCCTCTCAAGCAAGTGCATATCATGACTCAAGAAGTCACAACTAAAAGAGCTTGCACCAACATCGAATGCCTGATGAAATCTCTTTGGGGAGCGCTCAAATGGCCCAATCCTTATCCTTGTGGATTCTTGGGGTTTGTTAGAGGGACCAAGTCAACGATCGGAACAATCAGAACCAATACGACTCTCTCGACTACCCGCCTTATCTTTTTTCTTTCTCGGCCTTCTCAGCTTGTCGTCTCAATCTCAATTCCTTAAAGTAGGTCTTGCCACCATCGGGATTTGCAGCCACTATGATCTCTTCACAAAGAACAACTTAATAAGCAAAACGAAATGCAAATCAACATCGAGAAAGAGAACAACATATTTCTTCAATGTCGAGAAGGAGATTAGGGGATAGGTACCTAGTACGCCCTTAGGAGTTGTCGGGTAAGGATTTTTAGTGAAACCTAATCTAGAACAATCATAATAAAATAACCAAATCCTCCTGGTTATCAACGACCTTGGCCACTCACGGTACTTGCTGCAAGTGGTATCAATGGTGAAGGTTATATGGTCGAGTCACAATTGAATCGTTTGCTTGGGTTGTTATGCTTTTAAAGTAAAAGGAGTTACACTCTGACTAATAGCTATACCTTTTAGTCTAGTATTAAGTGCTTGATCCAACAATTGGTACCAAAGTCAAGATCACGAATTTGATTTCTAGTGGGACAATTATTTAGGGAGAGATTGTTACATGTTGCACAATTGTCCTATAGTGTAGGCTAGGTGGGCCGAATCACAATCGAAGAGTTCAATTCCTAGTGGGACAATTATTGAGAGGGAGATTGTTGCAGGTGGAATCAATTGTCTCATGGCAGGGATCAAGTTGGCTGAGTCACAATTGAATCGTGACGCTTGGGCTACCATGCTCTTAAGTAGAAAGAATTGCATTTTGAGTAATGGTTATAGCTTTTGGCCAAGTGGTAAGTGCTCGATCAAAAGTACCAAATAGGATTTTTAGTCCGATTAAAAAGGGAACTTAGGAATGTCACCATCATAGAAGTATGGTTGCCCCTTTTCCCCAACTACAACCTTCATCCTCACCTCCTTAAAGCTTTTGTAGGATAATTGACCAATCAAAGACAACCACTCTACCAAGTTCTAGACCTAGTACTATAATAATGTAGAAAAACTTGAGGTTTCAACCTCAAAATTAATAATGAACAAATCAGTCGACAGGTCTGTAAAGAAGTCTAACTATTTAAATGCAATTGAGTCAGTGCAACATTTGAAACTCAAAGCACCCCATTGAAAAATCATCCAAGAGAAATCAGATGTGTATGTTCGTTATTAAGTAATAACAAAAATAAAAAAAGTCCTCGAACAAATATTCTCATCCACGGCAAACTGTATCAAAGGACTTACACTTACCCAAGGAAATGATATTATCTGACACACTATCCTCTAATATGTCCACGATAGTAGCAAAAGACTAAAGCATAGACGATAATTGATATTTCGAAAAATACTCCTAACTCATCTATATACCCTTTCGTAATCTACTATGGGTGCATTCTTACTGAACCCCTCAACTTTAAACATAGAGTCCGAGACAAGCTAGTATTGGCACCGGTCCTCCTTTATTACCTAGCCCCATACTAACCTGAGAAGATTCATTTGTCTTACTAGAGTTGCTTGATCCATAACTGGACAAATTTATAAAGTAATCTAACACTCCTAGATTCAAATGAAAAGGGACCACTATTTAGAGGAGGAGAAAGACATTTCTATCACTCGAATGTTTCTTCAATCGACACACTCTCAGACAAAAGAAGGTAGAAAATGATGTGAATGTGAAATTCATAAGCCATCCAATTTATAAGCATGTAAAGGAAGGAAGACAAATCGAAGCAACTCCTCCCAACCTTTTGATCATTTCATTACCAACAACCATAATCACACAACCCTTGAGATCCTCTAATAGCACCAAACCCAGAAGTTCAAGACTCTATACAAGGCTTAGGGGTCAGTATACCGTACGGGATCGACAACATATCGACACGCAAAGAAATGGAATTTTTTTTTGAAAAGATTTGTCATCTTCACTTTAGCCTAGAGGGCCAGTGTCCTATCTGAGATGCTGATATCCCCATATCAACATCTCGATTCTCAATTACACCTTCAATAAGCCCTTGCCAATCAAGATTATTGATTAATCACGCAATTAATGAATATCATACAGTAAACAATTCATAAACCACGGTTAAAAAGACACTATGTCCTGCTTGGACCTACTCTAATTATCCTACAGGTAGGGGCCCAACATTATAAATAGGTAAGTACCTCAAGGTAAAAAGTAATAAATCTTTGAATATTGTATATATTATCTTTACATTGAACGATGACTAACTTGAGCATCAAACATCAAATTATAATTGCAAGTATCCCTACCAAGGCCGAGAATCAAAGACTGAAGATTAAGAACTAAGAAACAAAGACTAAATACAAACAGTAAACATAGAAAATTATCCAGCAACAACATTTGCTCCCTCCATTACTTATCCATTTATCTACATGTGATTCAGTTGAAAACAACATATCTTTGTATTTTTGTTCTCGATTTTTGTACTTTTGTTCTTAATTCTTTATATGTTGTACTTATGACTTGTATCGTTTTGTTTTTTGATCATACCATAACATTAACTAACCCATTATTGTTCTCTCACTCAGACTAACATAGTTTTGTCCCTCTCTATATGAAACTAACTAAGACAAGAAAACCTCACATAACTCACTCATCATCCCCATTCAATAAAATTCATTTCACACTCTCACTCATGTTGTAGACTCTCTCTTCATTCATCAGAAACAATCAGTCGCAGATCATGTGCATGCATCATAACACACCCTTAACTATAGCTTATGTTATCCCTTAATTATTTGCCATTTGTACATATCTTTCAGTATCTTTCCATTATAATTATTTAGGAACAAATCCTTTTGTAATTCATGTATATATACTTTTACATATTTATACGATATATATGCTTAATATATAAAAAGTATATTTCTCTATATTATATCAGAACTAAAAGCTTACCTAGCCATTTTTGATCCTATTAATGACCATCACTACTTCTTTCTTACTCTGTTGTGGAACTTGTCACAACAACTCGACTACCCATTAAACTATCTTCCTCAAATTACCCCACCTGGTACAAGCAAGTTATTCTATTGTTGACTATAAATAATGTACTTGACTATGTTTATGACACCCTTCCATGTTCTCCAACAACAATTGGAACTAATGATGCAACTGTTGAAAATCCTGCTTTTCTTGCATGGAAGTGTCAGGATAATTATGTGCTTTTGGCTTTCTTTGGTACTTGTGATCTTGAGGCGTATATTGTGATGTCCTCTGCTACCTCCTCCGCTGATGCAATGTCGAGACTAACAAAGGTTTATGCCAATTGGTCTCGCACTCGGATCATGTCTCTTAAAGAACGTCTTTTCTCCATCACTAAAGGTGACTCTAATATCTATAACTATTTGCGTTGATGAACTTGCACTTATTGGTCATTCTTTTGATGATCTTGATCTTGTCATTGTGGCCCTAAATGGTCTTGGCTATACTTATCATGAGTTTTGTGCGGCAATCCGCACTCGTGACACTTTGCTGTTGTTTGATGAACTCTTTGACAAACTTGTTGACTATGAAATTTTCCTTCAACGGAGGAGCAGCAATCCTTCTAGTTCTCATCCACATAACTCTTTCTCTAGCTCTTACCTTATTTGTCAATATTGTGATCATCGTGGTCACACTGCTAAGACTTGCTACAAATTACATGGTTATCCTTCTAAGCATTCTCGTCGTCAAGCAAATACAGTTAATAAGGATTCTGGCTCTAAACGCTTTTGGCTATTGGATTCTGGCGCATCTCACCATGTCATTGGGGATCTTGCTAATCTCACTTTAGCCCATGATTATCCGGTAATGATAAACTTATAGTTGCGAATAGTAAAGGACTCACAAGTACTCATAGTAGTTCAACTTCTCTTCTCACTTTCTCCTTTCCGCTTCACTTAAATAATGTTCTTTACGTTCCTGATATATCTAAAAAACTTCTTTTTGTTTCCCAATTATGTCAAAGCAACTTTGTATCCATTGAATTTTTCTCATGACATTTTCAGGTCAAGGATTTGAGCATAAGAACAATCCTACTACGCGGAAAGAATGAAAACAATGTGTACAAGATTTCTTGCCTATCTCCTCATCCTCAATTCCATTATATTCACTATCACACCTCCCTCTCCACCTAGCACAGTCGCTTAGGGCATCCCGCTTCTCGCATCCTTTATCATGCAGTTAAGGCCAATGTCATTCCATTTTATTCATCACCTGTTCAGTGTTCAGATTGTTTAGTGAATAAAAGTCACAAATTGCTCTTTTCTAGGTCCACTTTGTCTAGTAGTCAAGCCTTAGAATTGATTCAGATGTCTGGAGTCTTGTACCCTCACAATCAATAAATGGTCATTTTTATTGATCACTTTTCAAAATATGTGGGATTTATCCGATTAAAAATAAATATGATGTTTCTCATGTTTTTTTCAATTTTCAAATTACTTGTTGTAAATCAATTAAATACAAAAATTAAAACCTTTTACTCAGACAATGGTGGTGAATATATTAAATTGAGGTCTTTCTTTCAAACTCATAGAATAATACACTTAACAATTCCCCCTTATACCCTAGAACATAATGGGATTTTTGAAAGACAACACTGTCATTTGGTTGAAACTGCTCATTGTCTTCTCCACCATGCTTCCTTACTCATCTCATTTTGGTCTTATGCTCTTGAAACTACAACCTATCTTATAAATCGCATGTCCACACTTGGTTTAAACATGAAGTCACCTTTTGAGTCCTTATTTCACTCCTCACCACTCTAAATTAAGTACCTTCGGATATCTCTGTTTTCCTTAGTTAGTCTCATACATTCATAACAAACTTCTCTCAAAATCCCAACCATGCGCCTTCTTAGGCTACAACTCATCTCAAAGTGCTTATTTGTGATACAATTTTAAAACTGAAAAACTATATACCTCAAGACACGTGCACTTCTTAGAAAATGTTTTTCCTTACTCTTGTGCACTTACAACCACGTCTTCTCCCTCTCTAACATCCATCCCTACATACATACAACCATCTAGCTCCACACCCTCAAACCACATACAAATCATTCCAATTTATTAATTCAAATTCCACCTCCACTACCTTCTTTTTATCCACCACATCGTCTCAAAACTTATCTTCTCCTATATCAATGCCAACATCACTGCATACCTCATCCCTTCTCATGTATTACCAAATTCCACTAAATTCTCTCCTCCATCCAATCATGATATCTTGTACACTTTGGGTTTATCTCCTTCCACTCACGTAGACTCATCCTCATGCTCGCTTGGACCAAAACAACCGTCTCACCCAATGGTCACAAGATCTAAAAATGACATCTTTAAACCCAAAGAGCTTCACCTAGCCACCAAATTTTCTTTATCCGACCAAATTGAACCTTCTTGTCTTTCCCAGATTTTGAAACATTTTGAGTGGAGGCAAGCAATGTTAGAAGGATTCAATGCATTACTTGTCAATGGTACATGGTCCTTTGTCCCTCAGCAACCACAGTTCAACATTATTGGTAATAAGTGGGTTTTTCGTCTAAAGCGGGATCCTGATGGATCTATAGCTCGATATAAAGTTTGTCTTGTTTCCAAAGGGTTTGATCAACATCCTGGTATTAACTATACTAAAACCTATAGTCCAATCATTAAGCCTCAGACTATCAAGCTGGTCCTCTGCATTGCTAATGGTTTATGTCAAATGGATGTTAATAATGCATTTCTTCATGGTAGTATCTTAGAGGATATTTACATGTATCAACCACCAGGGTTTTTCAACTCTGACTTTCCATATTATGTATGCAAGCTTCGCAAAGTGTTGTAGGTCTCAAACAAGCACCTTGTGCTTGGTATAATGCTCTAAAGGATTTTCTTATTACATATGAATTTCTTAATTCTCGATCTGACACTTCTTTATTTGTGTACAATCGGGATGGTGTTGTTGCATACTTTCTTATTTATGTAGATGATTTACTACTCATGGGCAATAACGACTAATTTCTGAATGCATTCAAGACTACCCTTGCATTGAAGTTCTCTTTGAATGATCTCGGGTCTCCTTATCATTTCCTTGGTATGGAAATCCTCCCTACATCTCACAGTTTGTTTCTTTCACAACAACATTATGTAAGTGAGTTATTGATTTCTACCAATATGGTGGATGCAAAACCTGTCTCCACCCCTCTTTCTACTTCATGTGATTTGAGTCCAACGTCTAATGCTCCCTCATGTGATATTTGGGAGTTCCGTTGTATTATTGGTTCTCTATAATATTTGTATCTCACCTGCCAGATGTTTCTTTCTTAGTGAATAAATTATCACAATACATGCAAGCTCCCACTGAAATTCACATTGAAGTTGCCAAGCGTCTACTCTGCTATCTCAAGGGGGCACTTGACCATAGTCTTTACCTCTCTCGCACCACATATCTCTCTCACACAACATTTTGTGATTCTGATTGGGCTGGAGATACTCATGATCACAAATCTATTGCTTCTTATCTTATTTATATGCGGCCCAATGTCATTTCTTGGTTCTCTAAAAAGCAACCAATTATTGTTAAATCTTCAACGGAGGTTGAATATCGAACTATAGCGACCACCACCACTAAACCGTTGTGGTTACGAAAACTATTAAAGGAGTTTGGTCATCCATCAAGACGCCACAATTATTTTCTGATAATATTGGAGTTACATACCTTTATGTTAATCCTATATTCTATACTCGCATGAAAATCTTGCAATTGACTATCATTTTATTCGCGACTTGGTTGTTTTTAAGGAACTTCAAATGTCTCATGTGCCAATAAGTCATCAACTAGCTGATCTACATACCAAGCTTCCATCACTCTTGTTGTGCATTTCTTCTAGACTAGATTGGCGTTCGGTCTCCCTCCTCCATCTTGCGGGACATGTAGATTCTCTCTTCATTCATTCAGAAACAATTAGTTGCAGATCATGTACATGTATCATAACACATCCTTAATTATAACTTATGATATCCCTTAATTAGATGTCATCTTGTACATATTTTTTTTATCTTTTTATTGTAATTATTTAAAAATAAAATCCTTTTATAATTTATATGTATACTCATATATATTTATACAATATATGCTCAATATATAAAAATTATATTTATCTATAGTTGTGTTACAAACCATTTCCAGCAAAACTGGTGGAGAAAGGACATTGAAATGGAGTACGCTCACCATCTTTAGGTATCTTTCATTCATTTCCTTATTCATTTATCCTCTTTACTATACTGGAGTGTGTACATTGAGTTATGTACGAGTGGGTGTGATTATGTTTTCTCTGTATTTAAAAGGTAGAAGTCCTATTAAGTTATTGAAATCGTTTTAGATTTTCTGAATTTAGTTTTTCGAAATAATAGAATTTACAAAGTTTCACACAATTAGAACTTAATTAATCATTTATATTTCTATTTTACAAGTTACATAATTATGTTTAGGCCTTAACGTTTATGTACTTGTTGGGAATCATGGACTTGTGTTTTGACCCATTGTCTAAAGGATTATGTTATTCTTCACTTAATTTATCCATAGATTAACAGAATAATTGTGCTTGTTTTTATTGTGATACCTCTTAATTTCCGATTTGATTCAATAAATTAGCAACTATTTGATTCAATAAATTTGACAAGATTGAGTGATCATGTTATCTTTTACAACATAGATTTTGAAAAAAAAAAAAAAAAACACCTTTATTTTATTTCTAGTCGATATACAAAATTACTGCAGATATTCTTTAGTAATAAATTCTAAAAAGATGAATGCTTTATAAAAAGGAAAACAAAGTTAATACATTTTTACATTTTTTAATAATCCATGATAGCAACTCCATATTTTTATCTCTATTTGTTCGAGTGTTTGCGAAATATATAAATATTGCTAATATCTTCTATCTATTTTTAAAATAAAAAAATTTATATTAGGTACATAAATGTATAATTTGTTAGGAATGGAGAAATGTGAATCTAAATCCTGAGAAGAAATTAAAAAATTAAATAATATATAAAAAAGAACTCATATTAAGATTTTAAAATCAGATTTATTATATAGATTCACTCATAACTTAGGATTTATACTCAATCTTCTCGACAAAACCTCTATAAACAGATGAAATGTATACCAAATCACTACCTATATTTGATAAATAAATTTCTTTATATCACTCCAATCTAATTATATCCTTTTACTTAACTAAGGAGGATTCAAACTTTACGTTTTATAATATGTTAGAAATTCATATAATTATATTTATATACACTTGATAACGTTTTATTATATCAAATGCATTTCTACTGATAAAACTTTCAGAGTATTCAGATATCTAACGTATGGACATATGTCCATATTAATATAGGTGCGATACTTACGTGTCGCTTACGTGGGTGTTTCACATCCTAGTAATACTTCAAAATATGAATTTTTAATTCTCCAATAAAAATAGTTTAATTAAAGAAACAAAAAATATGCATGTATGTGCCAGGAAACCTCCCAGGAATGCGACAGAAGCATTATCCTCTGAAAGAGGTGACAGAAGAAGAAGAAGAGTAATTTACCTTTAATTTGATGAACACATTTTGAAACAACCTCTTGCAAACAACTTCTTATCAAGATATTCTTTCCAATTAAAAATTATAAAATTTTAGAATTTCATTTCCTGGTTAACAGATAGCATCCCTCATAAGTATCTCCTTACATAAAAATATGTTTAAAAAATAAATTATCCAATAATGAGTGTGCCCCATAACAATGATTTGAAGTTGTGATTGAAGTTGTCTCATATGACTTTTGGTGCACATACACCAGAATGTTAGAGGGTCCCTCACCAAGTTGCTGTACGAAGTTGCTCTTTTCTTCCTAGTATTCCTGCTGGAAAATGTAACTAAGCATCATGGTAAAGTTTTCTTGAGACAGATTTTTTTTTATGATGTTAAAATTATAATGGATAATCAAAGTTTAACTTTTTATTTAAAAAAATAGCAATTCAAATATCTCAGTAACTTAGTTTAATCCAATTATATAGACTTTGTTTAAAGGGAAGAAGATGGCATAATGAATCATGTGATAGAACCTTAAGTTGCCTCTTATGACTTTTATATTCCAGACTGTGCATGTAAACAAAGTGTCACTTTTTAACCAACTGGACTCAGTTGCCGCTTATGACTCATCCTTAAGTGTGCGTGTGTATATAAATAACCAAAGGGTCATCTTTCTCACCAAGTAGTGTGAAGTCTCTTCACTAGTTTTCAGCTCTGTTGCAATTTTCCAGACAAATTATATCCAATTCAGAAAAAAAAGACTCAGAGTTCATAGCTTTACATGGACCCTTCAATTTATTAATAAGGTAACAATATGACGCAAAGTGTGTGATGAATGTTTATGTTGTTTTCCTTTTCCAGTTCTCTTGATTTAACTGTTCTGTTATATATAATTGCTGTTCATTGGATTGGATCAATATGGTTATGGATTTTCAAAGTACATGTCTGGATTAAAGCTGAAAGAGTTACAAAATATTTGTGTTTCAGATGCAGGGAATCTTTCTTTCTCATTTTATATACATTGGAATGCATACCTTTGTATTGAGTGGTTTCAAATTCTGGCTTTCATGGGTGGTTTTAACTCAAAAGAAGATAAAAACTTTGTTTTTAGAAGTGGTTGAACAGTCCACTTATATGTTCTTTGTGTACCTACAGATTTGATGCAGTTTGAGGGTTCAATGAAAATCTTAGTGTTGTTTGATTTTGCTAGAATGTACAGTGTACTTTGCTAGTGTTTACTGTATCAGTACTCTAAAGCATGATGCAAACACATACTAGCTGGGTATTTGAGGCCTTGACTGGGGACAACTAGCCCTTAAAAAAAGGAAAAAGTGCATATGGTTCTCAAGTCAAATCTTGTACCAATTGGCCCTTTTTCTTGGCAAAGTAAAAAAACACCATTTTCCCCCAATAAGACACTGACACGTTGCGTTGACAAAGACTTGGTTGAGACAGATATTATTAATATTATTTGTGATTCCTCTGTTATTGGTATTGGTTTGTTGGTTGGCTAACCATATTTTTTGTTACAGCTTATTCATGATTTTGTTGATAAAATTATGCACTATACCTGTTTGATCCTTAATCTTCAATAATAGTCATTTACTTGATTGAAGTCTTGAAGTGTTAGATTGAATGGGTAATGAGGTTGGATTTTCATGTAGTTTCGCTAATTTACTAACCAATTGGCTTTCCATGTTCAGGAAATTCTACCAAACAACATCCTATTGTGTTGACCTGGAGGTGGAAGTTTGAAAATTTTTTGGAAATTTTGGAATTGTTGCTTGTTTAAGCACAAGAATGGGACTGTCTCCTCCTCCAACAGTTGTCCTTGGTTCAGTAGCCTTTGCAATCTTTTGGGTTCTAGCAGTTTTCCCATGTGTGCCTTTTCTACCTATTGGGAGAACTGCAGGGTCCCTGCTGGGTGCAATGCTTATGGTCATATTCCAAGTTCTTACTCCAGATGAAGCTTTTGCTGCAATTGATATCCCAATTCTTGGTCTTCTTTTTGGCACAATGGTTGTGACTGTTTTTCTTGAAAGAGCAGACCTGTTCAAGTACTTGGGGAAGTTGCTCTCATGGAAAAGTAGAGGACCAAAAGACTTACTTTGCAGAATCTGTGTGATTTCAGCTATTTCAAGTGCTTTTTTCACCAATGACACCTCTTGTGTTGTATTGACTGAATTTGTGTTGAAAATTGCAAGGCAGCATAACCTCCCACCCTACCCTTTCCTTCTTGCACTTGCTTCAAGTGCTAATATTGGATCCTCAGCAACCCCAATTGGGAACCCCCAGAATCTGGTTATAGCCATTCAAGGTAAAATATCATTTGGGAGTTTTCTAACTGGCATTCTTCCAGCTATGCTTGTAGGACTTGTTGTGAATGTTGTGATTCTTATAGCCATGTATTGGAGGGTATTAACTATTCATAAGGATGAAGAGGATCCAATTTCAGAAGTTGCAGAAGAGGAGATTATGTCCCATCAGTTTTCTCCAGCTATAATGACTCATTGTGGATCCTTTAATCCTGAAGAATGCAATGACAGTTCAGAACCAACTAATAATCTTCAGAACTCTTCTCAAGTTCACATTATGGCAAACCAAACACTGCCAAGTTTAAGTGAAGTTCAGATGGTTCCTAGTAGCACAACAACCCTGAATGCATCCAAGGAGAGGACCAGTGACACAAAGGAGGAAGTTAATCCTTCAAAAGATGTTGCAATAGTAGTGGATAGACCTATAGAAGCACATATGATGCACTCTTCAGAAGGAAAGGAGGACTATTTGAGCATGAAATGGAAAAGGATACTATGGAAATCTTGTGTTTATGCAATCACATTGATGATGTTGATTGCAATGCTTCTTGGTGTAAATATGGCATGGGCTGCAATTGCAGCTGCAATAATTTTGGTGGTGCTTGATTTCAAAGATGCAGGGCCTAGCATAGACAAGGTAAAACTTATACAATAGAACCGCTTGCACATAATTGAAACTCTAGCTATTGTTATTTTTGTGCTAGTTGAACTTTGAACAAGCTCTTACCGTGATTTTTCTTCTTGGAACAGGTCTCTTATTCACTTTTGATATTCTTCTGTGGAATGTTTATCACAGTAGATGGCTTCAAGAAAACCGGAATTCCAAGTGCTATGTGGGACTTAATGGAGCCTTATTCTAGAATAGATCATGCTACTGGAATAGCTACACTTGCTATAGTTATACTTGTCCTATCAAATTTGGCTTCAAATGTACCAACTGGTAAGTACATGATCACTGCCAAAATAGTTATTTTTCTTGTCAAAAATGACCAAGACTAAATTTACATTCCTCTCTACTAAGAGCCATTTTCATCTGATGAACCAAAACATTCTATTTATGTTTTGTAGTTCTCTTGCTTGGAGCAAGAGTTGCAGCCTCAGCTGCTGCAATTTCCAAAGAAGATGAGAAGAAGACATGGCTAATCCTAGCTTGGGTGAGCACTATAGCAGGAAACTTTTCACTATTGGGATCTGCTGCAAACTTGGTTGTGTGTGAACAAGCTCGTAGAGCTCCAAACACTGGATACACATTAACTTTTTGGACCCATCTCAAATTTGGTCTTCCTTCAACTCTCATAGTTACTGCTATTGGATTGACCCTCATAAAATGATAAAAGAATCACCAAATGAGAAATTTACACAAGCAAAATAGGTTCATTGTAACATATTTTAAGGTTGTGTGAGAGAATACATGTACAGGTACATTAACAAAGGATTTCTCTATTCTTTTTATCATTTATATCACATCAAATATTGATGATCCTAGCAAAAAAGTTTGTTAGGAATTCTCTGAATTTCATCTTATAATAAAATGTCAGTTTCTATGTGAAATGTTATTCTTCTTTAGTTGCTTAGCTTTCTTCCAAGTTAGTGCACTCACATCACTTGCTACCCTTTTTCAACTTTATGTCCCTTGTGTTGGCATGATCTCAAAGCTTCTTATCAAATGTTTGGTGGTTGTTTTCCTACATATTTTGAGAGATTCACTACAAATATACTAGTTAACAACTTCTATCCTTAGAATTAATTACTAGAACTAATTGCAAAACATGAAAAACAAGATTATATACAATGAGAAATAATCAAATTATTCTAAAAATATCTCTACTAGTATGTTTGGATAAATGATTTTAAGATTAAAATTATAGTACAAACATCAAAATTCCAAATGTGAACTTGAGATCCAAACATGTGGTTCATAACCACATTTTTTTCTTTCACAAAACTCCAATCCAACTTCAAATTTTATTTAGTCAATTGAATACTATCCAATACCACTCCTATGAACTACTTGTGAATGTATAGAAAGAGTTTTTGTATTCATAGTTGTAATGGCAAGTGAATTGAATATGAAGAAATGAAGAAGACACGTGCATGGTTATGTGTAGGTGAATGGAGCAAAAGAAAATGTGGGAGCATGGCATGTGGGAGGGTGCCACCCATGGAATTTCATATACATCTCCCTTTTCCTTATCCCTAAGTTTGCACCAACAAGATTACATGTTATTGTGCCTTCTCTCGTTGCTTAATACTTTGCTTCAATTTGCATTTCTTCAATTCTTCATATAATTTTGTGTCTCTTTTTGCAATCAAACTCCTAATACCATAATCATCTTGTTAATTGGAAAGTATCTCTTTTGCTCTTCCAACATTATTACAATGTTTTGATAGGATTATGGATTTAATAGTGCAAACTAATTTATGCGATGTAAATCAAATTACATAGCATATAAAATAAAGTACTTGATTTCTATTATAAAATTTATAAAAAAGAAACATCATAATTGATTTTGTAAGGGAAAGTGACATCTTTTTTATTTTTTGGAGAGTTTTGCATAAAAAATCAGTGGAATGACTTAACATGATTGTGTGAGAAATCTAAGGAACACATTGACACCAATTCTAGGCACATTTGACGCCTCAATTGAATTTGAAGCAAACATAATGTAAGAGATTATATCATCATGTACTGAGCATGGAGCATTGCTTGCATAACACCCTAAAACTTATCACAAACAAAGCCAGTAGTGAAATTTACAAATGGAGCATCACTGACATTAACCTTAAATACACCTATGGTGGTTAAGATAGCAGGCACTTGATTGAGTCATTAATTGCATAACTTCTTTCCATTCGAAATTCGATTTTTTAATTACATTTAGGTTGAAATTTTAAAATTAGTTTTTAGTTTAGGAGGGACCTTTTTAAAACAATGTTTTTTAATTTATAGTTTAAAAGTTTAGTTTTTCTTTATGATTTAAGATTAGTTTGAAAAAAGTTTGTATGGTAATAATACGTTAGTACGACAATTGTATGGATGCCACCAAGAATGTTGTGGTAAGAGGTTTTTGGTTTGTAAATTTTAGCAGGAATATTAAACAGTAAAATTAAGAATGTATTAAGTAAAACTTCCATTTACACACACAGTTTTATATGTATATATATGAGAGAGTGTAACTTTGACAATTAAGTATAATTATATAAATCAAATGAATGAGATTATTTGGGTTCAATTTTATTATACTTTTTAAGATACCAACATTACTAGGTGTAATTTTTATTCAATCATGATTATGTTATCATTTATCCTATAAAATTATTCAAATCTCAATCCATTAAAAGAACCTAACTCTTTTTGTTTATTATTAATCTCTTAAACTAGTAAAACTAAGAGACTTACTTTAAGATAAATGTTTTAATAATAATCAATAATATTTAACCTATTTTTAGGAATCAAACCGGTTGATTCTCTTTAGCTCAAAATAATATAGTAATTACAATTGAAATTATAAAATGATGCAAGTGGTTTAATGTTCAAATTAAAACAACACAAATATTAAAATATACGAAGGACAATAACAAATAGTCATTAATTTAATAATAATAATAATAATAATAATAAATTCAATTACATTAACCCAAAATAAAAAGGAAAATTTCATAAAAGTTGCTAATTTCCTTCCATATTTGATGATTAATCCTATAAAATTAATAAACAAATAACCAAAATTAAATGTAAAAGATAATAAAAATATTTAAACTTAAAGAATATTAGTAACTACCACAAATATTCTGCACATAATATGCCAAATCCATGTATATGATTCATAATCTACAAGCATCCTCTCTTGGAACCATTAAGAACTAACACAAATGTTTTTTACCTAAATTTCTCATTTGTAGAACAACACACTCTAATCTTAGGTAATTAGGTCCCAAAAATCTTAGATTAGTTTCCATTTCTCACGTGATAAAATAGATTTAGTAAACTCACTATTAGTAACTCTATGTATGAAAAAACAACACCATCAATCGTGTATTGAGGGAATGCCTCAACTCAGTGGATTATTTTAATTTATCTCAATATTTGGTGAAATGGATTTGAACTAATAAGATTTATGTTTGAGAGTTAAGAGATGAAATAAACAAGAATAAGAACATACGAAAGGATATAAATAGTTAATAAAAATTTAGCTTTGTTGTAATCATTTTACTACCCCCTAAAATTTCTCTAATTGTTATACGTCACTAATGGTATTGTTATTATAAGTAAAAAGTCAACTACTGTATATATTTGTATTTACAAGACACAACCTTCTTTAGAACTTTATTTTTTGGAAGTGTAATATTTACATAATTTAAATAAAGTATATTGGATTAAATAAGGTATTATAATGCTTGAATTTGATTTTAAAGCTCTAATCTTAATTTATAAAATTTAAAACTTAAAACGATTTTGGTCACCGCACGTAAAAGTAATTGATAAAACATTCATTAAGCATGTTAGTTTACAAATATCGTTTATACATTAATATATGACATGTCTTGAGTCACCAAGAAAAGAAGTTATTTATTTAACTACAAAATAAAATAGTCACTAATTGTGACCGAAATAGTTATAAAATAATTAAATTTTAGTAGTTAAATAAATATAAAATAAAAGTAATGATTGGATTTAGTGATCAATTAAGTCAAATAATTGACATCTAACATTATATGCCAAAGTTTTAGTGACATATTAACAACTATTTCATTTGGTAGTTAAATATTAATCTCTAAATAACTTTTTTCTTGTAAGTAAAATGTCGTCAAAATTATTTTAAAGAACTTAAAATTTAAAATTTATGATGACTGAATTAAAAATCAACAATAGAAAATCAAAGCTAGATTTAATTATATTTATTCTTTTGGTTCATATCTAATTATATTTAAGATTAAAACATATTTTTATCTCATTTCAAATATGTTTGTTGGAATATAAAGTTTGCTGGATGATGATGTCATGTTAAATTTACTAGTAACCTAATCTTGTGTAGTGTGTTACTGTACAAAGTTGTAAATGGTAGTTAGTTACACCCCCTCACTGCAATTATCCTAAGTTTATTTCTATTTTTTTTCTTACTTTTTTTATAATAAAATACTTGCAACGTAGAATAAAGTCATCATGAAGCTATTGTGCAAGTAGACTTTTTTTAGCTGAAAAATTAGGAAAAACTCCTTAATGGTAAATTTTTCTCCACATTCTTGTTTAAGAAAGCACTAAGTTCTATTTGAGTTTTTTTTCTTGTTTTTAAATATGTTATTATTACAATTTGTTGTTAATTGTTTGGTGAAACTAGACATCATATATAAATTTCTCTTTCATACATAGAAATACAAATTGATACAAAAATCAAGTTAATCCAAGTGGTAACAAAACAAAAATTCTAATGAAAAAAAATTATCTTAAATTTCTAACACTTTTATATTACAAAAATCAAGTCAACCATTAAATATTTAACACTTTTATTACAAAATCAATGCCTTTTCAAAATTTATATAATAAACCACTTATCTTTAGGTATGACTTCTTTCATCTCTTATTCTTTTTCATTTTTTATCATAAATGTTCATCAAATTATATAAAATTGTACGTTATGTAGGAGATCATGCATCTAAGTTGTATTATTGAAAATAAGCTACAAACATTAAGACTAAGGCTCTTAAAAAAAATATTTGTAAATCTCATTAATATTTATGTCATTGATGATAAACAAATTTGTTAAACAATGCAATTGAACTATTTTTATTTATAAAATCAAAATTTAATGGTTTACTTATTGATTTAAATACTATATCTATTTTGTAGTCTTTATATTTATATATACATATATATATATATATATA
>Ga0099824_1000576_pt1 | contig 44671 bp, 25 predicted proteins | sample SiratrowhiteBW_FD_76837 | JGI IMG/M metagenome (GOLD analysis project Ga0099824, IMG submission 76837) | Root nodule microbial communities of legume samples collected from California, USA - Siratro white BW | ecosystem: Host-associated > Plants > Roots > Nodule | place: USA: California... | reverse complement strand
TATAGCACCAATATAAACTAAGTCAGTTAAAATATTTAAATTTTTAATTAAAATTTTATTAGTATAATTTTAAAATTAAATATTTTTTATTTTATAATAATATGTGAGTATTAGAATTTTTTAAGGCCTTTGAGGCCTAAAGCATATTAAATATTTTTTAGGCCTTTGTGGCCTTGAAGCCTAAAGCATATTAAAATTTTTTGAGGCCTTTGAGACCTTGAGGCCTAAAGCGGTTGCTTTACCTGCTTGGGCCTTGAGCCACCCCTGTGATCAACTCTGATATTCAACCAGGTTAAAATTGTGATACAAGACACAATTTTTTGTTCAAAACCTTAAACAAAAATTGTGAAACAATTATATTCAACTTTACTTTGAATCTAATTATGGTTAATTCAAATCATGTTATGAAAGCACAAATGGTGATTAAGTCGGGGAGAACACAAAATGCCTGTAGGGCTTTGAAAGAGTTACTTGTTGGTTTGCAAAATAAGTGCTTTAAAGAAGTTTAGAATCTTAAGGTACCTGCAAAGTATTTAGATGGAGAATATTGTTAGATTGTTTACCATCAATCTTGAGAGTAGAGAGTCGCAGATCTCTTATAATCATTGTCTTTTTTGTAATAAGGAGGTGGAAACTATTCATTATAGATTGACTGAGGTTATACAAAAAATCTAGATCAAGTGTGATAAATGGGTGGGGATGATCTCACTTAGAAATAATATCATTGCTAATCATTTATGTAGCTTTTATCTTAGTGGCTTGAGTAATAAACAGAACTGTATTTGAAAAGGGATGTGACTGGCTATAGCTAAGACAATTTGAACTCAGAGAAATAGGATTATTTTTAACAGTGGTCAGGTGGACGAGATAGAGTTATTTGCACTGGCACAATTGCATACTTGGTCGTAGGCAAAATTTGGTGGTTGTAAATTACGAGGTACATTTTCGGAATGGTGTATGCATCCTTTAGATTGTTTAAGAGAAGTTTGATAGATTCTAAGGTTTGGACTTTGATTTTCGAGGGTTGGGGTAGACGGGTGAGGGTCTTGTATAGTGTTTTGGTTGGTTTCTTTACAGGACAACATTCAAGAAGAATCCAGCAGCAAAGATTGGGAAGTAGAACATTGAGTTGCAAGATGGATGCAGATGCAGACATGCTACTTAGAACAAGGAATGGAGATATTGTTTTTACAGTCAACTGCTACTGGAGCCTTCATGTTGTAGTTATTGTAATAGATTGACTTTGTTCTCATTTTGTATTTTAGGAAAGGGGGATTGTTGTTATTTTTTATTGAATTGTGGGTTTGTTTGGTATTTTTTTTCCTTAGCTAGGTTGATCTTTGGTTAGACTTATAGTCGTTTTACAATAGCAATGCTTAGCTTTTCTCTTTGTAGCTTGGGTTTATTTGGTTGTTTCGTATAGGAGTTTTCTTTTTTTTGTATAAGGGTTGGAACTTGGAACATCTCTAAAATGTTATCATTAATTATAATTTTTTGCTTTTTGAAAAAAAAATATTATGAAAGTACGATTATGATGTAAAATAGTATAATATAAGCTAAAACTAGATATGGTTAAGACAAATTTAATTAAAAATATATGAATAACATAAGTTAGGTTATATTATTTTAAACTAAAGCTGTGTAGATAGTAGATGACTTCTTTATTCAAATTAGCTAGCAACTTTAATTACATGGTGTAGATAGTAGATGACTTCTTTACTCAAATTAGCTAGCAAGAAATGATTTATCCATTTTAAGAAATAAATAAATCTCTTCATTTTAAAAACAAATTTAGTTAAAACCAACAAACGGCTTATTCTGATTTGATAGAAGAATCAGCTTTATTCTTTTTTTTAATGAGCAATAGAAAAATATTATAGAATAGAAGAAAAAGGTGTTTCAACCATCTAAAATACAAAGGTACACTTTTACATTTTTTAATTTTCCTAGTTCTCTACCTATAAATACAAGACCTCTCTAATCAACCTTCTCATCACTCATTAATCCACATTCATGAACTTTTGATCCCACACTCGTGTAAGAGAAAGCAAACATGCCAGTAAACGTCGAAGCCTGTTACACCGTGAAGCCTGTGAAACTAGCGATTTGAATCTACACATTCGTCAACTCCACAGTCTACTGTGCTTAATGCTGCTTCTCTTTGAGCACGTCAAATTCATTTGTCGAGTAGTTTTCGTTACGGTAAAATCACTTCAACGTAACCAATTGTGATTGGATATATGGTGGTCCTCGTTGCTCAACACTAGAGATAACAGGTGTATTAGGTATTCAAGTGTGAGTTTAAATTTTATATTGAATAAAAATAAAAAAGTTGAGTAACATAAAAAAAAGAAGATCCACACATCTAGTCTTAAGATTTTAAGTTAAAAATAATGTCATTTCTTATGGGTAATTGTTTTCTGGGCACGATATAAAATATTTCATGCACTTAAAAAATTTTCAAAATACCAATAATGCCCTTTTTATTTTATATATTAAATAATTTTTTTTCTCACATTTACATGAACACATCTCTCAAAAAAAATAATAAAAATTATATTCAATGTTGTTAAGATATTTACAACAATTTAAAAAATTTAGTTTAATACATTATTTTTAAATATTTAATTTTATAATAACTAATTCAATGTTGTTTGAAAAAAATATAAATATTTTTTAATATTTATTAGATTTTTTTATTATTTATTAATAAAGTTTGTTAATATTTATGATAGAAATATAGCAATTTTTTACTTTTTTAATTAATTGTACTTATTTTTGTATTTGACTTAGTAAAAAAAAAAAATCTTTAACAAATAAACTTTTAAAAAATAAAAATAATAAGAAGATTATTGACATATTTAAACTTTTAAAAAATAAAAATAATAAGAAGATTATTGACATATTGTGAATTTGTTAACTGCACGAAGTAATATATACCCTACAAGAAACAATTGTCTTTCTTATATTAATTTTGGCTCACTTCTTATTATATGTTATAATTGTCTTTCTTATATTAATTTTGACTCACTTCTTATTATATGTTATATATTGTTAAACTTATTCATTTCAACTCAACACAATAGTTAGAATAATACTTATCATAAAAAACGATTTATCCTTTCAATCTCCTGCAAGACTATTCCATGTTTTAAATTATATATACCTTCAAACCTACTCCAACTACTACTCGTACAACGTTTAACATTTGGTTCGTACCCACGTGTACTATTCTATCCCTTATTTAATATCAACCACAACTTCACTATCAATTTTCTAGCATTATCTTTTATAAGTCAGGAATCCAAAGCCTAGTCCCAAACTCTGTTTGATCCTCGCGTAAGGGCACAACAACTTTTATATCTATTATCGCACCATCAATCAACTAAAGATTTAACCCCTCATATATATTCGCCAATATTTACCAGATCTATCATTCATTCACTCGGACATTCATCCAAACGCTGTTCACTCCCTCAAACCATTTAATCACTTCTGGTAACCTTCCATATACCAAACACCAAAAAATTAACATAAATTACTATTTCTTTTTTGACCACTTTTTACAAAACAACACGAAGTCATCTTAACTATTATGATGTGGATCTCAAATCTAATTCAATATTACAAAATTGGATTGAAAACTAAGGTTTGTATTCAAAAACAAATTTCGTTGGTGCAAAAACAAACAAACAGCGTATTGACTTGATCGTCTTTAAGAAGAATCAGCTTTCTAGTTCGGTTTGTTACTTTTTTTTTTTAATCAAGAAAAATATTATTAAATAGACAAAAAAAGGTTTCAAACTTCTAAAATACAAAGGTGCACTTTACATTTTTTAATTTTCCCAATTCTCTACCTATAAATACAAGACCTCTCTAATCAACCTTCTCATCACTCATTAACACATTCATGAACTTTTGATCCCACAATCTGTAAGAGAAAGCAAACATGCCAGTAAGCGTCGAAGCCTGTTACACCGTGAAGCCTATGGAGCCAACAAAGTGTGGACGTGTAGCCCTATCTGAATGGGATCAAGTAGGTACCATAACTCACGTTCCCGTAATCTACTTTTATCGTCTCTCACAAAACTTGGATCTCTCCCCAAACTATACCATTGCTTCCAACTTGAAGGACTCATTAAGCCGAGTCCTTGTGCCGTTTTATCATCTAGCTGGTCGTTTACACTGGATAAGCAATGGTCGTTTAGAGCTTGATTGCAATGCTATGGGGGTTCAGTTCTTTGAAGCTCAGTCCTCATCAACTTTAGAAGATCTTGGTGACTTTTCACCCTCTTCAGAGTACCAATATCTTTTTCCCGAAGTAGACTACACTCTCCCAATTCACGAGTTGCCCTTGGTTCTTATTCAGTTAACCAAGTTCAAGTGTGGTGGCATTAGCATCTGCACGTCAATGTCTCATGCCGTTGTGGATGGACAAAGTGCCTTTCACTTCAATTATGAATGGGCGAGGCTTGCTCGTGGAGAAACTCTGCAAACGGTGCCGTTTTTTGAGCCGAAAGTGTTGCGTGCTGGGGAGCCTCCTTCGGTGCCGCTAACAGAGTGTCACGTTCACATGGAGTTCGAAGACCCTCCGTTGTTGCTGGGCCAAACGAATAACTCAGAGGAAAGGAAGAAGAAAACCACAGTGGCAATTCTCAAACTGAGCAAATTCCAAGTTGAGACCCTGAGAAAGACAGCGAATGAGAGTTGGCATAAACCTAGTAACGGTCGTGCTTACACTCGTTACGAGAGTGTAACCGGTCACGTGTGGAGAAGTGCGTGCAAGGCAAGAGGGCACAAAGAGAAGCAACTAACCGCGGTTGGTATTAGCGTTGACTCGAGGGGTCGCATGGAACCTCCTTTGCCGAAAGAGTATTTTGGAAATGCCAGTTTGTATGTGGTTGGTTTTAGCCTCGCGGGTGATTTGATGTCAAAGCCTTTGGGGTATGCGTCCAGTAGAGTAAGAGAGGCGATTGAGAGGGTGAATGATGAGTACGTGAGGTCGGGGATTGAGTTCTTGAAGAATCAGGAAGACTTGAGTAGCTTTCAGGATCTTCATGAATTTGGGAGTGAGATAGGGCCTTTCGGTGGGAACCCTAATCTTGGTGTTGTTAGTTGGTTGACTTTGCCCATCCATGGCGTTGATTTTGGATGGGGGAAGGAGTTGTATATGGGTCCAGGAACACATATGAGTCCAGGAACACATGCCTCTGATGGAGAATCTTTTCTTCTTCCTGGTCCTGATGGAGATGGATCTTTAGTGCTTGCATTATGTCTGCAAGTGGTGCATATGGATGCGTTTAAGAAGCATTTTTACGAGGACATTGAGTAAGTATCATGTGACTTGAATAGAAAAAACCTACGTAAGACTATGAGTAATTTAATAAAATATGAAGGTTTCTTACCATTGTGTTGTGCGTCTAGTTTTATCCATTGCAATAAGTAAAGGAAACATCTTTGTTTGAATTATATTCTCTAAAACTTTTTATTCCTCGTTAGTTATGCAGAAAAATTGTTTGCCAAATTTGTTGAAAACAGGGGAGTTCTGTTGAAAGAAAGGTACTGTTTTTGCATGTTTAGATGAGGGATTTTAGTTTTGAAGATCTGATGCGCAACCTATTTCAATCATTTAAATGGATACATGATGGGAATATCTTCACATGCACATGATACGTGGGTGCTCCCATTTAAGTCTACCGGCACTTGTCCATGAAAAACGAAAATTAAAAGCTGGGTATAAGAAGGATTTGCTACGATAAACGGGATGCGAGAAGAAATAATAAAATATTAAGATCGAAAAACGAAAAATAATAAACTATTAAGAAACTAGAAAAAAATTTTAGTTTTCACTTTCTCTTTAATCTAACAACAACTTAAAATGAAAGTGTACTTTTACCTCTCACTTTTATTTTACACAACATATATTATTATTTTATTCATATATAACCTAAACTCTAAATAATATATATTATTATTTTATTCATATATAATCTAAACCCTAAATCAACATATATTATTATTTTATTTGTATATAACCCTAAATCCTAAATCAACATATATTATTATTTTATTCATATATAATATTTTATTAATAAGAAATAAGAAGTCATTTGTAAATAATAATGTCAAAGTAATATTTTCTTTTTTAAAATAGCTTTAAATAATTAATTTTATTATTAATATATTAATATTTATATTTATATAATAATAAAATAAATATAATCAATTATATAATATAATAATAATAATATTTATTAATAATAGTAATTTTAATAAAATTATAAAAATAATAATAAAAGTAATAATAATAAAATTAAAAATTATAATAATAATTAAATAAATTTATAAAAATAATAATTTAATTATATAATATGCCATAATAATATTAATAATTACTAAAATAATAATAAATTTAATAAAATTGTAAAATAATAATAATAATAAAATATTAATAAAATAATATTAATAATCAATTTATAAAATAATAATAAAAATAAGATAATTAAAAAATAAAATATTAATGATATTAATATTAAAAACTAAATATAATAATAAAATCATAAATAATAATTATAATAATAAAAAATTAAATAATAATAATAATAAAATAAAATTGAAATTATAGTAATAATTAAAAATAAATTTATAAAATAATAATAATTTGGTTAACAATAATAATTTAAATTTTATTTTAAAATAATTAAAAATCTTATAACTTTATCAATTAAAATAATAACAATTTATTAATTACACTCAACAAATTAATTATATTTAATTTTAAATTAATTTAAATTATAATTTCATTTATTAAAAATTTATTTTATCAATTATATCTATCACATCATTTATAAACTTTTATAAATTTTTTACTTAAATCTTATTATCTTTCCTTAATTTAAACAATTTAATTTTTTATATAATTTTATTTTAAATAAACTCAAATCTACTTTCAAGTTCATTTTTTTTAATCCAAATAAATTTTAAAATTCAAATAAATCCTCTGAGCGAAAAAATGAATAAATAATAACGCAGTCGTAGTGTCAAAACATAATTGTCCTTTTAAAAAATGTGCGTAGAACTTTCACAATCCATGATATCGTGGAAGATAGGCTATTTGATGCTTCTTCTTCGTTGCCGGAGTTACTTCCTGCACCATACAAACAAATTTGGGACCTGTTATATATGATATGAATAAAAGTCTTAATTGTTAAAAGCTTATTCCCAAAAGTCTTCGCGTGGATATAATTGCCTGAGAGGTACAGAAAAGAAACCAAACGCCCTTAAAGAAGACAACGAAGGGAAGGATTATAGGGTAAAAATGAAACCTTGTTAGTGAAAAAAAGAATTACAGAGTAAAATTAACAAGGATATTAATGGTATTTTGAAAAATTGTATTGTCTAGATCATAATTTTTATGGTGCAGGAAGTCCCGTCTTCTTCGTTCAATGGATGTGACGACCCACAACTATGGGCTTCACCCCTATGCCTTAGGCCCAATCGGTGCCTCCCCTATCGTGTTCTCCTTGGGCCCCCACCCACCCTTCCATCTTCAATTCCCTCTCGCTCCACACACCACACAGCATCGCTCTATTCCCTGGTTCTTCAAATTCCTTTTCTCTTCCCCTCTCTCTCTCCATACTATATTAATTATTTATTAATTTTTTATAAAAATATTATTGTTTCATAAGACACTTTTTTAAATAAATACAAGATATTTTAAAAAATAAAAGAGAAAAAACTATGATTTTGTCCTTTTAACTCTCTAATTTTGTTACAGTATTCACAACAAAAAAATCGTACAGCTTTTTAAAATATGGAAAACTAAAGAGAAGAATTATAATTTATAAAACCGTGTGTATTTAAAAAATTCATAATATTATATATTTTGTATACACAAAATATTATAAATTGTTGGACCTGCCCCTGTTTATTGGTGTCTTGTGATTCTTTAGGAGCATCTCCAACAACAATTATATCACTTTGTTTATTAAGCAATACGTATTTCAGAGTTAAAGTAGTATAAGTTGTCATTTAATGGAAGAATAATATCATACAAAAAAGGAACCCTGCACTTGCACAAAGTAAAAAATAGGTATAAGACGGTATAGAAAATGTTGATATTAAGGAAGTAAATTATTCGACAGTTATTATTTGATAAACTTTGAGAGTTGTATTAATAAAAAAAATCACTTAAATAATTTTTGTATTTTAGATTATATAATCAAGAATATAAAAATATATTCTAAATTATACAATTCGAAATATAAAAATTATATTCTAGATTATATAATTTAAAATAACAAATATTTTAAAAATATTTTATAAATATTAGAATAAAAAATTAAAATTAAAAAAAAAATGAGAGTGCAAGAAGAATGCGTCTAACTCATAACTCAAAAAGCCTTACATGAATTAAGTCTAAAAAATCATATCCAAAATGTGGACTAAGTATTCTAAAATATAATTTTAAATTATGAGATGTTATAATAGGAATATGTCACTAATAGAAAAATCACATTCTATGATAAAATAAAACACTAGTTAAAATGTAACTATGGTAAATAAAGATGCAATAGTATTTTTAAAATTAAGTACAAAGGTATAATGGTTAACCGTTGTAGTATCAGATACTATAACGGTTGAAAAATCCCAACCGTTGTAGTATCCTCTCCGGTTTAAAACAAAATCGAAAAATTCAAAACTCTCTCGAGACGATACTACAACGATTGGGAATTCCAACTATTGTAATATCTCCCTTGAGGCACGCGTGTTAGATTTTTTGGAATTTTTAAATTAAATTTGGAGATACTGGAGCTCCAACCATTGCAGTATCTCCCTTGATTGAGTTTAAAATTTTTCAATTTTTTTTAAAAAGGAAGATATACTATGGCGATTGGAGATCTCAACCGCCGTAGCGGCTCCTTACTACAATAGTTGGAGATCTCAACCGTTATAGTATCTCTGTTTTAATCCTTGCGTACTGTTTATTAACCTAATTTTCACTCCTTACATTATTTGTCTTTCCCTCTCCCTCATGCGTCGTAAGTCTCTCTGGTGCATTTTCTACTCTTCTCACTCATGCTCATTTGGTTGGTTCCTTCGTTGCCTTCATTTACTTTCTTCAGCATTTTCGACATAGGTGGTTTCGTAACTTTTTTACGTTTCATGTTTCTGAGGATGCTATATGTTTGATGCGTGATCTTTTATCCACTGCGAATACTTAGTTCGACACTCCTTACCGATTCTCTTTGTTAACGATTTTGTAAAATTCATTAAAAATAGTTATAAATTTGTGTTTGATCCAAATTTTTTATCAGCAACTTTATTTAGTGTATGTTTGAGAGTAAAGTTCTTACGTTGCATAAATTTATTGTATATTTTGAGTTGCAAAACTTTAGAGTGAAAAAACTTCAAACAACTCAGATCGAGACGCTCGAAAAATGAAAGTTGCTCAAAATGATGTAATGAACCTCGTGGGCAATAATCGAAGGGGATTCAAATTTCAAATTTTTTCCAAAATTCTATCCTTTACTATATCTTTTTTATTTTTTTAGTATTTTTTACATATTTTTTTTCTATTTCATATGTCTATACTTATAAAAGAAATTATGAAAATTTTTGTGTTGTTTCCCTGTATAGATTAGAGATTTATCAAAAATTTTTGAAAAATTTTGAATTCTTTTTATAAAAAATGAGATACTACAATGGTTGTAGATAGACAACCGCTGTAATATCTCTTCTCTAGGAAAAATTATCTTTGACTGGATAATTGGATAAATTTATTATAGTAGTTTTTTAAGAATTACAGCAGTATCTCATATGTAATACGACGATTGTACAACCGCCGTAATATGTCAAATATTTTCTATGATGGTAGAATTTACAACAATTCCAAAATCGCCGTTGTATGCTTTTCATAATCGTTGTATGTCCTCTACTATCGGCATATACGTTTTTTGATTTATTACTTTTTCTTATACTTTTAATTTGTTTACAAAAATACCTAAACAAAACTGCATTTTTGTTATATTAAATGTCAAATAAAAACAAATTTTGGTTGTGTATAGTGACCCTGTTTTTGTTTATGAAATTAGTGTCACTGTGTTTCGATGACCACAATCTTGTTCAAGATATCTTCGTGGAAAAAAGTTGTGACTTGAGGGTTTGAAAATAAGGGAAAATGAAAAAGGCGGAGAGAGTGACGAAGCAGAGTACGTGGCAACGTGCACTAGTTGTTCTCTTCCATTCCAATCAATCAAAAGAGCGTAATCAATCAAAAGAGAAAGAGAAAGATCGAGCTATCTAACAGAGCCCGAGCTTTACGGAAGAAGCAGATCATATCAAGAATTGCCTTTGACTACGAAAGAACCAAAGTTGTGTTATTTTCTAAAGTGAAAACGGAGCATTTCATTTTGTACTATTTCTTATTGTTATTTAAAACCTATTTTAATGATTTTTTATTCTAAAATTTCCGACATTATAAATCGCTAATACTTCATATCAAATGTTGCTTCTCATCCATTTTTATATATGACAAGGGCTGCATCTACATAAAATAATGATGTCATCTTCAATCAAAAATTTTAAGATAATTTGTGTTTTTTTTTCAAGTTACTCAATTTTATTATTTCTATATGATGTGTGACTTAGATTCATACTTGAATACCTAATACTTTTATATTTTTGTTGAATTGGATTCTTATAAAAGTTGTGCAAGATATGACTATTTTTATTAATGTTAATGCACCACGTGTTTTCTCTTTTCGTGATTTCATTAAATTTAAGAGATGCAACTATTATCAATAATTTACTAGCATGTTTGTAGTTTAGTTGTACACTCTTTTGGACATTTTTTTTTCTTTCAACAATCATATTAACTTGAAAACTTCACATGTCTTGCATATTATTAGTATTTTACACACCTTACAAAAGAAGAGAAAAAACTATCAAGAAATAGAATTTAAGTTTAACTCAACCTCACAAAACATTATTAAAAGGTCTTATATCTAGTCGATGTGGGGTCTTCAACATACCCCCTCACACCGAGACTGCTCAACTCGTGCGTGAGACTATATTGTTTAAGGGTGGTCCGATAATGGCTCGATAGTGGGTGGCCCAACAACCGTGCTAGGATAGACTCTGATACCATCTGAAGAAGTGGAATTTAAGCCTAACTTAACCTTACAAAATCGGCTTGTAACGTGAGGTTTGCACCTATTTTATAAACTACCGAAAGGTCTCATCTCTAGTCGATGTGCGATCTTCAACAGAAACAAAACACAAGATGGGATGGGAAAAGAGACTATCAGAGAAAAATGAATCTCATTAATAGAATGGAATGATCTCAGTTGATTAAAATATGTACATATTTTGCTATATATTAAGATGTACGAGGAAGAAAGAAAGATTAGGTTCACAAGCTAACCTTGAAGCCTACTAACAAAATTAGTTATATAATCACATTGGATCAAGTGAGATTTTCATCTTTATGTTTAATAATACATTATTGAAAAAATTCACACATTACATACAAAAATTATATATGAATGAAAATTTATATGTAAAATTCGCATTATATATTAAATTTTATATACGGATTTGCATCTTATGTAAAATCAACATTACATACTAAATTAGATACGAACTTCCATTTATATGAAAAATCAACACTACATACGAATTTATATCCAAAATATTACATATAAATTTAATTCGTATATAAATCTATATGTAATACAATTCGTATGTAAATATGTATATTATTTACATCTGTATGTAAATATGTAAATCCATATTATAAACAATTTGTATGTAAATATGTATATAATGTAAAATCATTACATTATTATTCTTACTAATATATTATTATCATTATCAATATTATTAATATTAGTATTAATAATAATATTATTATTACTAGTATTAACCAATATTATTATTATTAAAATTATTATTACTAATATTATAAATATTATTAAAATTAATAATGATATTATTATTATTATCAATATTATTATTAATATTATTGTTAATATTTTTAAGAATACTATTGTTAAATATTAGTCACGTTGCGAATACAATACCTCAACAATTCTTTTACCATATTTAGTCATTTGGTACTATTTTAAGTGACTAATTTTATATATTTCCAACGTTTGAAAAAATAATTTAATAAAAAAATATATGTAAAAGATTGATAATATGTTCATGATTTAAAGCATTACTATTATGAACTGATTTGTGATCAAAATTTGAATAAAAATTAACTTGGTATAGTAATCAGAAAATATAATTAATAATACAAAAGGAATTAACACAAGATTAAACTAAAAAAACAAGTGAAAAATAACAAGAAAAATTTATACTTTAACACTATATTCATGAATTATATTACACTCATTATTTAATAAAATATTATATAATAATACAATAATAATTTATTTCAATGATTATATTTTATTATATACACGGTCAAAATATCAACATCCTAAAAGTTAAAATAAGGATGAGTTGACAACGACTTATTAAATTTCTTTTACTATCTTGCAACCGATTTTATTAATTTAATATTTTAATTAAACAATTTAATTTACCATTTTAATATTATTTAGGATTGTAAAAGAAAAAGTGAGTTCTCAAAATAATTTTTTCCTGCTAATTAACCTTTTGGCATACCCTTTATGTGTAATTTGGTATATTGATAACTTTCATTTGCTAAAATATTTTATTGTTTAGATTATAAAAAATAGAAAACAAAATATGTTATACACGAGAGTATTTAATGGTGCCACTTAAAGTCGTGAACGGGTAATTACTTCCTAATCATATATTTTTTTATTCCTCTTCAATCTTTATTCTTTATATATGTATTAATCAGAAAGATTTAGTATCAAATGAAACACGAAATAAACTCACATAAAAAAAATTGATACCATTTCTAATTTTAAATTTTACAACAATAAATCTATGAGTTTTCTTTTTATATTTAATGTATATTTTTTTTATTTAATGTGAAATTTAAATTCATAATTAGATTAATAATAATATTGGTGTTTTATTTATTAAATAGTGTGATTTACATGCATTGAAAATATATCCTTTTCAAATCTTTAAAGTAGAATTTTCCATTGATACGTTACCTTCTCAATTTTTTCTATACCGTAATCAAATCCCTACGTGAGTATCAAGCATCCAATTTCAGCAAGCCCCACCCCGTCTTTTACGCTGATTGCATTGATATATCAAGATGCAGTGTGAGGAATTCATTTCAACCTATAACTGTAAAACAACTCAAATAAACCTATTCAATCGTTGATTCATTCTGAAAAACCTTGTATGAAGCCAAACATGTCGGTAACCGTCAAAGGATGTTGCACTGTGAGGCCAATGGAGCCAACATGGTGCGGACGCGTAGCTTTATCTGAATGGGATCAAATAGGCAAAGTAACCCACGTCCCCATCATCTACTTTTACCGTCTTCCACAAAACTGGCTCTCTCAAGAACACATCATTGCTTCCACCTTGAAGGACTCATTAAGCCGAGTCCTGGTGCCGTTTTATCCACTTGCAGGTCGTTTACATTGGACAAACAAGGGACGTTTAGAACTTGATTGCAACGCCTCCGGCATTCGATTCATTGAAGCTGAGTCCTCATCAACGTTAGAACATCTCACTGATTTTTCAGCTTCTTCAGAATACCACTACCTTGTCCCTACTGTGGACTACTACTCCCTCCCAATTCACGAGTTGCCGTTGCTTCAGGTTCAGCTAACGAAGCTCAAGTGCGGTGGCATTTGTATTGGCGTAACATTTTCACACGCAGTTGCAGATGGACCAAGTGCATGGCACTTCATATGTGAGTGGGCAAGGCTTGCACGGGGCGAGCCTCTGCAAACGGTGCCATTCCTTGACCGGAAAGTTTTGCGGGCTGGGGAGCCTCCTTTGGTGCCACTAACAAAGTGTCAGGCTCACACGGAGTTCGATGATCCTCCCTTGTTGCTGGGACAAACTGATGACAGTGAGGAAAAGAAGAAAGAAACCACAATGGCTACCATTAAAATAAGCAAAACTCAAGTTGAAACATTGAAAAAAAGAGCAAATGAGAGTTGGCATAGGCCTAGAAATGGTCGTGGTTATACCCGTTATGAGAGTGTGACTGGTCATATATGGAGAAGTGCATGCAAGGCAAGGAATCACAAAGAGAACCAACCAACTATGCTTACTATTCCCATTGACTCGAGGGGTCGCATGGAACCTCCTTTGCCAAAAGGGTACTTCGGGAATGCCAATTTGGATACTGTTGCATGTAGTCTTGCGGGTGATTTGGTGTCAGAGCCTTTGGGGTTTGCGGCCAGTAGAATAAGGGAGGCGATTGAGAGGGTGAACGATGAGTACGTGAGGTCGGGGATTGAGTTCTTGAAGAATCAGGAGGATTTGAGAAGGTTTCATCAAGATCTTCATCCGGAAGGGAGAGAGGAGGAGCCTTTCTATGGGAACCCCAATTTGTCTGTGGTTAGTTGGTTGAGGTTGCCTCTCTATGGCATGGATTTTGGGTGGGGGAAGGAGGTTTATATGAGTCCAGCAACACATGACTTCGATGGAGATTTCGTGCTTCTTCCTGATCCTGACGAGGATGGATCTGTGCTGCTTTGTTTAGGTCTGCAAGTGCTTCATATTGATGCATTTACGAAGCATTTTTACCAGGACATTGCATAAGACTCGTGAGAATGCATGAAGCTACCAACTGAAATTGGACACCTTCTGAACTTAGTATAACCTAAACACGAACACTACATGCATTCATGTCACTTTCTCCTCCATCTTCTACTGCATTTTTTCCCTCCATGATTCTAATCTTTTTGCATTTCTTTTCCTTTCCTTTCTTTCTGATCTTATTCCTTGTCATACTTGTTATTTTTCACTTGTTTTTTAATTCTTTTCCTATTATTAATTATATTTTCTGATTACGTATTACCACGTTAATTTTTATTCAAATTTTGATCACAAATTAGTCATAATAGTAATGCTTTAAATCATCAACATATCATCAATCTTATAAATATTTTAGTATTATAAATTATTTTTTCAAACATTGAAAAATATATCAAATTAGTCAATTACTTAAAATACTACCAAATGACTAAATATGGTAAACAAAATTATTGAGGTGTTGTATTGGCAACGTGACTAATATTTGGGAAATACTTTTGACAATTTTCTAAGAATAAAAATATATGTTTTAATCATTAAATGTTTTAAAAGACTAAAGCGGTATCCAATGTATGCTTTTGGAGGACTAAATTGTGGTCATGAATACGTGATATATTTAGAAGTTTAAAATATATAAATTGGTGAATCACCAATTTAATTCTCAAAGTTGCAATAGCTAGATAAATTGCTGCCTGCAATTAGTAAAATAACCACTACAATGACTTTTGGTGGCAATCGATTAAGTGATTTTGATACAATCCTCAAAGGTTCAAAGTAGAAATAAAAAACTCTCGAAGGTCCTCAAAGGAAAATTGACCAACTAAATATTGGCAATTGAAAATAAATTAATATAAATGCTTTTAGTGGCCAATAATATAAATTAGTCATTGAATTTTTTAATAAAAGAATAAATTTTCTGGCTATAGAAAAAAATGGCCAGCAAATAATTGTGTGTAAAAATTCATTTTGTTGTAGTGAATTAAAAACATTAATTATAATTATTAATTATCATTTATTTGTCTTAAAAATGAAATAATAGATCAAATTGATCTTTTAATTAAGAAAATATTAAATATTTTTTGAAACTTTAAATGATCATACATTAATTTAGTTAACTTATTAGTCGTTAGAATGGCCGGATTAATATGTTAAGTGTTTGGTTCCCGAGTGATTACTACCTAGAGACACGCATACTTGGTAATCAGCTTCTCGCATACCAAAAGTGATTGAAATATTGTAAAATAATTATTTTTCTTTTCTTTTCATCAGTTTTTTTTATCTACCATTGAGAAAATATTACTGTAGTAATCCTCTAAAATAATGAAAAATGCATAATTATATTATATTACATAATATAAAATCGTAGTGTAGTATAGTAAAATGGGACTTGCATTGCATGAATGAATAACACAGTAATCGATTGGCATTGGAATTGGGTGATGATAACTCAAGTTTTCCAGGTTTATCTCTTTTCCGCGTCTAACCCTCGCAATGCGGAGGTCAGCTTGCTGCATCACCAGCCATTCACCAGTCTTTCTCGCACCATTCCTTTTCTTTCCTTTCCAATACCCTATTCTCTCTTCTCCTTAAAATTAAAATTAAATAAAATAAATAAATAACAAAATTAAACTTCACTATACCATTTTTTTTTTAAAATAAATCTAACAGAGCTTCGAAAATAAACAAACTAGTTTACATGCATGTTCGCTATTTACCCACTGGAACCAAAGAAGAAGAAGAAAAAACGACAGAATGAACTTTCTCGCCTAGGTCATTGCTCGGTAACAAGGTACTTGTGTTCATTGTTTCACCTTCGCCTTGAATTCCATTTCGTGCTCGCATTGTTATATTTTGAAACTTTGTTTCATTTTACGACTGCGCATTTTGCAATTTGCATTCCATTCAAATTCTCAAGTCTCGTGTCGCATTTGATTTAATTAAATATTGATGCCATTTGAAGGCATTGACATTTTGCTTGAACAATAATTGAAGGCCAGAAAATGGTACTTGAAAGAGGCTAGGGACAAGGGACTTTTGTGTCAATGAAATTGAATTGAATTGATAGTTTCTCCTAGTCTTTTTGGTTCCCCTCGCATCGAGTTTTAAGTGTTATTTTTTCTCCTAATTAGTTTCATGAATTTTTTAAATTCCAGGTATAAGGCCTGGAAATTGGAATGCGATTCGTTGTGATTCACTGCTTTCAGTGCGTATTAGTTTTTTTTTTTTTTTTTTGTTCATATATAGGATTTCGAAGTTTGAAAATCTTTAAGGATATCTGTTTTAGAGAATGTGCAGTTTTGATTTCGATAAATTTTAATGGCAGAGTTAGACTTAAGTTTTCTAAAATTAAATCATTTGGGCCTACTGTTAATATATCATTTAATAGTGAACAAAAAATGCTAAATTTTAAAAAGTTGGATGAAGAAATCTGGGATAAAAATTTTTTTAAGAATTAAAATTGCTCATTGGCGAAACTAAGGATAAAACAGGTGAATTTTAAGCTTGTTGTGATTTGTTATGCTTGCATTCTTACGTAACTCGTAGATGAATTTATGTATTTCCACACATTTTCCATCTTTCAGTTGATATTATTATTAGCTGACAAATTTCCCGAAACCACTCTTCCTTTAAGTGTCATTCTCTCTCATTAAAACTGTTTGGTTAGGTGTTTCAGGCAAATTCTGTACGTTGTCTTTACTGCATGTGCCTCTGAAGATTTGTGCGTGTGTTTTCTTTCGAATAAACGTGATACTATATATTTTAAGTCAGTCAGCATTAACGAGGGCTTATTATTTGATCGCTGAAAATGCAATTTCTAAAGCTAAAGGCATTCCCATTGAAAAAGATTAGGTAAGATAATCGATAAGGAAAATGGGATTGGAGCACTTTGGCATTTAGCGAGGTTAATTATACCAAATAGATGCTAGGATATGGCTGTTTTTACCAGCAACAAGCATAAGAGGTTTGATTATTTATTTTTATACTCATTTTCATTTTAAACAGCTGAGTGAGTAAGTAGTTGCTGACATGCTTAAGAATGTGTTCCTATACATGTGAAAATTTGTGGAACATGAATATATGTAAGTTAATTCTTTGAGTTTTGTGAGTGAATGGTAAATCTTGTGTTGAGGTCATTAATTGTAACCACTTGTATCATCTGTAAATCAATTTGTCTTCACAAAGTTATTCTGAGCGAGATTTTCCTAGTTGAAAAAAGTTAGTGGAAGCCTTTTCATTGGCTTCTTACACCCACCCTGGATCAATTAGATATTTTCTTTCTACAGGGCTTTTTTTCAGGGTAATTGTTTTCTATATTCAAGCTAGTCTGTGGAAGACCAAATAGTAGAAGAGCAGTATGTCCGTTTCTATGAGAGATTTGGATCCAGCTTTCAAGGGAGCTGGCCAAAAGGCGTATCCTGCACTAGCTAACAATAATATATCATTGTGTTTAACTATTATCATATTTTCGTCCTGACAATTCGTTCAAGGTTGCCATTGCTTCATTAGATATTTTGTGCTTCTGCATTGTTCTCCTTGACCATATACAGTGGACTTGAAATATGGCGTATTGAGAATTTTAATCCAGTTCCTGTCCCTCAGTCATCTTATGGAAAGTTTTTCACTGGGGATTCCTATCTGATCTTGAAGGTAAGCAATATTTTCCAAATGATTACTCATTCATAGAAAGCTAGCCTCCTGTTGGTAACCCTTGTTACAAGAAGATTCTATTTCCTTTTATTTCTGTATTATATGGACTTACCTATTGTTCACATGATGCAAATTGTATTGAGATGTCTCAGAATTTTGGTTAGGTTTTAATCCCATATTAGAATTTGCACTTAAAGCATAACTCAATTTTACTAAATCAACTTATAATATGAGGACTACCAAAGTCTTATAAGGACTATATTGATTATATATCTAGTCGATGTTGAATCTCAACAATATGCAATATCATATGAGGCTGATTTTGATGTTTTTATTTATTTTTTTCTTTATATAACGTTCATCATGTAAACTCTATGCTTTAGGAGATATACAAGGTTGTCTCGGTGGTAAAATTGAATGCTAGAGACTCAAATCTTCTCGCTAACAAAAACTAACATTAATAACTAACATTTGCCGATCAAAAAGTGTAAACTCTATGCTTTTAATAACTGCAGATATAAAATAGTGTCAGGGTTCATGTGAATAATCAGGTCCTGGGCATGAGGCTCCCACTATTATGGGGTCTAGGCAGGGTTATATATATTATTCAATACTTCTATATTTATTACAACTGTGTGTGTAGCTCTCTTGCTTATAGTAACTCTAAATAATTTAATTTTTGTATTCATATTTTACCATTTCACATTGTAACACCTTAGTTTTAGTAGAAGTATAGTTCTACATGGCTAGAAGAATTCGACAAAGTTTATCATGAACTTAGTCAGACTCAAGATGATTGTTGCCTTGTATAAGACATAAAGTGATGGAGAACACTCATCCATCTAATGGTAAATAAGAATGCTAACTGATTCTGTCTCTTTGTTGATGAAGTTCTAGCTATGAAATTTTTTCTTAGTATGAACACACAAATGTTGGTGTACATGAACCATTCGCTGCACTAAAATGTGAGCATGTTTATGTTTGACATCTTTTTCTTCTTCTTCTTGGGATATTCAACAATTCCAATTTTAGCTAGAGAGACTACTTACATACATAGGATGGGAAAACTGGAAGCTTAGAGATTTACATAATCAAATCTTTTGATTTGATTACATGAAAAGAATAAAACAATAAAACAATATAATAAACATGAAAAGAATGATTACATGCATTTAAGAAATATATTGTTTTTAGTAGAGAATCTGGATAGTTTGGCCAGTCGTACTTTAGTAGGAACTTCTGTTTGAGAACTTTTGGTACAGAATGGTTTAAAGTATGATTGCATGCATTTAGGAAATATGTTATCTTCTCTCAAATGTATAAGAATTTGGTTTTCTCTAAAAAGAGATTGTTGGCTTCTTTACCATATAAGATTCGTTTTCCTCCCGCCAAATTAAAATTTGAGATCTTTGGTTCAAGTCTCAATATCTTCCTCGGTATAACTTTTGTGTTGGATTTATGTTATTCTTCATTATTTGATTTTTTTGTATATAAATATTAGTCTGTTAGTTTTTACTTTTCTTTAGTTTATTTTGCTTCCTGCATCAGATATGCATTAATGTCTTTCCATGAATATCAAAATTTTCTTTTTGATCCACTCCATGTAGACAACTGCTTCAAAAAGTGGTGCTCTGCGTTATGATATCCACTATTGGCTTGGTAAAGAGACCAGTCAGGTAAGTTTTGCTGTTTATATATTGCTACCCACTCCAATTGTTTTTGTTTAATATTTGATGTAGTCTTCCTCGGTTCATTTTCTCACTGATAATCACAACTATAAAATAGGATGAAGCTGGTGTTGCAGCCATCAAGACAGTCGAGTTGGATGCAGCCCTGGGAGGACGGGCTGTTCAGTATCGTGAAGTACAAGGCCATGAAACTGAAAAGTTCCTCTCTTATTTCAAACCATGCATCATACCTCAAGAAGGTGGAGCTGCCTCTGGGTTTAAACATGTTGAGGCCGAAGAACATAAGACACGGTTGTTTGTATGCAAAGGGAAACATGTGGTACATGTCAAAGAGGCAAGTTTGACCTTAATTCCTCTTGCTTACTCATTAATGTTTGAGTCTTGTATATTATTATTGTTGTGCGTACTGTATACAACACCACATATGTAAACATTATTTTCTACTTTTTGATTAGCTATTTGTGTTGGTTATAGGTTCCATTTGCTCGATCTTCGCTAAACCATGATGATATTTTTATTCTGGATACTGAGTCCAAAATTTTCCAATTTAATGGTTCCAATTCATGTATTCAAGAAAGGGCTAAAGCATTGGAAGTTGTACAGTTTATTAAGGATACCTACCATGATGGGAAATGTGAGATAGCTTCCATTGGTAAGTGTAAGTATATTTTACAGATTCAAAGATGATTGCTCAGTATCACTAATTGGATTTATATGCTTGAATTTCTTGCAGAGGATGGAAAGTTGATGTCTGATTCTGAAACTGGAGAATTTTGGGGTTGCTTTGGGGGCTTTGCTCCTCTTCCAAGGAAAACAGTCAGTGATGACGATAAGCCTGCTGATTCTCATCCTCCAAAGCTACTTTGGTAATATATTTTTCCAGTTTTCTCACTGGTTTTTTCATTTATATTTGCAGTCAGTATATTATTCCTTTCACTTTTTTACCAAGCGATATTTGGATGCATTTTTCTTATGTTTATATATATATATATATATATATATTTCTTTTTTTTTTTACCTATTGATTTATTTCCCTTCTGAAACCTTATGGTGTTTATCAGTGTAAGACTGTTATAAATTTACTATTCTTTCAACCCAAAGTTGTATGTATTCTAAGACTATGAAACAATGCTAATTACATATATGAAATTTATTTATTATACTGAAATGGAAAATTCTATGTTGGTCTAGTTATTGTGAAATTATAATTTTTCCAGTGTTGACAAGGGGAAGACAGAACCTGTTGAAACTGATTCTTTGACAAAGGAATTGCTGGAGACAAACAAATGCTATATTATAGATTGTGGGTTGGAAGTGTTTGCATGGATGGGAAGAAACACATCTCTTGATGAAAGAAAAAGTGCAAGTGAAGCTGCAGATGTAACATCTCTTGTTTCTTTCTTAGCATTGTTGAGCATATTCTCTGACTTCGAATGACTCTTGAATTTTTGTGGACCAAAAACAGAAGTTAGTCAGTGGCACTGGTCGACCAAAGTCCCATATAATTCGTGTAATTGAAGGATTTGAAACAGTAATGTTCAAGTCCAAGTTTGATTCTTGGCCTCAGGCAACTCAAGTAATGTCTGAAGAGGGTCGTGGCAAGGTAGCAGGTAGTTTTAATTAAATTTTATGTTTGTCGTTCTACTGAATATGTTTCTTCTCCTTTAAATTGATTTTGTCAGAAACATTTGCCAGGCTTTCATTATGTTCTTGTAATTCTCTCCCTTTTTTGTAACTTTCTAGCACTTCTAAAACGTCAAGGATTGGATGTCAAGGGTCTCTTAAAATCTGAACCTGTAAAAGAAGAACCTCAACCCTACATAGATTGCACAGGACATTTGCAGGTACTCTACTAATTTGTATACAATAAACAATTCACGGAAATTGAAATCACTTGATGTAACTTTTCTTGTTATTGATTTTAAATTTTCTGTGGTCTTATAACCCTTATCTAATTGATTTCTTATATTGAAAGAATGTTTTGGAATCACAATCACTGTATCCATAATATTCCACCGATCTCCCATTCCAAAGATCACAATGAGAGGCATACAATGCAACTGAATGCACAAGAGGTTAAGAGCTGTATTCTATCTTATGATAGGAAAATGTGAAACCGAGAGTGTTATACTGCTTTAGATTTGATTTAGAACAAATTGAGTAGATACTTCACATTTTATGGGAGAAATGAATATAGAATAGGAAAGGGGTTTAATGTAGAATAAGCAGCATGACACTTCCTCCACAAATTGGACGTATAATAAAAATCTTTATCCTTTGCGATTTATCTGCTACATATTAATACTTAATCAGATTATTATCATATTTTTTTATTTAAATGATATTTTTCTTCCTATAGTTTATATTCATTTGTCCTACTATCTTCTTCTTTTGGTATTGATCCCTACATTTTCTTTACTTTGTATCAAATTTGTATTTAATAAGAATCTAAGAATCTTTAACATTATACAAGAAAACTTTACCTATATCTATACAAGGAAACTTTGCCTGATACATGACTAGTTTACAACTATTCAAATTTGTGAAAATCTATTAAAAGTAAATATTGTAGAAAAATTATAGGGGAATCAACAAGGAAGAAATAAATTTGGGATTTAGCTAATCCGGTTTACACCCACCACAAATTGACGATAGTGGATCTTGAAGCATCAATCTTCCACCAAAAATTGATAGCAATATTAAGATAAAACCTTAGTAAAGATATGGTCTATGTGTCTCTCTTTTTCAATTTTTGGAATATAGGTTCCATATCTTAGGACCATGGCCTAACTACAGCAGTAATAAGTCCTTTTAAGAGTTTATGAAATTTACGTCAATGGTTGAGACTTGAGGCAACAAGGTGAAAGTAGTTTCCAGAGTTTATGAATGATTGTAGTTGACATGCTGACCAATATTTTCTTTCGTTTCTTAAGTATGTGATAGATGGTATCCTACGAGAGTTTCAAACGATATGTTCTGTACTTCTCCCTATTTGGTTTGACTGATTGTAATTTCAGTGTAGAACATTTCTCTTGCTTATTTTGTCTGTGTTGTTAAGAAGAGCTTTAACATAACCACACAGGTTTGGCGTGTTAATGGCAAGGATAAGATTCTTCTTCCTACCACTGATCAGTCAAAATTTTATAGTGGAGATTGCTACATCTTTCAATACTCATATCCTGGAGAAGATAAGGAAGAGTATCTTATAGGAACATGGATTGGAAAGACTAGTGTTGAGGTGAAAAATTTAAATAGCTTTATTCTACTTCTTTTCTCACTTGTGTGTTTATAATGTTATCTTTCATGTAATCAAAGCCGAAAATCTTACTGCAAAATATTGTACTGGAACTGAAACTGTATTAGTGAATCACTACTTGTACATTTCATTACACTGTACACAACATTGGGAACTCTTTTGGGACCTGAAAGCCTTGAATAAATGTGTTTGCCTCCATTCCTTACAGAAACTTTCTTTGTTGAAATTAGGAAGAGAGGGCTTCAGCTCTTTCACTAGCAAGCAAAATGGTTGAGTCAATGAAGTTTCTTCCTTCCCAGGTAATTTTTCTTTGAATGTGTTATATTCAATTTGCTGATAGATTTTTGTCTTGTTTGCTTGTATCCCTATTGATAGTATCCGTGTGTAATTAATTGAAGGTTCGTATCTATGAAGGCAGTGAACCAATTCAATTTCATGCCATCCTCCAAAGCTGTATTGTTTTCAAGGTTTGTGGGATTCTGGTATTGGAATAACTAAGAAAAAAATTCTTTTTTATGAATATAATTGTTTTGTTTAATACTGGTCATGTATTTTAATTGTCTCTCAGGGTGGACTTAGTAATGGATACAAGAATTACATTGCAGAGAAGGAAATTCCAGATGAGACATACAGTGAGGATGGTGTTGCATTATTCCGCATCCAGGGCTTTGGACCAGACAATATGCAAGCTATACAAGTTGAAACAGTATGTCGTTTTGTCTGTTTATAGCAGCTTTCTCTATCAACTTTACTTTTATGGGCACTTCAAACTTATTTTATTTAAAGTTAAAATTACTGATTTGAATCCTATAAACAAATTTGATCTTTTGGTCCCTGTACTTTTTTCTTATGTATGCTATTTTTTAATGTCTTTTAATTCCTATAACTTCAATTGATAGAAGGAAGACTAAAAATAGTATGTATAGAGACTAAAAAGGATATAAATACTATTTATAGGGACTAAAATAAATATTTTTTTTTATCTGTGGGATCAAAAGATAAATTTTGTACAACTACGCAGACTAAACGAGTTGTAAAAATACCATTCTCTTTAAATAATTATTTTCGTATTCCTTTTGTCAACCAGGTTGCTTCCTCCTTGAATTCCGCTTATTGTTACATACTTCATAGCGGGTCCACTGTTTTTACTTGGTCTGGAGGTTTAGCAACTTCAGATGATCAAGAGCTTGTTGACAGAATGCTGGATTTGATTAAGGTCCGTTATGTCCTGAAATATGTTTAATGTGGAAAATGTGATATGTCGAAATCAAAGACCAAAAGGTTCTTTTGGTAAACATTATATTTTTGCATGTTGAAAATGATTAACTATGCTGGTTATTTATAAACTTGCCGCTGGGCTACCAATAATTCCTCTTAGTTCAGGTCCTGGGTTTGATCCAGGCAGGTGTTATCGGCCAAGCCACATTACCCATCCTGCGAACTATGTCTATTTAAAAAATATACATCACTGTTTTTTAATCAAAACATATGCTTGCCAATTGACTGTAGCCGGATTTACAAAGCAAATCACATAAGGAAGGAGTAGAATCGGAACTATTTTGGGATTTGTTGGGCGGAAAATCAGAATATCCCAGTCAAAAGATCGCGAGGGATGAAGAAAGTGACCCTCACCTATTTTCTTGCGACTTCTCAAAAGGTAAACTAATTTTTGGTTGGCTAAAGAGATTTATCTTGATCTCCATTCCCAGTTCCTTCTCTTAAAGGCAAATGACTGACATGCTTGTGGTGGCTTCTTTCCCTGCCTGGCCGACCAATGTGCAGGAAATCTAAAGGTGTGTACACCCGCTGATCTGTTGATATCATGATTTTGGAATATTCCGAGTTATGGTGTGAAGGCATGTTAAAGAAGTTTTTGCCTATGTCAATATTTTATTTACGCCATTTTAACTTTTAAGTTGCCCCTTGTATTTAAACACTCAATGACAGGGTACATTTTCAACAGCGATTCCATAGGATTGAAAAACAAGGTAGGAAAACCAGCAAGAATGATGGCCAGTGAAAGGTTACAAAACTTGGGATAATATACAATTTTAGAAGACACTTTTTATAACCACACTGCTGTTACTAAAATATGAGGCTAGAAAGATGCTTTCTTTGGTTTTCATTAAGTTATTATATGACATTATGTGTCTGAGGACTTAATTAGATGTGACGTGGCATAACGCTTGCATGATAAACAGCAGACAGCAAAATATTCAAACTTATATAATGAGTAGTTGACATAATGATTGGAAAGAAAGAATGAAACAATCTGATCCATATAAAATCATCATGTTAGGACCTAGGACATAATCTTTCTGCAAAGTGGGTATGGTCATCTTGGCTTCTTTGAAAGACTAACTGTGGATGTAGAATGCTGCTAGAAAAACTGGTCAGTGTGTTATTGATCAATTTTCTAATAACTGAAGGTGCATTTAAGATGAATCTAGATGGTGAATAAACTGGGGTGTGATTTCATCCCCAATAAAATCTAATTGCTGTGTCTTACGCTTTGCTTGTGAATATGAAAAAATTTGGATTTGTTCTCCAGTGCATTAATCGGAAGCAATGTTTGCAGGTGAAAGAGATATACAACTTTTCCCAGGATGATTTGATGACAGAAGATATTTACATCTTGGATTGTCACTCTGAAATCTTCGTCTGGGTTGGCCAGCAGGTTGACCCAAAGAGTAGAATGCAGGCTTTAACAATTGGTGAGGTATAATTGGTTTTGCTTTTCCTGGAAGCTATAGACATTCTAGATTAATTTAGTGACTAGAAGTCTAATATTTGAGTTACATTATAAGTCAAACTTCTTACCACGAGGTTAATGTTCTTTTAGGTTTTTCATTTTTAATATGGATTTAAGTTTAACTATGACAACTCTTTCAATGTATTTAGAATACCATAAAGCAGTTTCAATGTATTTTAATGTATTTTACGTTCTAGTATTTCTGAAACCAGGTGTGCAATTTTTAACTTATTCTTTGGAATTGTACAGAAATTTATCGAGCATGATTTTCTTCTACAAAATTTATCTCGTGAAGCTCCAATATATATTGTCATGGAAGGTAGTGAGCCACCTTTCTTCACTCGCTTTTTTAAATGGGAGTCTGCAAAATCCGCAGTAAGTTTTTCGATGTATACATATGGCCTCAAATAGTCCTATACTTTTGGCTACTATAATAATTCCTTGTTTATGGTAGATGCTAGGAAACTCGTTTCAAAGGAAGCTTGCAATCGTCAAAAATGGGGGAGCGGCACCTGTACTTGTAAGTAATCTTTTCTTTGCTTCCTTTATTACAGAATAACTTATTTTCTGAAGAGTGAGGAATGATCGCATTAATCTTTGATAGATGTCACGAGTTAGATTTTATCTATCCCATTGTTACTTGTTAGCAGGTCCTCCCCACCCCCAAATCCATCTAAATCTTCACACCTCTAAATAGACTCTAGTGGGAAAATTTTATATTAAAAAATTATCTCATTGATATAAATTTTTCTATTCTAGTTGTATTTTCTAACCATTTATCGCAACTTTCTTAGTCCGTGCTAGGTTTTAGCTTAATCTTTGAAAATAATATATATTTTTTTTCAAAAACTCTCTAAATGAAGGTAAAAAGATAATTACTTTTACATAATAAGTTGAACTAAGAACACACTTAACTGTATAATATTCTAATTGGTGCCCCTTTCTATATATTTCTATTTTCCAATTAGGTTTCTTTTTTAATCACAGAAATTTAAACCTTTGGATGAGCATGAATTAAAAGATTATTAATCTGGCAAAGTTTTTCAAGATTTGGTAATTATTTTGATATTGGTGATCTAGATTTATCTCCATGATTAAATCTATTTAAAAAAGAAAATAAAAGAAATTACTACTTGATTAGAAATATTAAACTTAGAGGTGACAAAACGGGTTACCTGTTGACTTGGCCTGATAAAAATAGGATAAGGTGAACTGACTATCATAGTTGTGCATGTTGGTGAGCCAGTCCGATAGTTATTTGCTTTCTTTTTTATTATAAGCACAGTTCATCTTGGAAATCATTAATTGGTTAATTAATATCTTTAATTAGATAAATTAAAAGAAGTATTATCATTATAATTAATAATTGAAATTTAATTTATAAGTCTTAATGATTCGAGGTACAGTTCTATCTAATGAGTGTTTACTTCTTTCAAACAATACAATATAAAAAAGTTAATCTTTAAACTATTTTTTTCATTTTAGTTTTTTAATTATATAAATGGATTGGCAAGCCAGAGTGATATGGCACGCCAAATTAGTGGCGGGCTGGGAGATTAACTCACTTTGCCACTCATACTATAACTTTGTAGTGTTGTCCTATCAAAAGAAAACATGAAATTTTTGTGATTGGTGAAATGATTTTCTTATTATTAAATTTCTTAACTAAAGTTTAATGTTTGAAGATAAATTGAATAGATTAATTACTTTATTTACAGATTGAAATGTTAGATTTACTAGCTTATAGATTTTGTCATCAGTTACTTTACTGTTGAGAAAACTAGAACAGAGTAAAGATTGGTGAATGATATGAGATTAGATTAGACATAACATTTATCTAAGGTCCCATAATTTCTTAAGCCAGTTCTACTCCCAAGGAGAGGACTAAAGTTCAAACTTGGAAAAGACAAATGTTTGAAGGACATCGTGTCGTAAAGCTAAAATAATGATAAAGAAATACCAGAGAGTGGCATAAGCTTTTGAAATGAGTCTACCAACAGTCATGCAGGAAATTAATGATCATACTTTTGGTTTTGTATAAAAGAAATAACCACTTTACACCAATAAAAATAAATTTATGAATTTTAATTAATAATTCATAAACTTATATTTTATTTTAAAAGTACTCCTTAGATTAAGTAGTTGTTATTTAATGGCATTCTCTTTAATTCAATAAAGTGATTTTGTCATCAATGAATGTGATTTATGCTGCTAATAAACTTATAAATAACTTAAGGATATAACAAACGAATAACTGATGCATCTATAAATGAGTTTAGATTTCTTATAATTGAAAAAGAAACAGCAGTTTGTTGCTGTTTTCTACAATCGTGGCGTAACCTCATTTTATTGCTTCAAGCCTTCAAGAAACTTGTAAACACGCGATCTTTCGTAGCTACATTCAATAAAATTAGTTATGAAGTGTACTGGACTTGGTTGACTGAACTATATATTGAAGTCTTACTGCTGAATTCAACTTTTGAAGGATTTGAAACGAGTGCTGATCCTTCACAGGGGTAGGGGTCTGAGTTGGCAAATAGATTAAGACATGAGTTATAGATATAACTTAGTATATCCGTCTGGTTATTGAATATCTAATACATTATCAGAAACATAAACGAAGAGCATCAGTATCTTATGGGGGAAGGTCTGGTGGTGTGCCAGATAAATCTCAGCGTTCCCGCAGCATGTCGGTCAGTCCTGATCGTGTTCGTGTGAGGGGCAGATCTCCAGCCTTCAATGCACTAGCAGCTAATTTTGAGAACACAAATACTAGGAATCTTTCAACTCCACCTCCAATGGTTAGAAAACTGTACCCAAAATCTGTGGCACAGGATACAGCAAAACCGGCACCTAAATTTTCAGCCATATCTCATCTTACTTCTAGTTTTGAACAACCATCAGCTCGAGAAAATTTGATTCCTCGGTCCCAAAAAGGTATGCAGTAGATGAGTGTATTGATATTTAATGTTAGTGTTAGAATATTTCTGATACAAAATGGCTTTTCTCTTTTTGGATTGTTATGATATGAAGTGAGTTTAGTTACCGCCACATCAGACCCCGAGACAATTGCGGAGGGGGCTTCTATGAGCAGGAGAATAGAATCCCTTACCATAGAGGAGGATGTGAAAGAGGGTGAAGCTGAAGATGAAGAAAGTCTCCCAGTATACCCATATGATCGCATTAACACAGATTCTACAGATCCTGTAACAGATATTGACGTTACTAAACGAGAGGTATAATGAAAACAACTAGATTTACTGTAGCATCATCTTGCGTGTTTTCTCATCTCTTTTTTCCCCCTTCATTCTTTGGAAATTGCATCAAATGACCAAGCTTTATTTCATTTTAGTTCTGACTTGTTCGAGCTTCATGAACAGGCTTATTTGTCACCTGCCGAGTTCCAAGCGAAATTAGGGATGGCTAAGAAGGAATTTTACAAGTTACCAAAATGGAAACAGAACAAACTCAAGATGGCAGTTCAGTTGTTCTGATTTTTGAAGTACACTTCACCTTCTGTCTGCTCCGTGTATTTGACATTCTTATCTGTGCTTTATATCTCAGGAGCTTGCTATCTGTTTTTTTCCGTTAGAAATTGAACATAGGGAAGTGAAAGGAGAGCATGAGTTTTCTTATAACAAGTGAAAGGAAGAAATTAAATAAAGATATTTAGGTTCTTTCTTTGTGGAAGAGTTGCTTGGTGTTAATTATGTAGAGGGGTTGATTGCTTGTCTTTTTTGCTTGTCTTTGGTGTTTCTTGTTACTCATTTTTTCATTCAAAATTGTTTTGGGGGAAGAAATTACTTAGGTTGTTTTGATAATTATGAAGTTTGTACAGTAAAGTGTAAAAGCCACCCAACAAGTTATTCATTTTGGAAATAAATGTGTGATTTCCCCCTCCCCTTTTTATTACTCTCAATTTTTGTTTCATGTCAACATTTTTCTTGGTTGTATATCGAACGTTCAAGCAATTGAGGTAGTAGAAGCGGAGAAAAAGTAGCTATTTTTCTTGACAACTTGCTTCTTTCTTTTGTTCCACTTCTATCTACTATGCCACCTTTTTGTTGCAAGGATTAATGAAGTTGAATTCCTCCAGAAATAAATAAAATTATCTGTTGTGCTCCTAAGCATTGGCACACAGATCGTCCAAATACAGACTAAGAATGCATCCTTACAACGTGCATATGGAAAAAGGAAAAGGAGGCTCAGTCTAATCTAGTGCAATTACTTTGAAATTGCAAGATTGAGATTGGTTGGACTCGTTGTGAAATTAACTTGAAAATTTAAATCCAATTCACTTTTAATAGATTGTAGACTGAGTTAGATAATAACAAGAACAAGTAAATAATTAATTTAAAATAAATACAATCTTACAGTTACAAAATTATTATCATACTCGTCTTATTTTCATTTTTTTTAATTTACCATCACAAGTTAAATACATATAATATAAAATAATAAAACAAAAGAAGTTTACAATTATTTGATAAATATTATACTCAATCCTCAAATATAGTATTCTTAATATACAATTTTAGTTCATAAAGAAAGTTTAGTAGTACATTTGATCACTTAAATTTTTAAAATTAAGCAATTTTAGTACAACATAATGTATCATATAACTTTTAGCAACGTATTCTTTCGAATGACAATCTTAAAACTTATAATTAAACGCTATTAGTATATCCCACATAATTAACATTGTAATGATTCACTTTTATAATTTTTTATAAAAATAATATACATTCGCAAAACTATAAATAGCTAAAGTACATTTAAATCTATATTTAACCAAACATTTTATGAAAGTGTCTACTACAGAATCAATCCAATTTAACTTGTCTCATCTTTAATCCTTTTAAACTGACAGTTATACCAGTTGAGAAGTTGAACCATATAATTCATCTCAACTTCTTTTAATGGATTAAATTGGTTGGCATGTTCCAGTCATTTTGATATTTCTAAGCAAACTCATTTCTTTTAAGAAAAGTCATAAAAGTATCATGTTCACTTCTTCTTTCCATTATTTAAGGTATATACTTTTCTTTTCTCTTTTTGTGCTATGCATTTACTGTTTAAGAGGAAGGAAAGAAGGTGAAAATTGTTAAGAACTCTCGTAGTTTGCTTCAGGTGATCAATAACGCAACGTATGGCAAGCAAGATTTTGACTGAAAACCAGTTTGGAGGTCCTAATTTGTCCAAAATACCCATTATCTATATATTCAAATATGCATAATTTATGATCGATTATATAAGTTAAAAATATTTTTTTTTCACGTAGTATACTCATATGATCATAATCAACTCTCCAATTTATGTTTAGTTAAATATCAATATATTTAATAAAATATAATAAATTACGGTTAATCATAATTGAGTACATCCCTTCTTTAAGAAAGAAATAATAAAAAAAATATGTAACTAAAAATTCAATAATAATTTTCTTGAATCAGCATGACTGCTATCTTGCTTCTTCTAGTTAGTAGTAATTTATTCTCTATTATAACATAATAAAAGTCTTTTCGTCTTCTTTCTTTTCTTTTTTTACAATAACAATACTTTATTATGTTTATCCTAACAACACAAACCTTTTCCTTTTTTCCTTTTAAATTAACTATAACTGAAAAATTTCTCATTATCATCTTGGTCAACTTCTAAAAGATTTCTAAGTTTGTAATTTGATTTTAGGTTCCACAATGCACCAATTTAACTTTTTCATCCTTTACAAGATTTCTTAAAACATGAAAATTTTGATGAGTTTGTTTCTTCCATGATAATTGAGTTATAACTATATATGATGGTGGCACTACCTTCTTGAACATAATTTAAGTTTTTCATAACTCTTCTTATTCATATAGATTGCCATATACAAGCAGCAACAATAATAAAATCTGTTTCAGTATTTGAGAAAAATAACAATTGATTATTTTTTAAATCTATGACATTGTTCTCAGGGTCAATAAAAAAAATAACCACATGTATTTTTGTAATTTTTTCACCTCCCTGCATAATTAGAACCTTTGAAAGATAGTCCGTCAATATTAGATAAAAAATCCTTATTAACATTGATTAAGAATATGTCTTGAACCAACATTGACAAACAAATAATTCTAATCAATATTGGTAAAAGGATAAACTCAACTCATGATGATAAAAAAATTATATTTGACATTATTAATGTTCACATCTTAATTAATATCAATTAAGAAATGACAATACATTATAAGAAAAATAATAATATTGGCAATGTTGGGTAAAACTAATCAGAATAGACTTTAACTTGAAATAAATTTGTGTCATCCTCCATAAAAAAAAAATAAATTATCAAAGTTAAGAATGTTCCAATCTTAACTAAATCATTAATGTCTTAATCTCATGTAAAATATGTCTCAACCTAAATCAAAGGTATGGTAACATAAAAAAAAAAAAAAAAACATACAAATGTGGGAATGAAGAAATATTATGAAAAGTTATAATTTTTTTAAGTAAAATTTGAAACCTTTTAATTTAAAATAATCAAATCGTTTTTATTAGTTTTTGGAATTTTACTTTTTAAAATTTGAATTTATTTTAAAATTTCAAAATCTAATCATAATTTTATAAAAAGTTAAGAATTTTATATAATAATATTTACTAGAAAAACATATTTTATGGTAAAACATTTGAATAATTCTATAAATATAATTATCTTCAAAGATTCTTATTAGTATCTCATTCCAAAAATAACACCGTCCACAAGAATTGTATATTGTAGAGTAGAAAAAGGTTAGAATACCACACGCACCTCACAAAACACCTGTTACGTCATTGGGATTTGGGATATCTTCAATTATATTTCCCTACGTCCATCACTGATCTTTCTTATAATATTATTTACGCATTGTCAATAAAGAAAATTCGGAAAATCTGTTAGATTAATGCAAAAGAAAGAATATTATATGAATCTATCGTGAGTGTCAGAACTACACGATTGTTCAACACGTTTCAGTTCACTTGGCGTCAAAAAATGCCGAAATTAATAAGAATAAATTGTTAAGAAAAGGCTAACAGAAAGTGATTTAGAAAAATGGAGAGAGAGAGAAAGAAAAGACAAATAGAAGAGGTTGCAGTTGCAGAGACGCGTTTGTCTGAGATAAATTTGGAAGGTTGCGAGTGATGATATAATATATATAAATATATATATATATATATATATATATATATATATATATAAATTTTGTGGCGGTAGTGAAATAGAGAAGGAAAAGGTAACAATTGCGAGTTGCAATGAGTACGGAAAAGATTCCTTCGCCACCACCGTCTTCTTCTTCTTCTTCTTCCACTACTTCCGGTAACTACGAGGTGACCAAGGGATTCAATGGCCTCGACAAGGTTCTTCTTCGCGATGCTCGTGGAAGCTTAGCCGAGGTTGCTTTCCTCCTACTTCTTCCATGCATCTCTATAACTTCCTCTGTTTTGGTAATGTCTGTAATTGTTAGTTATCCTCTGTGATTCGAAGTAGATACTGCTTGATCCACTTCTCGATTTCACGATTTAGCTTGGATTCGTGTTCACCTTTAGATTATGAAGCTTTTAAGTGTTTTTAGTGTGGTTTTGGTTTTGCCGGTCGATTTTTGTCGTCATTGTCGGTTGGAGAGTGCTGATCTCGTTAGCTTTGTCTGGATCGAGATTTTTCATCAGCTAGAGAATTTTGATCTGAAAAGGCTATTCCTAAGCAGTTTGATTTATCTTGTAGGCTAATTTTCGGTGAAGTAAATTCTTCGAGAATAGCGGCTGCGTTTGGTGTTTGATTTTACTGCTTTTGCGTCGGTTTTGAAGTAGCAAATTGTTTGTCCAGGTTGCGGTGGAGTTGGCTCTGATTAGGTTTCATTTCTATGTTTGTGATTTTCAGGTGTACTTGTACGGTGCTCATGTGACTTCTTGGAAGAATGACCAAGCCGAGGAATTGCTTTTTCTCAGCAGCAAGGTACAGTATGAAACATAATTGTATTTAAGTTCTCAGTGTATTTCTCAGTTGGCTGATTTTCCTCCATTGCATGTCAAGACGAGTGGGAAAATCTGATTAACTTTAGATCTCAATGAGGTTGTCAATATCAGTTCCCTCTGAAAGCATTGAAAGGTTAAGTGCAAGATTTAACTGAACAACTCCATGGAAAGAAAATGGTTTAACTGACGTATATTTTTCAATCTGAATATGTCAGCTGTTTTGAGAAATATATTTGAGAAGTTACACATTTTGATTTTGGAATCATTTTTATTCATTCTTGGTTTATATGTTGGAGTGGATCTACTACCCAAAGGATTTGTGTTCCAAGGTTGGCTTGAAACTCATATTTTCTACATTGTGTTTTGCTTACAATTTCAAATATTGAATGTTCGAGTACCTCTTATTAGTCTTCGCTCAATAGCAGTTAGTCTTTGCCACTCAAAATGGAGATTCTTTCTCTGGGATAACTGGAGTTAGTGAAAATTATTTTAATATGCTCTATGTATGAATGTGATTATAATTTATACTTTTTGAAAATTTTAATCTCCAGTTATGAGGTTGATAAGCTCTGATTTATCTTGGTTTATTAACATTGGGCACTTTTGCAGGCTATATTTAAGCCTCCAAAGCCAATTCGTGGAGGGATTCCAATATGTTTTCCTCAAGTATGTACTTCTAATGTTAATATTTCTGTTTGCCATAGTTGCTTTCATTGTGATAATATTGCTCTGGAAGGAAAATAGGTAGAAATTGGAGAAGGAAGAGGATAGGAAAGCATGTGACGGTGGGAAAGATGTTGTCAAGTTAAACCTTATATTATATTTCTGTTAGAACAATAAAAACCTAATAATCTTATATAATTTCATTTCTAATTGAAGAATAATCTAATGCCAGGCCATACAAAACCGAATTCTAGATTACGAGAAACTCTTATATTAGCCATAACCCAAAGTGACCATGATGTTGGACACCTAAATTGTTACAAGTTCATAGATTCGGGTTAGGATGTCAAATCAACGATAGCAAAACTTGGGGAGGGGGTACTTTTAATGAGGGTTATTTGCCCCAGCTATATGACGTGGTTTTAAATTTGAGGAATTTTAGGAAAAATTCGAGCAGGTATTCCAACCAAACAATTTGCTTGTGATAAGATTAATTTTTTGAAGCTAATTAATTGCCAAGAAAAATAGGTCAGGGCAAAGTAGAACTAAAATAAACCAAAAACATAGTAGAATTTGAGATGGCAAAGGAAAGAAACCTAATCGGCCTTACATTTGATTGCATTCCACTACTAAGAAGGGATCAATTTTCAGCCATAACTCAAAAAATCCTTATGTCTTTTTTATATATGGATACTAGGACACTGCAATTAAGGCCTAAGCTAAATAATCGGTCTCTAAATAGACAACTAGACAAAACCACATACACCAGTGTACCCGCTGCAGCTAAATCAGTTTTGGTTTTGGACTGTGGACTTCAGTTGCATAATTAAAAGTGATACCAAAACGAAGGATTCTTTGTTTGAGCCTGGTAGACTTACTGCTCACAGAATCTACAATCAGAGATACTGATAAGAATAAAAAAATTATAAGGTGTTCTAAATGTCATTGCAATTTGTGAATCCCTCCTTCCCAAATGTTACTCTGATCAGATCCCAGGTTACTTGTACAAGTATACTGACTCTCTCTTTGTAGTTTTCAAATCTTGGTCCTCTTGACTCACACGGATTTGCTAGAAATCGGTTCTGGACCATTGATGATAATCCTCCACCTTTTCCAACAAGTACTTTGAGTAAAGCCTTTGTTGATTTGATTCTTAAACCCTCAGAAGACGACATCAAGATTTGGCCTCACAGGTATACATAACATTCAAAGCTTTTAGCCTATGTTTAGGGAGCATTCTCTTGACTAATACTTTTTACTGTGTTATTTACTAATTGTTATTTCATAGCTTGAATTGTTCATATTATATTTCTTTCTAATATCATATACCATTCCTTTTGCTTTAGTTTTGAGTTTCGTCTAAGAGTAGCGCTTGGCCCTGGAGGAGAGCTAATGTTGACATCTCGGATCAGGAACACTAACATTGATGGGAAGCCATTTTCATTCACATTCGCCAATCATACATATTTCTCTGTCTCAGATATAAGGCAAGTGCTTGAAAATTGAAACATCTTTTATCTCACACTTCAATGTGAAATTGTATTATTGTGAATATCTTTAGTTATAAATTGACTCTGTTGTCAAATCATTTAACAAATGAGTAGAACTGTGCAGTCTTATTGTATGGATATAAGCTTGTTTTCCTGACTCAATTTGTGAAATTTATTACTTGTATTATTTACAAATTGTTTTTCATCTGTATGAGAATATGGAGTTGGCTTTTGTACTTATAAAGTCAACTGTCGATTTGTGCATTTGGTATCTAAAGATGCAAGTGAGGATACAAAATTTTTCTTACTTTTCCAACAGAAATAAACTGCAATCGTATTTTCTTGAGTTAAACAGCATGCAACTCCTGTTACGTTATCCACATACGTTTTTGGGTGCGTATTCATAGATAAAATGTGTCTTCAATGTGGTGAAATATTCAGGTTTTGGTAAAATTAATATTTTTTTGTTTTCTTCAGTTTATGTACTTATTTAACTCTTCTATTTTTTATTTTGGCTTATTGCCAGTTCTTATTTATTATTTTACTTTATTGTTGGGGATATACTGTTAGCCTGCAGTTTTAATTGCATTTAACTTGTTTGTTTGCTTATATTCAGTGAAGTGCGGGTAGAGGGGTTAGAGACATTGGACTATCTTGACAACTTGCAGAAAAGGAAACGCTTTACTGAACAGGGGGATGCTTTAACATTTGAATCAGAAGTAAGATTGTTACCCTTTCAACTTTGCTTTAGAAAACACACATGTAGGTAACTACATTAAGTATGCTATAAATGAAGCTAAGACACTCCTTTTTAAGTGGCGTATACTGTGTTCGACACTTACCCTACAAGAAACAAATCTTATATATAATAAAAAGTTATTTAGATTATATATATTTTTTTTCACTTCTTGGATTTTAGATAAATAAATTAGATTCATTATTCGTTATATTTGGCTAACCTTGTTTATAGATGATTTTTTAATGTATAAATCTTGATTGTCAATTTATATAATTCATAGTAACGTAATCTACAGAGTCGTGTCCCCATGTTCTATATGTGCTTCATATATAAGCAATGAAATAGAGTTTCTGTGAAATGGAGCCTGTTGAAATGGAGTATCAGACCAATTTAATAGATCTTGATTTTTTTTTATTTTATTTAGTGACTCTTTTAAGTAAGGCGTAATAAGCACCAATGCCCAAAGAACATTCTCCATTTGAATGTTGCTTTTTCTGTGTGAGCGGATGAAGAGAGGCAGTATCTAGCTTTTGGAAGTTGCATACTATTCTTTATTTACAAACAATTGAACAGTTGCTTCCCTCACCCCAACAAAAGCCCCATTTTTCTCTATTTTACCTTTCCTCTAGCATGGGTGGGTGGCAACTGCTTAAGATGTGTTGGTTCACTATCCATTCATATATTGGTCTGGATTCGACTACTGCACTTAGCCCATATATGAAAAATATTTGCACCAAAGATATAATAAAAAAGAAAACATCCACCTAGTTTGTATCGTTGTTCCCAATTTGTAGTAATACGTGACACATCTGGGCACATGTATGTAACTGGTCTTAATGTACTGGCTTTCATATGTTTTGATGATATGAAACTGACACTTCACTTTTTCTTTGTATTATAGTTTGACAGGATATATCTCAGCACTCCTACAAAGATTGCAATTCTTGATCATGAGAAGAAGAGAACATTTGTAATACGTAAAGATGGTCTTCCTGATTCTGGTGATCATTATCAAACTCATCTTGTTTGCTTAATCTTACATTGATAAAGTGTACTGTAGCGGTGGGACTATATTATTCAAAGCTACACAATTTAAGAATAAAAAATTGTTCTTTGTCAATGTGAAATAAGAATCCAATGAAATAGGGTTATAAACCAACTTTCTCAGTAGAACATAGCTTAAAATTCTCACCTGTCTTAATTTTTATGTATTAATTCTTCCTTTTAAATAAACCATTTTCTTACCAGGTACTAACTTCCCATCCCCTATTTAAGAAACCTTCCATAGTCGGTATATTTAACGTTTGTGTTGCTTTTGAATTGGACAAGAATCATTTTCATTGTCCTTTTGTATAAACATGTTGCTTTCTCATTTATTATCTATGCAGTGGTGTGGAATCCTTGGGATAAGAAAGCAAAGGCTATGTCTGATTTCGGTGATGACGAGTATAAGCATATGCTTTGTGTAGAGGCCGCTGCTATTGAAAAGCCTATTACTTTGAAACCTGGCGAGGAATGGAAGGGAAGACTAGAACTATCAACAGTTCCTTCTAGTTATTATAGTGGACAGCTTGATCCTGTAAGAGTTGTTCATGGAAGCTGAAAGATAATTATTGCCTTTTATGTCCTGCACAGGTAATAAAATGCACATTGATATATTTGACTTTCAATTGTCTTTTAACATTATCGTACAAAATAATCACATAATCACTTTTGTTACATTGTTCTACCTCTACCTTGAAATTCTGAATAGGGCGGCACAGCACTGTACTGTGTACAAGGCTTCTACCAGGGTTTAGGGAGAGACAATTCTCCATTTGTGTCATGTGAAATGATTCTTTCTCTCTCTTTTTTTGTACCATGAAACTACGAAGGTTTAAGAATAGAGTTTTTATATCTCATGTATTTTTATTTAAGTTTGGAATTGATTAGTTATTTGTACATGATGATGTCATAATTCTTGACCTAAATAAATCAAAATTGGGCTTTCATATGGACCAAATTTGTTTCTTGTGTTTGATAATTGAGACCTGATTGGTCAGATATTGATTAGCCTACTATTAGTTCTTGTGTTAGTCAGTTTGCTTAGGTTTCATACATATTACATGTTAATCCAGTACAATTTTTCACTAATTATTTAGAAAACACATCCGCAGGTAACTTGTTGCCACAGCGATGAACAACGAAAGGAAAGTTACTCCGAGCAATTTTCCCTTTTTTATGTTGACGTATGAACTCATGTATAGAGTTTTGTTAAATAATATTTCCCTGTTTACCGGATGACTAGGTCGGTCATAATTGTCGTGTAAGTAGAATAGCCCACAGTTGTTTATGGAAAACCGAAATTACAACCCCCAACTTCAATGGATTTTCATGTTGAGTTGAATGGCCCGGACCAGAAGGATTACTTTTAACAGGGTCATTTTACATCGCTACAAGTTGAACTGTATGTCAAATGTTGTTGCCGCAATCTACATATTCAAGTAATAAAGTAAGATATTTATTAAATATAGAATTGTTCTTTCAATTATGTAATATATCATGTCAACTTGTTTTTGTGCTTGCAATTTGTACCAATGTAAACATATCCTGTCATGTATACATAGGTTTGAGAACTGTGGTTTCGTTCAGTTATAAGAAATATGTATATTGTCAAACCGTTATATTTTGGTGTTTTATTTGGTACTGATAGTTTAACATTACTATTCACACACCATTTAATATTATAAAATATTATTATTATATTAATATATAATATTTTATTAATATAAAACAGTATCAAATAGATGTTGTGTCAAACTAATATTTTTATTTATTTTTTCCTAAGATTTCTGGTATAGATGCTTTCTGCCAGCTGTCCTGAGTTTCAATTTTTGTTGATGGAGAGATGAGTTAATGTATCGTATTGCAGTCAACAATCAAAACACGAATTCTGCTTTTCGGGCATCAACATGTTTAAAAGCTAAATTTGAAGATAGAGGCTATAAAACAGCATTGATTAAACCAACCAAAATTCAATACAAAATTCACCTATTAAGAAGTAAAGTTCTTTTTCTTTTCATCGGCATCGGCAAAATTAAGAAGTGAAGGTGGTAAGGTCGGAGGCACGGTGTGGGGCAGAAAACCACTCAAACATGAGTTTATGTCAATTTGGGATTAGATCATTGTGTGTTGTTAGAATGATTATGTCAGGACTTTAGGCAAATAAAGTTTTTTTAATTAATAAAATAATTTATTAAAATTATGATATTTTTATTTAAAATTTATATTTTGAATTTTTGTAATATAAATTTATCTATTAATTATTAATTTTATTTAATATTTTTTTAATAGATAATAAAATTAATTTATTTAACTTTTGTTGAGGATATGTAATCTTAAATAAGATTTTATTAATATTTTGAAAAACTTAAAACAATTGATATTGAAAAAGAAATATTTTTTATATAATTAAAAATGTTATTCTTATTTAATAGTTTTAAAAACTTAAAAAAAATTATATTAAAAAAGGTTATTTTTTTATATAATTAAAAACTTTAATTAGTTTATATTTTTTAATTATATAATTTTTTTAAAATATTTAATTTTTAAAATAAATCTAAGTTATGATGTAACAAATTATTATATTTCAAATGATTTTTAAAGTTTAGATATTTTTTTTCCAAAAAATTATTAATTTAATTGTGTTTTAATATTAAATAGAAAAACAAAAATACTTTTATATGTTTTAAATTATTTAAATATACTTTAGAGTGTAATATTTGTTTTATTTATGATATATAAAAGTAATCAATTCTAAATCGCTGTTGAAGTAATTTTGTAATTTTATTTTCAATATATTCATTAAGTTATTTTCTTTTACTAATTTAATTTTTTTCATGAAATTTAGGTTTTATATTCACTTTTAAAAGTGATTTTTTTTGACAGAAATTAATATATTTTTAAATTTGTTTTCTTTATTTATAATTTTTTATTCACTGAGATAACTACATATAATATGTCACACTAAATAATTATATTTAGCAAAAAATTTAAAATTTTAAGTTCTTAAGCTGGTAAATAGTCAATTTTATTTTTTATTTTAAGATTATTACTAGTTTTAACTAATTTAAATAAAAATATTTTATTTGTCTGGAGTTTGAAATTTTATCGTTTTCACACTTTTAAGACAGCCTTCTCAATGTGATTGTTAAAATGATTTAAGAGTTATGTGTATGATTTTGTAAAATTTTTCACCTTTTTTTGTGAGAAAAGAAAATAAAGTATATTTACGTTGTAATAATCTCCAAATAAAGATATAGCTTTTAGGACAAGAGTTAGCTATATCACAAAATACTAAGTTTAGACTATGACACATGAAGTATAAAATATTCTAAAATTAATATCAAAAAATCTTTTTTTCACACTTTCATGTTTTTCTTTGATATTAGACTTATTATCATATCTTTCTCTTCTAAGGTTATTAATACCAACTATAACCATTTTTAATTCATCTATAATATCATCAGAAGACATTTTCTACTTATATCATCTACTTTTAAAAATTATAGAAAATACTCATTAACTTGTATCGGAGGAGATGAAATATTCACACACTATAATGATGACATTCATATGGACTACATTCAAGTACGATTGGATAATATTTTGCATCCATGATTCTTTTTTATAACTTTTGTTTTCATTTCACTTGCTAAAAAAATTATCAACTCAAAAAATTATCAACTCATTTTGTATATTATGTCCAAGATAATGATTATGAATTTCTTCATTTTTAATTCGATGAATATGTTCTTGCATAATTGGATCAAATCCTGTAATCATTTCTATCAAACATAAAAAGTTTCTATTACTTTTTTGATAAATCTTTTCATTCTTTTGACTGAAAGTTAAGTTACTTTTACCAAGAGTTTTAATAACAATAATAATTTTTAACAACACATCTCTCCGATGTTCTCAAGCTCTAATTATTTATTCTTAAGCATGTTTATTTATTATTTTATTTTTGACAATCTCATTTCTAAATCAATCATGCATTAATAATGTGTTATTCGGTTATTTTATGACTCTCTAACTTAGTATTAAAATTTCTCCAATCTCTTATACCTTTGTTAGCTAGTTTACTTGTATAACAAGTATTAAACAATTTACAAAAAAAAAAAAAAAACTCTATCTAAATCTCTAGAATAAACTAACCATCTTTTTTCATGTTTGGGCAATTTTTTTAATGTAATTTAATGAAAAAAGTGTATAGAGTATTGATGCTTTGAAAAATCTATATCAATTACTCCAACTAGGTCTTTCTGTTAACAAGTCTCTTAATTTCATAGAATATTCTAACATTGACTTTAATCATATATACTTCTAATAGTATAATCATTTAGTCTATGAATTTTTCTCTTGTTGTCATGAATTTGAGAATCAGAATTATTATCTCTATTAACTACTTTTTTATTATTATTCCGCCTATATTTATATTGTTATGTTGTTCATTCAAAAAACACTCACCTATATTTTCTAAGTATTTTTTTATTTTTATAAATATAAATTTATCCATAGTTCCTAATAAAAATTTCTTTTATCTAAATCATTTTATTATCTTGTTTTGTTTTTCATTAGGAAATTATAGTTATAAAATATTATTTATGTGTTTATCGTGTAGATTTTATTCACTTGTTTTTTTTTTCTTTTCGTCTATTTTTATTATTTTTGTCGGATTATATACAATACTTAATTTAAATTGATTTAAATCTAATTAAGATTGATTAATTTTTCTATTGATGGAACTCAAATTATATTATCACAAGTTTACTAATTTAAATAAATAATTATTTTTTTAATAAAGATAGTTCATATGATTTTTTTAGTTACATAATTCATAAGAATTTTTCAATCACTGTAATGTTTTTTATTTATCATAAAAAAGTTGGCACTATACTAAGTAAGAAAGAATATTTAAAATGGAACGAAACAAAAATAGAACAAAATAATATAAAAATTGAAATTAGCGCTGTTTAAATATCTATTACTCTTTCACACAATGATACACAATAAAAAAAATCAATAATAATATATCCACTATTTTATACTTAAAACTAAATAAAAAAACGGTAATGTGTAATAGATTTAAATATATAACTTTAACTAATTTTATCCTATTTAACGATATTATTTCAAAACCCTATTTATTCAATTGTGATTATATTTATAATGTCCTTTTTTAAGGAAGTAATGTGTTTATAACAGTGTCACCTTACCATATAAATAGCAAAAATTATGTTAGTACGTTAAATCGATGCAGAAGTTACTTATTGTTTTTGGCAAAACTACATGATGAGAATATCTGATGAAGATTTACTTACAAAACACGCTATAAAATAACTGATAACTGATGATTCGTGTTGAAGATTTATTTACAAAACACGCTATAAAATACTCACATACATATTACCAGCTTAAAATTATTTTAAGTTAAAGATAAAAAAATAAAAAACTTTAAAAAGGAGAAGTTATTGTGAGCTTTATTTTCTTAGCTTAAAATCGCTTTTTAGGCTAAAAGTTTCACAGAATTTTTTTAATTATAAACTTAGTTATTCAATAAAAGTATATATAATGAAATGTAACATAAAATTATCTAACTTAGTAAAATTATTTTAGTTATAATGAAATAAATAATATAAAATCTAATTATTTAAATTTTTAATTTTAAAAAAATGTGGTAATATGTCTACATGAGTTAAAACTAATCAGTATTAAACGTTTAAACAAATTCATGCTTTGTATTTGTGCCCACATACATTGTTGCATCAACGGCTTTGTTATAAGCAAAAATGAAATGTCACTAATACATGTACGTGGAGTTAATTAAATATGAGTTGAAGTCCTATATTTAATATAAATTAATAAAAAGAATTATAAATATGTTATTTTAAAATTTTAGGTTAAAAAGAAGATTACAACTTTTTTTATTATTGCAGCAGCAGTAGCATTGCCATAATTTATATTTACTGTTGCCATGCGCTGTCATGCATGTTCCTCAAACATATAATATGTATATGTGTGTGTATGGTAAGTTCTTGCACAATTAGCAACAATATAATAATTAATATGTCATATTATCATTCTTAGAAATAATTTGACCATGAACACCATTATGTCAATAATGATCTATAATGTGCCTAATCAGTTAAAGGGGTTGTAAGAAAACTTTTTCCTACTTATTTATAATTTTGTTTCATTATGGGATAAACTTTTTAGTATATTTTCGTTGTATCATGTCACCTTAAAATAAATTTAAGATCATTTTTAGTTAATTTTTGTTGTATTAGATTATTATCTTATTGGTATTAATTACCTCTTTATAGTCTAATTTTTTTTCCTAAATCAATGTTCTTTTTAATTTATATTTTCTTCAGCTTAATTTTTATAAAACAATCGTTTCTTTCAAAGTTTCTCTTACGAAGAAGCTTGAATTATTATTTCTTCGAAATAAGCTGATTAAACCCACTCAATTATATAATACTTTAATTATCTTTTATTACTTTCTTGTTCTTTTTCTTCCATTTCAATCACAAAACTGAAAAACTTTATATGAAAAATAATTAATTAAAGTATATATATATATATATATATATATATATATATATATATATATATATATATATATATATATATATATATATATTTTTTTATATATATATTTTTTATTTTTTTTTTTTTTTTTTTTTTATATATATATAT
>Ga0099824_1000575_pt1 | contig 44680 bp, 9 predicted proteins | sample SiratrowhiteBW_FD_76837 | JGI IMG/M metagenome (GOLD analysis project Ga0099824, IMG submission 76837) | Root nodule microbial communities of legume samples collected from California, USA - Siratro white BW | ecosystem: Host-associated > Plants > Roots > Nodule | place: USA: California... | reverse complement strand
GTTATTGTTCCTCTTATATTAAGTTATGCAAATTATTTTTTATATATTTTTTGGTAGATATAAATCTATACTTAATTTTGTTCTCCATATTTACGATTTAAATCACCTTTCCTTTTATAAATAAATATATTATATAAAAATATATTATTTTCTAACTCATAATATATATATATATATATATATATATATATATATATATATATATATATATATATATATATATATATATATATATACATGCATATATTTTTTGTAAAATAGTGGTGGTAAAGTAACTTATTTATCCGTAGGTTCATCTATAATTAAATTTATCTATTACAAAAATATGTAAAAAATATCGGGTCAAATATATTCATTTATTTTATAATAATTAATAATTTATCTATTATTTTCTCAATACCAAAATACAACTTATTATTAATATATAATGGACCAAAATTAACTTCACTAATTTTTTATTATTATATATTTCTTAAATTTATATTTACCAAAAAAAATTCACAAATACTTTTTAAATTTGTTTTAAAAAAATTAATTTTAAATTTTTTTCTAAATGCACAATTTTTAAAGTCTATTTAATTTTTTGAAAATATTATTTTTGAGATGAATTGGATATCCATCCATAAAAAAGTAATTTATAAATTAGATTTTATTTTTATTATATAGAATAATCTTTTAATAAATAAAAATAAATTAATGATTTTTTTATTTGATCCATTATAATACAAAATAAAATTTATCCGTTTATTTTATCATTCCAATTTAAAAGTAGATTAAATATTCTCGATAATTATAACTGTAAAAAAAGGATTAAGACTATATTTAAAAAATTCAGAGAGTTCAAAATCAGGTGTACATGTTAATAGATTCCAATATTCAAATCAAACAATAAAATAAATGTACAATAATAGAATAATATATATATATATATATATATATATATATATATATATCGAACTTGACACTTTATTACTTTTTAATTATTTTATTATAGTAATATAATGGTTCATTAATATTTAATCAAGAGATATCACAACTTTTCTATGATTATTGTCAACATTTTTAGTGATTTGACAACATTTCAGGTTATATATTCTGTACATATATATCAATAAATTTTTATTTATAGGGTTCACATATTTGATGGTTTAATATGAAGAATGGAATAAAAAAAAGTTCAAGTAACATGCTCGTGTCGCCATGCTTAAATTAATGCATTCAATCAGCTTAGGTTTTAGGTGAGATAAGCATTACGTACCTTTTATTAATTGTTTTCATCGGTTCATCCCGATCCTTCTGTCTAGATTCAGACGTAAGATATATCCATGCTAATCTAAATCTGTCTGAATAATTTTATTATTTTTTACACCATAATTTCCTTGCATGAAATGATTTCAACAAACATTTTTCCATGTTGGTCGCTAAGAGTACGCATATAATTAAATCTTTCTTCATCTTGCTTTTGACAATATCGCTGATGTTGCTTTCGCGATAATTTATGTGAGTAAAATAAAATCTTGCATTTATCATACGGAGAATCAAATTCCACTTAAAATAGTTGCCATTTTGGTTTATCTGATGCATTGAGGTCAAAGAAATTTTTACCTAAGCATCATATTCGATGAGGAAGAAGACGTAGCTGTCGAGTTTGGTGAGTGAAATAAGCTTTCCCTTGAGCCATTCTTATTTCTCATTAATTAATGTTCGCACGGAAAAGATTTGCTGTCGTTTTATCAGCTTTCTTACTTTGCAGGTTATGTGATTATCACATTGTTATCATGCTCGCATAGTTATTTATCTGTTTATTGATTTGGTATCAAACTGGCCAATAAATAAGCAAAACCTCTATGAATTAACATAACTATAGAATCAAAATGAATTTATTTTTTTGTTTTATTGTATCTCAAGCAACAGGAAGATATTTATCTCTTTCTATTTCAATGGGGTGGGAAAAAGGACAAGTTAAGCCTTTAGCGATCAAGAGAATAAAGTTCATGTACTCGGTTCTGTTTCAAATGCAATGACTTCAATGAAAGTTAATGTTCTGATATGTTCCTCAATACCAATTAAATTACTTTTCTTTCAACCAATTAATTAAGGAGTGGTTTATTAAGATAATTCTTGCACTTCAAGCATGCTGGTCAAATTAGATGCAAAACTTGCGTATGTGACGAGATCAATCTCAATTATTCTGCATTAGCGTCTAATGAAACAAAACATGGACCCGATCGAATTAGAGGCCTGTTGTATTTTTAATTAGCATCGAAAACTTGCTCAAGCAAGTAAATCACTGGTTATTAATTCCGGTATTATAAATTAATCCCTGATTTTAATTTGACTTAGAAGAGAAAAGAGTCTTAACCTGCGCCATTAATTCTGGTAGAAATTAATTACGAATTCATCATGACGAATGAGACAACCCTGAAACACCAACCTATATCCAACGACAATATTTATGAGTTCAAATCACATAGTCTATTTACTGCTGACACAGTAACAAAGATAACCTCAACAATTTACCATGAAAAGATAAATTTGAAGCTTATAAACTTGAATTTATAAATAAATTTATAAAATTGAGTTTATAATAAATATTACACGAGTACATATGGAGGAAAAAAAAAACAAGGTTTCTTACTTCATGCATGGGTCAGTGTAACCTCAGGGTTGCGAAGTGGATGGCACTGTAGCAGTGATGGTTATGAATTTAGAATTAGACATCCATATTAACATCGAAGGTCAATCAATTGGTCCCTTCGATAGTGCTCTTATCAGAAAATTTGGAGGACCCCTTTTCTTTCTGTCCACACACCATAATTGACTAGGTTGGTAGGTTGGATCGATAAGTTTGTTTTTAGGATAATACTGCAATAAACTGTTGAAAAAGGAGTTTGATTATCACCATTTTTCTATATTTCATGCTGAAAGGATGTTTAAGAATATTTTGTTGAATGAGGATATTTAAAAAAAATGTATTATTAAGTGAAAAAGCACAGTTTAATAATTAAAAGAAGTTTAATAATTAAAAGAAGTTTTTATTTATCTTCTCCTTTAATGAATTGCAATAATAATTAACTAAAAATATTTATGGTTTGATGGTTATACTAGGTAGTTCTGTTCGTAGTTTACTTCGTAATATGGTAGTTTAATTCAGGGATAAATAAAATCGAATTACAAACTAATTCTTTAAAATTAGAGTAAATTATTTATTGTGAATGGTGAAGTGAACTCAATCATTTATTAGTTTAGAATATTTAGTTTTATACTAAAACAATTTGACCTGAACTATTAAAGATTATTAAACTTTTTTTTAGACTAAACTCTTTTACGAAAGTATACATATTTACTACTTGAGAGTTAGATTATTTTTTTCTTTTTCTAAACTACTATCTGTTACAACTTTCTAGATAAATATGCTTGAAACAACACTCACTTTTATTTATAATTTTACTTATGATGTTATATTCAAATAGATTAGTTTAAAAGAAAAATCTAAACTATAAAGTAGTTATATAAAACTGAACTAAATTAATTAATTTTAGTAGTAAACAATTTATAAGTTTAGTCAACTATTTGTATATTAAAAAAACCAATTGAGCTGTTATAGTTATTGAATATTATTTTATTTGAAGACATATTTTTCAAGAACTTGTACAACATACATTAAAACTAATAAAAAAATTGTTTATTGTTTTTTATAAAAAAATAAAAAATAAATGCAAAATGAGCATGACATTATCTTTGCAGTTAAAAAGATAAATAGGAAAATCTCATCTCAGATCAACAATTCATAATTTACTATAGAACTGTAATATTTAGACAACCTCATCCAAACCTACAACCAGATAAAATTTTATTTAATTCATCAATTATTCATTTATATTCTTATAATAGAATTATGAAATAATTATTTTTAAGTTCTAGAAAAGTATTATATTTCTTCAATAGTGATAACGGTGACGTGCTGACAACAAAAGGCATTAGCAGTATATACTTGTCATGCACCAAAATTAATAAAATGGCATATTTTGAACTGTCTTTTTATGCTCATTCAGAAATATTAAAGGAGGGATCCACCTGTGTGTTTCGGTAACCATCATTTGTATAAATAGGACCAACTACACGTAACTTCACCCTCCAATCAGACAATATCGGATCAAAAAGCAAAATGAAGATACCATGAGTAATTAAAATTAATTGTGCAGATTGGTTTCTTCTTTAAAGTTTTAATCAATAACCATACATGTTCGTTCAAAATTTTAATCAATAATCATACATGTTCGTTCTATAAGATTAAAATGTCATAAGATTAAAATGTTCTGAGTCAAAGGATGAGTTTCCAGTCAGTGACATGTTGAATATTGTTGGTCTTTCGTGACTTATTATATCTTCTTTTCAACTCATCTCACGTCTTTGATAATCAACAAAGAAAATCATTATTTATCAAATTAATCATATTCTAAAAATCTCTATAAACAATAAAAAAATATAAAAATATATACATTTTATCTTAACAAATACTTCTGATATTAAAAACTGACTTTGGGCTCAAAATATCTTTTATATATTTTTTTTTCTTTACACGAAACCTAAGATAAAAGATGACTAAGTCAAAAATCGAGAACTGTAAATATTTACTTCGAAAAAATTGTGATATCTTTTAAGGTATCTTAAGGAACACATATAATTAGGTATTTGACCCTTTCTACAATTTGTTGAGATGATGAGGATATCATCCTGAATCTTCATAAAACACGTTATATTGTTCTAAAGTTTAAACAGGAAGCATATCAGTGTTTAACCAATTGAAACCCGGCATGCTATGGGTGCTAGTTGCACTCCTCCACTAATCTTAATATCCAAATTCATATATTGACCAGTTCAGGTTCATGCAAACATTGGACAGACAAATGATAGTGTGAAGAAAGTGCCAGTATCCTCAAGTGCACTGCAGGGGTACCTCTTTCTTACTTTTATTTTATAATAATTTCCATATACCCTAGTTGAGAATATATGTGAAATTTAGAAATTAATAGGTTGAAAAAATGATTCACTAACCCATTAGAGACCCTAGGCCTTAGGCAAACATTATGATTATGAATTTTGTAGCTTAGGGAATTGTTAACATTTTAGCTTATAATAATGAGAATAATAAAGGTACGAGGAAGCTGATGCTACATATGCATGGTGATTACCAAAGACATGGGAATGGAAGAATAGGTGATGTTGAAGTGGATGTTAATTTGGATTATGAAGAGAGATGGGTCCACTAAGAATCTATGTCTGTCACATGGTAACGAACGAGTGTTTGGTACAACATAGATGTTGGGTGTTCAGATACGATGAGCCCTAAACAGATAATAACACGAAAAAAAAGTGAAACACTCACTTCTTCATGATATGGTTACGTAATTTAACCTCTTCCCAATTTTGCTTTCAAGATTCTCTGATCTTGGCATAAGAAAATTATAAAATTAGGATAGGTTCATTCTCACACAATCACGGTATATTATCCCTGTTTATATAATATAAATTAACTTTTATCTCTAATAGACCTAGAACATTTAATAAATTATATATAAATTTCATACAACTGATTTTGTTTCTATAATTTGACGTATGGATTATTCATCACGGAAAATAATTACTAATATCACAAATCTTGAGCTCACTTCAGGTAATAAAATTTAGATAGTAATTCAATTACTTATAATTATTAATGTACCATTATTAGGACAAAATCAGATGCATGTTATTATTGGGTTTATTCTCTAATTAATTAATTGTACTTTCAGTTTCATAATCACTACAAGAAAATAATTAGAGCTAATTTAGAATCTAATAGTAGTGGTCACTAAAATCTTAATAGCTAATGGTAGATATCAAGTTAATTGGTTACTAAATTCAATCATTACTTCTATTTTGTAGTTATTTAGCAACCAAAATCTAATTTGGTAACTATTTTAATTACAATTAACAACTATTTCATTTGACATCTAAAAATTGGTCTTCAAATAATTTTTTTCTTAGAGTGAATAAACAACAAATTTCTTGAATCTTTTACTATATAAACTATATGAGTGAAATTATAACGATGATAGAAGGACACTAATAACATGTATCCTGTTATATTTAAATTTTGTTCTTATTATAATTGTTGCATGTTGCTTCAGTCATGGGAGAAATTTAATTACCTTCAAAAGTGTTATTATTATTTTCCTTCTTAGAGTATATTAAATATATATATATATATATATATATATATATATATATTAAATTAAATCTATTTGACATTTTTTGCTAACAAATAAAATAAATAACGCGTTACAATATTGTTTTTGGCCAGCGATCATGTTCAATAACATAAGACTGCTTCTTCCTCCACCTGCATATCTTCTTTAAGCACCTCTATAATCAGGATAATGGCCTGGAAGGCCCACTAACTACTTTTATATAACACGTAGCCAGTTAAAGAGTATTTCCACTATTTCCATCTTTCTTCTAAACACATTATTTATTATTAAATAATTTTTACTAAAAACTATAATATATTCTAGATTTCATGTTTCATTTAATAAATCATGTTAATTATTTTTTTATTTTTATAAGTTCTAGGAAATAATAAATAGTGTATTAAAATATGAAAATATAAAATATTTCTTTATAATCAGTAACAAAAAAATAGAAAAAATATTCAAAAATTAAAAATAAAAGTATAAAAAGTATTTAAATAAAATTTATAACATATGTAGGAGTATACATGAGTTTCCTAACAAACTCACCATCCAATTTAATAAAAAGAAATTAGATTACGTTTCCTATATTTTTTTAAAAAAACGTCAACTCACTTTTTATCAGTTTAATTGATTAGGTCTATTGAGTCATTTTTTTGGTTTTTTTCTAAAATTTAATTTAAAAAATGTTTTTAAAAAAATTAACTGAATTATTCTATATTTTAATAATTGAATAATTAATATTTGAAAAATACATATTTAGTTCATAAAATAATTAAGTAAATTTAATGATAATTATGCTATTGTTATCATTATTATTTAATATTTGTATTTAAAATGAGTTCAGTTTCACACTAATTTGTAGAAATTTCAGTTATGTTTAATTGGGTTAGGTGTGAGTTAATTATGAAAAAAAAAATAACTCATTTTATTTGAGTTGAATTAATTCGTACTCAATGAATCTTCCCTAAACAAGTACTAAATTTCAGGTGTCTGTTCAAGCTTACGTGAAAACTTTAGGACATTAGAATTGAGCACATTTAGATAACTCTAATATTGTGGAAGCATATATATATATATATATAATTCAAATTAATATTAAATTTAAGAAATATCTATTATGTATAATATTACAAAAAATTAAAACTTAATAATAAATTAGAATCACATGACCAACTGAGGAAAGGAACATTCAAAAAGTTATTTCGTTTGACAATAAATATTCAAAAAATGGATAAAAAAAATTATAGTCTTCACTAAAATTATGTTTCAAATTTTAAACATTTCTTTCTAATTTCTTGAAGTTTATTTTTTAAACTAAATTGATGTTTTATTAGTTGACGAAACTAATTTAATGAACTTGACAATGGGAGATAAAGAATAAAAATATATCATGTCGGTTAAAATTAATATAGTTAATGTTAATTTATGACAGAATCTCTTATGAGAGTTACATTTTTTTTTTTTGTTCAATCATGTGAAACATGTTTCCAATGAGTGTTTATTATTGTTTAGAGTTCTAAGTTGTGACCATTTGTATAAGAAAGAGATCTTAGTTTGATAATTAAAAAAAAAAATTCGTCTCTTTGGGCCAAGCTACACAAATTTACCAGATAGAAGATAAGCCCATCAAGAGTTGTGTTTAGAAAAAAGGGTGCAAATAGTTAGGGCCTAAATTAAAACTCTTTTTCTAGTATCAGTTTTTGTCAAAGATAATCTCTGCAAAAATAACAAACAAAATAGGCAGTAAAATAGTAAAAATATTAGGCTAAAATATCACAATCCTTGGAAGAAATCAATTATCAGGAAGTATTTAAAACTTTTCAAAAATTACTTAAAAAATAATACTTACATTAATTTGAACAAGAAGTTATGTTGAAATTTCAAAGAAAGAGTTTTGACTATTTTTGATAGTTTTTAGAATAGGAACTTAACAAAAAATAAAATTGAAAAAAATGACAATGAAAACAAATATTATCATCTTATTTATGGAAGTTATTTTATATTTTACTAGTCACCTTAGTGTTTATACTGATTTTAAACTATTTTTTCTATCTAAAACTTAACTATCTAATAACATTAATTTAATATAAGATATTACTAAAGAGTACTTATGTTCTGTAAAAACAATTTAAAAAAAAGTTATAATATATAGAATTATTAAATAAAAAATATTATTTTATTAAAAATGTTAAGTAATTACATTTAATATTTTGTCATATGGAAATTTCAACCTGGCAATTTAAATGCTAATCAGAAAAAATTTAGTTATTGAATTAGTTAAAATTATTTTATTCTATTACAATCATATATAATTGAAACTATTGATGAATATAAAGCCAATTTTCTTTAAGAAAATGTTTTCATTTTAACAGATTTGTTTTTAAATTTTTTAAATTTCAAAATAAGTTTAGTTTATATTTTTTTTACCAAAAAATTTAAAAACATTTTTTCTAAATATAAAATTATTTTTATTTAAAGTTTAAAAATAAATTTTAAACATTAAAAAATACCCATATCTTTATATTGAATAACATTGTGAAGAAGTTATATATATAATGATATTCACTTCAACTAGTAATTTTTTTGTACAAATATGTTAATTTTTTTAACATGATAAAAAATAAATAGATATACGATTGCATCTAACTCGCAAATAAAATAATAATAATAATAATAATACTTATTTATTCCTTATTTTTTAAATAAGAAAAAGAAATCGGAAGTTTTTTTATTAAAACAATAATATTTACCATTTAATTTATGATTGGATAATTTTAAATACGTTAATTAATTTATTGGGAATTTTAGTATTGTTTTATTCAAGCGTTTACATCATATAATTAATCTCAGTGTGAAAATAAATTAAAAACAATCATTAGAAAATAAAAACACGTGAAATCATATAGTACATCACAAGTGGTCAATCGACAAATAGAATCTTAATAATTAGGTGCATCATAGTCAATCAGTGAACATAATTTTAATAATTAAGAATGTAAATAACTAACAATCAATTCATAAAAAATTGCACAACTTAATACAATATAATCACATTTTAAAAGCCAACAAAATATTAAGCATGCATGGAGGTAAAATTAATCCCTATAGTAACCTTTTTCATCACCACCAGACTATACAGGTAGCATTGATTACTAAAATCTGAAAGATTACCTACTAAAACCAGGGTTACCAAATACAGATAACGTTCCAAATAATCAATTCTCTTATGAGACACTAAAGTTAAACTCAATGAAGAAACCTTAAGTAAGTTAGAAAACAATGTGCAAACCTCCATCCTTTTTTATCTTCTTGGTTACCCAAAGGTTTTTCCTTTTTTTACCTCATAATCCCATCATTAATTCTTTATCAGTGAGTTCAGACTTTAAATAGATACCATTATTCAGTCATGTTTCTCTAGAATGAAAGAAAAATAATATTTTATTATCTAATTTTTGTGCTGTGATTAGTTAAAGTTGTGACTGAAATGCTGCTGCACACAGATTATGGAGTGTTATCATTACTCATTTGATTGACTTTGTGTAACATCATAAGCTGAATTGAATGGAAATAACCTCATACATAATCCATCATATCATAGGTTCGTCGAGCTAGAGAATTTTGTCGCAAGGTTGCAGCCATTTATAATGCTAACTATTGTAGCTATGCTGGGATGATTTTTCTTTTTTTTCAAAAGAAAGAGTAGTTTATTTTCAGATAGAATTTAAAATATTTTATAATAAAATATATTATTTGGTAGAAAATTTGAAATATATATATATATATAAATAATTAAACTACTTAAAATTTAAATATATATATACATATATATAATAAAATCTAGAATTCTTCATGTTGTTTTATCTTTCCAGTCTAAGTTTTATTCTTTTTATATCCATTAAATTCATCAACTCAATTGAGATTGAGATATTGTGTAATTTTTTTAATTGATGTTTTAGAAGTTTTCTTTTTAAGTTAAAGCGAATCGTATTTATTTTTTAGTTAAAAGTGTCAAGATTATTTGTTGTGTGATATGCTATTATTATTTCTCAATCTGTAGTAGTTAGAGTTTTATTTTTTATTTTTAATATTAATGATGTTTTTAGTTCACAAGTATGATATTTTCGGTAGTTAATATTGTCCGTGTGAATCTTTCAGATAATATAGACTATACTATTTTTCATTTAGTAAAAATTTATTTTTTATCAAAGATAGCGACATTATTTTGGGATGTAAATAAGAATTTTTCAATTAAATTTAATTGAGATTATTTTCCAATTGATATTGTTGGAATTATTTTTCTGTACAACAACTTTAATTAATTTTATTAAAAAATAACTTTAATTAAGATTAATATTAATTAAAAATTTCCTCATAAACATATTTAAATTATTTAATATTATTTGATATTAAAATAATTTTATATTTAATTATATGTTTAAAGATGAAGATGATTACCAGAATAGAAACCGGCACTATGCACACATATCTATATTTCAATCTAATTTGAAAATTTGATATTATTTATTCATTCCTATTAAAACTAAAATAATTTTAAACATTATGCAGGGTTCGTGAGAGGGATCAGTGGCAGATGGAGGTGTCTTGTGTGTAGCTTTCCCTCATTGCTTCTCGAAAATTACACTCAGATAAAAACAAATGATAAACAAAACTCAAATGTCATTATTTGGTGGAACATTTTTACATTATTGAGATTCGTATTTGGCGGATAATAATTCAAAGTTTAACGTTCCATTCTTCATTCCGGAGGAGTAATTTTGCAATGGTAAGAAATGGAATATAGTCCGTGTTTGAAGGATAAACGAAGTTAAGAAGTACAGTGATTGCAGGGGAAGGAAACTAGTTTGTGGTAAATAATGGTGGTGCCCCACGAATAGGCGAGTCCAAAATCTAGTGTCGCATAAAAATCCAAATAAACTTCAAATTTAAGAATACTATGCCCCGACACGTTCCTTCTCAGTTATTGGGACTCATCATACCAAGCAAAACCCCTCTTTCTGCACTTCACAAACGCTTTAGCTTTCCAAACTACCTTCACCTTACGACACTACCACCCCTTTAACCACTTCTCTTTGCTTTCTTTCCTTCACAATCTTCATGCCTCTCAACGGCCATCCCCAAACACTTTCATTCAAAACCACCCACCACCCATACCCACACCACACCCATTACATTAATTATGGTACGGTCGGAACAAACAAAAAAAGTAAACTAAAATCAACACTAAAATAAAAGGTAAAACAAAGACTTCAATATCAAAGTCACCTAATCAGTTACAAAGCCTAACACCTACAGCACTCAATACAAGGAAAAAGATATACACTAACTCGGTTCCCCGTTGAACCGCCTCTAAAGTTTGCGCTACCTCTAATTTCTCTCTACCTAGTTTTTTTTTTTTTTTTTTCCTTTTCCTTTTTTAAATTAATAAAAATAAATCAAAATTTGGGAACAGGAGCAGGGGTAAAACCATTTTCAGTCCCAGTCAGCATCTCCTTCTTGTGCCGCATCTCGAGCACTTTGCGATGATGGTTCGAGTGTAATTCGCTGGAGAATGTTGGGCTGCAAGCGGGCCTATATTCTGGTAGGAGCCGGCCCGACTTGTACCGGACCCCGCATGCGTTACAGAGCGTTTTTGGGCCGAGCGGCCCAGTTCGCCACTGAGGGGTTTTCTGCACGCCGCAGTGACTGCACCGTCGCGGCGCCAGGGTGCCCACACTGTCCGAAGAGTGTTTTTTCTTCTGTTTATTGGGTTTGGGCTCGGAGCAAACGTGGTCGAGGCTACGAGGGAAGTTGGTGTAAATTAGCAAGGGGCTGGAGGGGGAGGAGGAGGAAGATGATGAGGTGGTGGTGGAGCTAGAGGAAGATTCGGTGAAGGAAGGAGAACCCAGTGGCCAAACACGAACACCGTTCCTGCTTCGCTTGCTTCTCGCCTTGGTCTGAACCGGGGTTTTGAAAGTGAAAACCGGGCTTTCTGGTTCTGGCTTTGGCTCTTTTGCCGCAAGGCCCGTCGGGTTGCTCTCCGTTACGGTGGGGAGCGCCGCAGAGAATTCCGAGAAGGATTCCTCGACGAAATGAGACAACCACTCAAAGTCCGCCACGTCATCCGCCTGTAAAAATTGCAGCTTTCGTCAACCATCAACACAGAACAGATAAACCCTGGAAGAAATAAAATTAAGAAGAGAAAAAGAAATACCAGAACGCTAAGCTCGGTGGTGGGCACAGAGGAATAATCAGCTTTGAAAGCATAGGGTTCTTGACTTGGGTCTTCTTCTTTAAGGGATGGACAAACCGAGTCTTGTTCCTTCTGTTGTTCTGTTTCTTCTTCGACGTGCGAGAAGTCAAGGAGGTCGTCCACGAAAAAGTCGTCGCAAGTGGTTCCGTTTTGCACACTGAACTCCTCCGTGAAGCTTTCTGGACTGAGTTCTACAGTCATTTCTTTCCTGAAATTGCTCTTCAAAGCTGCCTCCATGCACTCCATACCTGTATAACAGCAAAATCAAAAGCATAGCCTAATATAAGAAAAAGAACATAGACTTTAACAAATACCTGAACATTTGCTGTGTTTTGAAGAATTGAGAAAATAAAAAAATAAAAACAGAGATATTAAATAATGAATACCTGAGGAAGAGAAATACGAGAGAAGGAATAAAGAGGGGAGAGATGTAATGAGGTTGGGAGAAGAGAGATGGAAGAAGAAGAAGGCAAGGGATGAAATTGAAAAGGTTGAGGATAGGGAGTTTGGTAAAGCATTGAATGAGGGATAAAAGCGTCCCTGGATTATTACTAAAAGCCCCCGTTTCCTTCTCACTCTCCACTGTCTCTTATTCGCTTTTTTTCCCCTTCTTTATAGTATTTATACGTTTCAAATACGTTTGTATCTTGTATACACATAACGTATATACTCATGGAATAAATGAGTCTAAATTTTCGACCCACACATCTCATTTGCGTTTTGAAAGGATAGAACTACTGCCACAATAACAATCCACTATAAGACAGCAATGAAAGAAGTGAGAGAAGTTTGGTGTATAACATGTAATACAAGTGTTTTCCCACCGGAGGCCAAAATTCGTGAAGACCTAGGAAACCACACTCTTAAAAAACGATCCTTCTCTTTTAACTTTATGTTTTCCTCTCTGGTAGAAAACGTGAATATAAATTAACCTAAATACCTGCCTTAAGTGGTTGCGTCTATGCTTGATTGCTTGTCGCCGCTCGTTTTGCATTTGGCTGTTTCCCATCTAACGTTACTTTTCCCGCTCTCTGTTTTCTAATTATCGGTTGGCAAAAATAACTCCATAAAAGGCTAAAGGCCAAAGCAAATTCACACCCTAATCTTATTTCACAACACACGTGAACTTTTCCTTAAGCTTTTCTCTAGTATGTATGTCAAGGTAGAGGTTAATTGAAAGCATGTCAGAGTTATGGACCTATTCTCTTAATACAGATTTCGTGTTGTCCGTGAAATACATTTATTTATACACTAATACGTATATACTTGTATCACGTTAGTTATGAAATACATTCTTTCACCAATTACACGACACCGGTTCTTGTTTTAAAATTAACCCGCTTACAATAAAAGAGTTTAAGGTTTGAAATTTGAATTGGAGTGGGAATAATTGTGTCAACGAACATATAAATGTTCCGACAATGACTTTATTCCCTTCATTGGAGTATTGGATAAAAAAAATGAAATTGTTATTTCTTGTTAACATTATTATATATGATATTTTTTATAACGTGTCATTTTTTTTCTTTTATATTAAATAGTGACAATAACTGATGAAAGTTTTTATATATTTCAAATTAAATATATTACTTTATTTAATTACCTTTTATAAAATATTTAGAAATTAATTAGAAAGATAATATTGAATAAATATAAAATATCCAATGTCTGATTAATAAAATTGTGAAAAAAATATTTTGATTTTAAAATAGCATCCTTTGGCCTTACGCTAGTTTGCATCTTTTTCCTTTTTTTCACCGAAAATATTTTTTAAATAACTTTTCTCTCTCTATGTATATATATAATGAGCACGAGTATTTATTAAAGTAACATTGAGATAAATTTGTAACTTTTGAAAGAAAACAAATGAGAATCCATTTAAAAAAATATATAAAAAAAAAAAAAACTTAAATGAGACATAGAATCAGACGAAGAGAGTACTATCTTGTTACTTCCTTTTCTGTTTCCAAAAGAAAGAAAACACAATTCAAACTCAAAACCAATTAGGTGAGAGAGTAATCTTAACGTAAAACAACTATAGAGAATATATAGAGAATAGTGTAAGAATACTTTAATAAAAATGTTATCAATTATTAATTTTTTTAATATATGTAAAAAAAAGCTTTAAACTACAGATAGAATGAACCTAGTATTTCAAAATTTTAGGTATTTATTTAATGTATAAATATAATTATGTGATAAATTAAGTAAAAGTGAAGTGGTTGAAATTCCCAGTATACCCTTGATCGTGATGATACAGTTTCGGTTTGGATATGGGACATGGCATGACTTAGAAGCAAAGTGAGTAAAAAAAGTGAGCCCAGCAATGACACCAAATCAGCTTTTGTCTCTCAGTAACACTGCTGACATTATTCCTCACTCCCCCTTCCTAATTTCATCCATAATAGCCACTCCATGCCTAAATATCCATTCATTCACCATGATTAAATATTTTAATTAGCCTCAATTAAGTTCACTAATTAAAAGTTAGAATAAATCCATTCCAAGCTTTTATACTTCTTCCGTCCCACCACTTTCATTTCATACAGAAACTACTTAAAATGTGTCTCAAAAACACACATTTTAGTAAAGCATTCTGTCCACTTTTTTTATCGACGTACATTAAAAGAAAATACGGATTAAGAATATAATTAGTGTTTTTGCTTATATTCAAATTCTTTTGAACTTTTCCGGTGACGTTATGGTTTTTTCTTTCTCATTTTGTGATTAATATTAAAATTTTAAAATCAAATTAGATAAAAGCAAAATGAACTACTTCCAGACGAGACGCGCCCACAGACACACATTCATTTATTATGTTAATAACAACTGTCACAATTTTATAAAAACAATACGCGTAGCAGTAAAATTCGATTTTTACACATTTGATTTTATCTTCATGATAAATATCAGAATGATAAAGAAATATTTTTACTTTTTAATTTTAAAATGCAGATTCAGAAATCAAAATCGATTTTAGTAAATTAGCCCAACACAATGGTGTTAAGTGTAAGAAAAACATTAACTACAGCTGTTGACCATTACAAGTTGTGTTCTCGACGGTATACCACCAAGGCATGGGTTTATGCGTTTGGCGTAGATAAAGATTTGGGTCGAAAACTTTAAATACTTATAAATGTAATAATTTAATTTAGATAAAAGCAGAGGTAAATTTTGTTATCAATGGTCGAGTATAAAATGAAGAAAATCGAGTACGACAAATATCAAACTTCGAGCGGGCATTTTTCCCATTTTGATGTATTTTTTAATTTTAATTCTTAAAATGAATAAAAAAAATTATTTATTAAAACAGGTAAATTTTGCCAGTTAAATAAGTATAATTTCAAACTAGTCAAAATAAGAGTGACATGCTGATAATTTCAATTAATGATATTAATTAAAATTATTTCTTTCTCTGTTATTATTTTTAATTATTTGATATTATGATTGTTATATTTAACAATTAATAATAAAAATAATAATCATTATATAAAAATAATTAACAAATAATTTTTTTAACAATTAATAAAAAAATTAATAATAACAATAATTAACAAACTGTAATAAAAAAATTAATAATAACAATAATTAACAAACTATAATAAAAAAATTAAGACATACAAATTTATTTTAAATTAAAACAAAATAACATAATGATAATAATAATAAAAACAATTCATATGAATTTAATAATAATAATTATTATTAAATTAAAATAAAATAACATAATAATAATAATTAATAATAAGTGAATTCAATAATAATTATTATTTTTAAATTGAATTTGTATGAAATTATTCTTATTATTATTATTTAAATTAAATTCATATGAATTTAATTCAAATTATTCTTATTATTATTATCATTATGCTATTTTATTTTAATTTAAAATAAATTTATATCTCTTAATATTCATGTTATAATTTTGTTAATTATTATTATTATTTATTTTGTTAATTGTTAAACTTAAGGATCATAGTATCAAATAATTAAAAAATGATCCAAGATAAAAAAATAATTTTAATTAATGTCATTAATTGAAATCACCAATTTGAAATTATGTTTATCTAGCTGATAGAATTTGCTTATTTTGGTAAATAAAATTTTTTCTACCTATTTTAGAAATTAAAAATAGAAAATAGACCAAAATGGGAAAAAAGCTTCCATGAGCATACGGATATAACAACTCTTTGTGTTTGGACGAAGGATTTTTAAATTTTAATTAAAATATATTTATTTTGTTTCCAAAATAATATTTGGATAAATAACTTCAAATTTCTTAAAATAAATATAGCTTAAATGTTGAAATTTTAATTTTTAACCTTAATTAAACAATCATATAAACAATATATAACACGTTTTCTTGATAGAATAAACAGTGTATAATAATTACATCACAGTGTTGACATTTTTATATCAATATTAACACAGAGGAGAGTGATGGAACTGAAAGAAGAAAGAAAAAAGAAAAAAAAAAAAAAAAAGAAGAATGAAGAGAAAGAGGGAGAAATAATACAAAAGAGGCTAAAGATAATAAAAGAAAAAAAAAACGAGCCAACAAAAAAGTGAGGATTAAGAGTCATAACATAATATTAAGAATTACATATATTTTTTAGATCTGAAATTCAACATTATTTTGAATATTCGAAACACTTTTGTAATTAATAAAATTGTAATGGTTTCCTAAATTTTTGTTATTCAGATAACCTAGTTTACCTAAAACATTTTAAACTTTTAAAAATACAAAAATTAAAATTTTTCGTCCCAATGTATTACTAAAGTCAAATTTTGATAACTTGGTTTATTAAAAGCTCTATAGTAGTTTATTTAATTTCAGGAATTTAATTACAATGCATTTATTATAATTGAATGATAAATCATTATTATTATTATCATTATTATTTTATATATGATAAATTATTATATATGTGATAAATTTATTGAAACCCAAAACCATAAAGCACTTACCTAATTGACGTAAAAACTTACAATCAAACTTTTTTTTTATCATAATTGTATATAAAAAATAAAGAAAATATAGTTATTTTTAAATAACACTTAAAAAACATAGAAGAAGGCATAACTAAAATCAAAAGAACTAATATGGTAGATTAAGAGTCTCTTGGTCATTTTGATATGTTGGAAAAATGTGTTTAAATTTATAGAAAATCTAAAAAAAACTGAAGAAGGGTATTTCCAATACTGTTAAAAAAAACTATTAGAATAAATTTTATAAAGAATATATGATGATGAATTTATCTATTTCAATTTTCTTTGTTTTAGTTTTTAACATAAAGTGTAAATACTTTTTTATTTTTATATTAGTTTGTTTTAATGTTTTTTTTTTTTTTCATAATGGGTTAGTTTAACGATTTAATTTATTTATATCTTTCTATAAATTTGATCTAATCCATGATGTTATTTTCTTTATATTTTTAATAAACTCCATGTCAAAAGAAAAAAAAACCCAATATTAAGTTTATTTGAAAAGTGAATAAATGCAAAAAAAAAATGGTAATATATTTTTTATAAATTAACAGAAAAGAAAAAGATAACTTTCTTAAAACAAAAATTCAGTTGTTTTGGTTTCACTCTTAAGTTGTTTTCAGCTGACCCACCCAGCCAAAGTCGTTTTATATGTATGTGTATTGTTATGATTCAGCATCAAACTGATATGTGACTTTCTCTACCAATATGCGACTTCGAGATCACCCTTTTTAGTTTTTTTTTTTTTTAAAAAAAAAAAACTTTTTCAATTTATTTTTTTTTACTTAACATTTTTTTTTAATTTTTTATTTTATTTTTTTTTTTTTTTTTTTTTTTTTTTGTTTTTTTTTTTTTCAGTCTCCAACTGTTTTTTTATTTTTTTTTTTTATTTTATACTTCGTGATCTCCCTTTTTATTTTTTTTTTTTTTTAAAAAAAAAAAACTTATCCAATCAACTTGGTTTAACACAACATTTCTTTTAACATGCTCGTGTCAATTTTTTTCTTGTATCATTATAATATGAATTTATACATGTTATTATTCTATTATTTCATATTAGTTCTCGTGTTATGAAAATTATAATTTTTTATGGATGGCTTTTAGTTTAATGATTTTTTTTTGTTAAACTATAATTTTAATATTTTTTATCAGATATATAAATTTCAAAACATTTTATACTCATTGTATTTTATAATTAAAACAACTAAATCTCTTGAGCAATAATTATGTGTATAAAACATTCATACAACGTTATTATGCGCATAAGAGGAATAAAAACAAATATCATTTAAAATTTCTAAGAAAAAATAACAATTGAGAAATAATATTTCATCAATCTCTTAATATATACTTTATAGGCTTTTGCTTTTATTATCAACTTAGGAAATGAAACACATTACTTATTTTGAATAATTATTTTGTATCATTTTTTATGATGAAAATATGTACAAATGAGTTTTATATTTATTTGTAAAAGTGAGTTTTATGGTGAAAATATGTAGAAATATGTACATTAACTATTTATGTTGTGATATGTATTTTATGATGTGTATTGGATTGTAAGTATTCCATGCTTCTGTTTTACATGAATGTATTGGATTGAGTAATTATATATTTATATATTTCAAATAAAAATTGTTTTAACATTGATAACTATTATATTAGTTTATCTTTATTTGTTTATATTAGTATATAATCATTCTATATGGAGCATAAGCATGAAAAGACCAAAGTAAGAATTTTTATGTTCTTTCTAGTATTGTATTTTAGAGTTTACGTATATGTATATTATTTTAGGAACTACTGATTTTAGGATAATTGTACTTGGGGTGTATATATATATATATTGAAATGAGTACTTATGGATTGACTTGTTTAATGTACCGTCTATGAAGAATTGGATTAGATTAAGTAAATTTTAACACAAAATTGTTTAAGTAGGATTTCCTTTAATTATAATTTAATTTCTGTATCTTAAAAAATCTGTAATTTAGTTCCTATTTTTTAATTATCTATAATTTTGATTTTTAAATTTCCGTTTATTTAATTTCAATTTGTTTACTTTATTATTGATAATGTTATTAAATTTTAATTTTAAAATATATTAAATCATTATAAATAATAAAAAATTAAGAAGCTAAAATAAAAAAAAAAACAAGAAACAAAATTTAAATTCTGTAGATTATGTAAGCGTATAAAGGGAAAAATTATAAATAAGCTAGTTAAACATAGGTGTGATGTCATTAACTATAATGAAAAGATTAATTAGAATTGTTTATGTGGATGAGTTTGTCTGGTTATGTCAACATCAGCGTCATCTAGGCTCACATTTCATATAAATCCATATTAAAGAAATTTTATTATTATAGTAAGAATATTAAACAAACTTTAATTTTAACAATTCACATCCACCCTTCCAAAACCCACCAGTTATAAGAGTTGACTCACGCACAAAAGTATATGATATATTTTGTTGTCATCTATTTATATAAGAATGATTTACTTATTTCGTAGTTCAGATGTCCAATTTCAAATCCGACCATTTAAAAAGAATATTTTTTAAAAAAAAAGAAGTTTTAAAAATGCAAATTTTGAAAGTGATTATTTTCTTTATTTTTATCATTTTTGTGTGGAAAGTTCACTATTGTGATGAAACCCATATTTAAGAAAAACTGGTTGCCCAACAAAAATAACTACGGTATGGAAAGCTAATTTAAGAAAGAGTAGTAAAAATTATAATTTAAAGTCTAATTTATTTTTTCAGACCAATCTTTATATCACATCAAACTTATATCCTACTCCTGAAAGAGACGAAACCAGCAAGAAAGGAATGACAAAGGGAACTCCTAGGCACGTGAAGCCTGGCTCCAAAAAAGAGCGACAACAGACTTAGAGATACCATAATTTGTATGTCACAAACTCGAAAATTCCTCATCACATAAATCAATAATTCATTATTCAAACATACTAAAATATCATTATTGTTTTTATATACTCAGAAGTTTCATATTGTTTAACCTATTCAATGTTTTATCAAAATAAAATTGTGATAGAATTACCAAAATACCAAAACGTCCAATGATATCTCTAAGAAATTTTGCAGAACATTTTTCATGTACTAAAGGGTAGATGAGGGAAACTGGCTTGTTGTCTTCAATTTTGGTAGCGTAACATTGAAAGAAGGAGTTGCAAAATAAGTAAGTTAAACGTAGCAGGGTGTGGCTCTGGTCTTGTTGGCTTGAGTTTGTTTGTACGTAAAGGAAGAAAGCGATAAAGAAAACCCAAGATAAGGTACTCTCTGGAGTTTCCAACTAAAGGCTTTTTCCTCAGAAGTAAACACGAAGAAAGAGTTAGGCAGTGAGAAATGGGAAACACATAGAGGAGTTAGGACACGTATTTACCACTATTAAGGAACCTCACTCAATGTACTACGTTTCTAAAGTTATCTCAAAAATCTAACTGATTTAATGTTATTTTTATTAAATATATATTATGTTATATCGTCTTGTAATATTTTTTATTCAATTTAATTACAGCATTATTTTAACTAGTGAGTTAATCCAATTTTACAGAAATGGACTGGAAGCATTATGAACAAATAAAGTATTTTGTCGCCCTGTGGAACAGTTACTCAATGTACTATATTGTTGATAACTTGGTCTGACACGAGTCACGAAGCCATAGAGATTGATTGTGAAATGTTATAAACTCAACTAATTTATTTTGACCGGCTAATGAAGATCTTGATTTCATATTATTATGCTAATATAGGATTAAATAATATCGTTCATACTAATTGATTCGCGTTTGGGTAGTTGTTATTAAGAAAGGTAACTGAGTAATAAGTTTTATGTATTATGGAAAATAGGTTATAAATACAAATCTAATATAAGTAACAAGTTTTATACGTCTATACAAAATGAATTGTAGATAATACAAATTTAATATATAATTATTTATTTTTAGTTTCAAAAGGTGTGTCAAATACTTCTGTTAATAATAATAATATATTAAAATTATTATAATTGATGAGATGAATTAAATATTTTTGATAATTAATATTCAAATTCTAAAATAAGTATTTGTTAAAAAAAGAAGATAAAATACGAAATATTATTTCTCAACTAAAATACCATAATCAATTATCTTTTAAGAAAGACGAAGAAATAAATTAAGTAAGTCTATAAAAAAATACTAAAAAAATTATTTGGACTAACCTAAAAAACATAAAAAAACTTCAGTAATACAAATATTTTTTATTGATACACTTCACCTTTTCAAATACGAAACATAAAAGCATAATTTTTAAACAAGATTATCATAATATTAATGTAAGATACTAAGGAAGAAATTTCCTTAACTCTCCTTAGCTCGTGTAATAACATGAATGGTTAGCTAAATCTTTTTAATTGGTTAAATACACGCATTTTGTTCCTCATTTGCCTAATTCTCTTTTCCTCCATTTTGTATAAGAGTTACAACCACAAAGCCTGCAAATTATATTATGTATAAAGTGAAGTGAGTAAACAAAAGTCAAATAATAAAAAAAAATATTCCTAAATTTATGTGTGACATGTACTCACAATTCCTAATTGCTAATGACCTAACCTTAACCTTATCCTTGACTTATATGTAATAACTTTAAAAGTCTTCTTAATTTTTATCAAAAGTTTATCATCGTTCTAACATTTTTTAACTCTTCTAAATTAATTTTTCATCATTTTCTAATATAGCAATGACTTTATGTAATATGATTCCAATTAATATCACCATAGTTGTTGCAATATTGTGAATTAAACCATAGTTTGTTTGTTTATTATATATATCAACGTTGAAATGAATATCTTTAAGTAAAAGTTATATTTAGAAATTTGTTGAATGTGGTACCATATATATCACATTTAATTGGATGCCGATTATTATTTGTTGTTTGACTGTGGCCTAAATTAATGGTGTAGTAGTAGCATATGAGTATGCTAACTAAATAAATTTAATGGAAGATGAGACTCTTAATAGTGCCACCATACCAGGACACGTTTCATTTCCAGCAACTTTAAGAAATAAGATAAGTGGGAAACTCATGAATGGGTCATAGTCAAGAAAGCAAGACTAGCAATATAATGTATTAGGCTACGGATGGATCACACTAATTGACCATATAACACAACACTAAGGTTGGCATGTGGAGTTTTAAGCAAACTTTAGCCACTGTTAGAAGATTTTATGATTCTGTCTTACATATATAATACTGATTTGTTTGATACTATAAAAATTTTTGCACCCCCATTCTACAACTCATTTTTTTTATATTCAATAATTTAATTCAATATATTATTATTTACAGTTGTTAAAGGATGTGAAATCAAAACAGTGGGGTAAAAACATCTTATTTATGCATATATAATATTTGATAATAAAAAAAATTTCTCATTGATGGGGCTCACAACATTGGATGAAAAGCACAGTTCAGCAAGACAACGACACTGCGAGGGAGAGAGAGTTCACAACCAGCTTTTAGAATGAGAAAAAAAATAGAACTGCACCAGCCGGGAATCGAACCCGGGTCTGTACCGTGGCAGGGTACTATTCTACCACTAGACCACTGGTGCTTCTTGTTGTTCTTGTACCATTATTCTATTAAAATAGATGATTAAAATAGATGAATAACTAAACAATGAGATATCAACATTAAAAATTCTTAACATTTTATTTTTTTATTGCATCTTATGACATATTATGATTAGACCCGAATACATTTTGACTTCATAAAATAATATCATTTTTTTTTAAATAAGCCTGTTTTTTTAACAAGAGAGATGCTGACTTCCTTATGTAAATTACTAATTTGTCTTTACTTTTGTGTCTTTGTAAATAATTAACTTTTTTATTTTATTTTATTTTTAACTACTTATAAAATCCTTTCGTTTTATTTTATTTTTCCTTAAACCCATAGGTGAAGCCATGAACAAAAGGATCAAAGTCATTTTGCTAAACAAACTCCTTGAAAACTCTTAATGGACTACCATCTGAGCTTGATCCAAGCCCGAAGTTAGACTGTTTGATGATGGGTTATATCTTTTCCGCAACACTCATGGTCTCAATTATTTAAAAACTACATCCATTAAGAACTCCTAAACCAAGAAAATTTATTTGCCAAACCTATTGTGCTTATCAAACTTCGTAGAGTAAATCCTTAAATTCTTCGTAATTTAAAAAGACAGTCTTCAAACTTAACTTTCTGACTAATTTTTTCACATTTTATGAAACGATTCTTTACAGTCATGTAATGTTTTTACAAACTCAAAAACCAAGTGGTCACGATGCATTCCCCATGGTTCACGTGGCTGCAAGTTGCAAGATTGGGAGGGACAAAATCTTAGCGTTGACCAAAACCATCCCATGAACAATGATAGAGTCATATATTTATACATTATTTAAGATAAGATATGTCATCATAAATCAACAACGAGAAAAGTAAAAAAATAAATAAATAAAATTATTCACTGGTTGAGACAAATCTGTTACACTGTGTCAATGACTTCTGTTGTCCACCTTGGCAGAAAAAGAAACTATGAGGACACCTGTACAAGCAGTTATCAACCAAACTCACGTTTGCAGAATCGCGTTTCAACGTTAACAAGGGCCGAGGAATCCCTCCCACCAAGTAATTCCCCCCCAACAGAAGCCTCCCCAACGGAGACACTCCCGTTTTCGGAGACACCGTTTTCTCCGCGAATTGGGTCGCTATTCGCCCTGTGAACACGTTATTCTCCAACGACAACGACGATAACTTCGGCATCATCGCCATGAACGACGGCAGAAACCCCTCAAGCCTGTTGTTGCTCAAATCAACCGCTATAAGTCCGCTCCGCGACTCCACTCCCTTGTAGGGAGCTTCAACCTTCGTGAACTCGTTGAAGGACAGCGTCAACTGCTCCAACGACGGAAGCTCGAAGAAAACCGAAGGAATGAAGCCACTCATTCGGTTGGAGCTGAAATCGACCACCTGCAACCTCGTCAAACTCCTGAAGCTTTCACTCGACAAGACACCGCTTAAAAGGTTGTTCCGAATTGATATCTGAACCAGAGAAACAGGGAGCGACGCCGGTAACTCTCCGGCAATGGAGTTACCGCTTAAATCGAGGTATTTAAGGTTTGTGAAGGTGTCCAAGTTTGGTAAGCGGGTGTTGAGTTTGTTGGATTGGAGTTCGAGTCTTTTAAGGTTGTGGAAGCCTTGTGGGATTGTTCCTCGCAGGTTGTTGTTGTCGAGGTAAAGCTCCTCGAGGCTGGGGAGTGTGCCGAGGGAAGGGGGTATTTCGCCGGAGAAGGAGTTATCAGATAGACTGAGTCGGCGGAGGCGAGTTAGGTTTGAAAAGGAATCGGGAATTCGGCCGGAGAAGTGGTTTTTGGAGAGATCGAGTGTTTGTAGAAAAGGAAGGTTCCATGTGAAGGTGAGAGAGCCAACATAACCTGCTTGGTCCAGCGCAAGTTCGGTGACTCGACTGAGGCCTGAAACGACGACGTCGCATCTGAAGCCGCACGTGAATTTGTCGCCGAAGAGGTTGTCGCAGGGGTCCACGGTGAAGTCCCAGGAACTGATGCAAGAGCCTGGGATCACCGAAGCTGGTTCCAAACCTTGCTTTAGCTCCTTCAGAACCTCTGCATCTCCCCAATGTGTTTTCGATTCAGCACCCAATAATAGACACCAAATTGCGATGATCGCAGATAGAGGGACACAGAGAGACCCCATTCAAGTTTTCAACTTTCTGATTTTGATGGCGATGGAAGAAACGAGAAAGAAGAGAGAAAGGTGGGTTTTTGTGGAGCGTAGGCTTCTTCCTCTTTAAGCAGTTAGAGAACTTTTGTGGGTGAGTGGCTTCACGGATAGAACTGAACTCAGATGCTTGTCTGGTGCACCAACCTTTTCTAAATTCATATATATTTTTTTTATGTATTTTGATTGTTTATAGAAACGAGAAAGGTACAACTCTTTTTTCTGGGACTTTGTACAGGGATTAGTGATGTTGTGGGTACTTATATTTATATTTATATGTATATGAATCTTAGGTTAGTAGTATTTTTTTTTAGTATATATCATGTAGCTGGGCTAGCCGTTATGTAGTTTCATCTCGGCAGGGCCCCGCTTAGTATTATCCAACTATTGATAAATTGTGGTTGGAAAATGTGATATTATATTTTAAAAAAACATGAGCATGAATTTGAAAGCTTAAAATAGGTAGTTTCATAATTGGTAGTTTAGTACCTAATTGGGTAGTCGTTAAATAGAAGAAACTATGTAAGGTTGGTGAATATTCAGGCAACCTGGTTGTAAAGTTCTTCCCTTTCGTTTGGACTTTGGGTCCCAATGCTAAAGCTTAGTTATTTGTGCTTAGACATTTTTATCATAACTTTAAACTTTCGCAAAGTCTTTCAAATCACTTTTCTATCTTTTGCAAATATATAATTTCTATGGTTGCTTCCAACCAACTTACCCAACCATTGCTGGAAAATCAGAGTATTTGATAGATTAGGTGTCCCCCTAAGTCATATATTTGGTACATGCATCATTTCTTCAGTTCAATGATCGCTATATGAGCAACAATTATGTAAATCCAAGTTTTCTTTAACTTCTATCTTTTACTTCAATCTCACACTTATCATTAACTAAAAAACATTGTGATACACTTTAATAATTAATTATGCTTCAAATTGTCATATATTTTTAAAAACTTATTCTCTTTTTCTCCGTTTATCTTTAAATTTAAGAAAGCATTAACTATTTTTTGTTATTTATAACTTTATTTTTTATTATAATTAATTTAAATATATATTTATTATGAAATAACATATAAATAAAATATTATAAATATTTTATCATAATAAAAAAATTATATTCTTAATTGAAAAAAACTAAATCACACTTTAAAAGTGACGAGATGATTATTTATTTATAATTACGGATGGGATGGAACACAAAATGTCAATATCACCTGCTTGTGCAACCTGGAATTGATGGTATTAACTAAAAAAAAGAAAGAAAGCTCTAATAATATTTTGACACCCTTTACTCTGAATATAATTACTCAATAACCTCACTATAATATCATAATAATATAACACTTAAAAATGGTCTTCTTAGGAGAATGATGGTTTGGAAACCCATTTTTATGTGCAACCAATTCACTACTCTTTTATAATAATATAATAGCACTAACATTTTAATCAATAATATTTTGACAAGTAATTATATAAATGATTGTATAGATAATATTAGTCGTCAACATATTACTACTCATCTTTTGAATTTAAATATTCATATTATTACATTATTATAACAAGTTGTGAAATAAAAAAGTGTTAAAATATCATTACTAAAAAGATATACACATAAAGAAAGAGAACAACAAATACACCTTGAGTTACTCACTTAAAAAATAAAAAATAAAATTATATTAGCTTTTGACAATAATATCAGTATTCGATATTTACTTGTATAACAAATTTTGCAGGTGTTGGAATGTCAATGATTGAACTACACAATTATAATTAAAATGGTTATTCTAATATTGTTTATTTAAATAAATAAAATGGTCAAGTCTATGAATTGTTAGAAGTGAATTAACTATTCCGTTAAACATATTATCTAAACAACTTTTTATTTTAATCATAAAAAAGGAAAGTTTTACAACAACCTAAACACTTATCAATCAACTTAGTTGAATCCCTTGACATGAGTTGAACAACTTAACAACCTGTGTTCTTTGTCCATATTTAACTGTCACCTATTAAATGAATAAGTTAGGATTGAAATTTTGAAGCCCGTTGAATGAATTGATCAGCTGGGCCCAGTTCGGGAAGAGGGCTAAGCTGTCTAAGGCCGGGCCTGAACTAAACCAGTTTTTGAACTCCATTATTGGGTGGGAGGCTAATAATTTGTACTATTTATGCATAAAACATAACAAAAAATGGGAAAAATAAGTGTATGTAGAGTATGAATTTTTTTTTATCTTAACCGGATTATTCTCCTTAATCTGGTACAGATTCTCTCTCATCGCCAAACATTCTCACATCCTCAACATACCTAATTACCTACCCTCCTATCCCATGTCTCCTCTTAAATGTACAGAATATTAAAAAAAAAAAAAAACCTAAAAATCAAAACTTTTTAAAAAATCCGCAATTTTCTAAATTCATAGGTTCAACTTATCCTGAGCTTATTTTTTGTTCACAATTTGGAGGACTAAACGAGATAGGATTGAATATAATGACACCTAAGTGGTAGGTTGAAGGAGCTGGTTTGATGAATAAACTTTTAATATTATCCCTTGTTACATAGTTCTCTATCTGATCAGGTGAGTGTTCAATCCTTATACAAATTTGTAATTTTATTACAGTAAATGAGGAGACTTGCAGACAAATGTGTGTAACAACAGTATGCAACTGTGACACTGGAAGTAAACAGGAGAAAGAGTAGAAAGGTGGGTGATTTAAATTTAAACTATTTTTCTATCTTAACCCTGTTGATTTTAATCTTAAGGTTAAGATAGTGTTATATATCATTTCTCATTTTAAGAATTGTTTTCATTTGGAACTAATTTTAATATGTATATAAGCTATATTAAAAGTTATTTTGCCAGGTCTTTAATTTTTAATAAATCTTGATTAGGAAGACTAGGTGTGTCTAAGTAATATGATTATATATACTTATTAAAACCAAGGAACATAACATACTCACTCAAGGTAAACTTATAATTATACCAAATAAAATACATTCTTGCTGTTTTTCAGACCACAATCTAGGCAAACACCATATATATAAGGTAGTTAATTCTCTACCTGGATAGAGATAGAGAGGTCCAATAGGAAGATAGTAGAAAGCATGCATGCATAAATAAGAAGTGGTAGCAGCTAGTTAACATTAATATAATTTACATGGGTTACTACTGAGGCATGCAAATTGAAGTAGCAGTCAATTAAGCGAGGCGCAGATCGTCAGTTTTAAAGGGTTCTTCTCCATGGTGTTGGTGCTGATGTGAGGGAAGATTCAGATGAGTATGGTGCTGACAGAATGCATAGAGGGTGGAGGCACCATTGGCCAGTGCAACTGCTGATTCCTCGTCTCCTTCATCGTGCAAAAGAAATTGTGGATGGATCACACACTTTTCCTTCTTATTATTCCATTGTCAATCACACATCAATGAAAACAAATCAAAACAATAACATATGTATATGTAACTAACTTTCATGTCTGTTCAACTCAACTTAATTTGCCAAGATATTCAAAGTTCTTACAAGTTCAAGCAGAAGATTTCCATTCATCTGCTCCAAGCTTTTAACCTGTATATTATTCAATGTTCTTCACATTATCAAGATTGAACCAAAACTATAATAAAAACGCTGATTAATAACTTTCTTACCAAACTTGAGCTGTTCGTTAATTAATCATTACAATACATTGCTTACCTTCTTCCTACAGGTATCTGTCCGAGTTTTGATCACGTGGAACTGTGTAATAAAATGCGCAAGAAAATTATCAGTTGAAAGCCTAACCTAAAGATAAATAGTCATGTCAGGCAGTTAAATTAGCAACCTCACTTGAAGCTTGGTTTTATAACTCCTTTTTCTCTTTCTTGAGAAGAAACAACAGAAAAGAAACACAAAAATATTGGCAGATAAACTCAGGAATAGTTTGAAATGAGAGAATAAAGACCCAATTTAGGGCTAGTTTATGGTTCTAGTGAAAAGGATGAAGAAATGGGAAACTACAGAATTGGAAGGAGGAAAACCAACAATTCTTAAATTTCTTTCCCATTCCATTGTTTAACAAAAGAAACATTATCTTGACCAGTTTGATAAGGTTTGCTGTTTTTCGATTTTGTAAGGATGAACATCTTGGCACCCTTCTTTTCTTTGCATATTCTCTTCACAGGTATGGTCCTGTACTTACTCGTGTCTGGCTTGTGTCTCTTGAGCTATCAATTTTAGAGGCCACTTAAGAAGTTATCTTAATCTAGTGAAAGGGAAAAGTCTAAACTGAGCCAATTATGGATGACACAATATAGTTGGTATCCACATGGTGTGTTTTGATTTCATACAAATGCTCTAGTTTTTAAGAAGGAAAGTTTGACTCAATCAGATTATTGAACCTTATATAACAGTTAGATCATGATTTTGAATTTGACTGTCTCCAAACTTTACAGTTAAAGAAGTCTCTTCGATTTTTACACTGGCATGTTAATCCTGATCAAAAGTTGAGCTAATGTTTACGTTAATCCTTAATACAAATTGTTATTTTTGCTGATGAACAAAAACTACTTAACTGAAGCAAGTGTGAATTTTTTTACCTTTCGCTCGCGTATTTTCCCTATGGAAGCAACCATATCCTCTTCAAGAGTGCGCAGTTGCTGGAAGCTCAGCTCATCCAAATCCAAACCCTCACCAATCCTGTGCCTATTCAATTCACAAAACTCCAGCAATGAGCTTCATGCCAAAACAGTGAACACATGTAGAAAAGACATTGACTATACTTTACCATGTAATGTTATTTACCTGATCTGTCTCCTGAGTTTGTTGTTAATATCTTTCAGCTTCTTCAAGTTCTCAAGCATTTTCTGATTGCAAGAGCACACATAATAACAAAATCAGGAAGCAAATCATAAGCAATATAATCACAAAAACCGAGAAAAAAGAAAGAGAGAGAGAGAGAGAGAGCTTGGTTGGTTAACCTCATAGTGGGAACGCCACAGATCGATATCCCCCAGAGTCTTCTGATACTGATCAACGATCTTTTTTGTGCTGATTCGAAAGAAACAAGAAGTGAAATAAGAAAAGAAAAAGATGAGAAAGCAAATATTGGATGGATAGAAAGAGATAGAGAGAGTAGAGAGTAGGGTACGGACGTAAGGCCAGGACTAATATATTCATGCATCTTGTTGTTTTTGGAGAACATGATGAGTGAAACCTTGGCATCACAGAGAACACTGAGTTCATGAGCTTTCTTGAAGATACCATTCCTTCGCTTGGAGTAGGTGACTTGCCTGTTGGTGGGGTTCTCAATCAACTTTATCTCAATTTTGCCGCGACCCATCTGGAGATTTCGATGGATATGGATCTCTCTCACAACTAACCTACCTTGGTTTGGCTTAGCTTAGCTTAGCTTAGCTTCTACACTGCTTTGGATCTTCTTTTGCTTCCCTTTCCAAGCACAGATATTAATAGAGGGAAGAGCAAAGGCAATAATAAGGCCAAAGGGGAGTTCAGTGAATAGAAACTCATACAAACAAAAAAGAAAAAGGTGGAGAGCAGTGAAGAGGCTTTCCCGAATTGGAAGGCTAAGCTGCCAAAGAAAAAGTAGGCTTGGAGTGTAACTCCGAATAAATTCTAAATTGGTGAAAGTGTGTGGAAAGCATAGCCACGCACTATTGGACAGCTGGTGCCCCTTTAATTAATTCCCAGCGACCCTCTTCATACTTCAATTTATTGGACAATGCCACATTCTCTAATTACCTTCATTCTTCACACTTCCTTAAATCATTACTCCATCTTTTGTTAAACTGCACCCTACCTAGGGAGAAAGTACAAATCAACTATGTATCAGTGCAGTCTTAAACAAGTACTATTTATTTCAGATGCAACTTAAGATTAATCACGTGTTTAAGGTTGTAATCACTGCTTCAATTGGTCGTGTTTTTTTGTCCACAGTAGGACCATAAATTTCTGCAATATTAGTTTTGTTAGTCATTTTTCCTCCCAAGAAACCTACTACTTACTTACTATGATGAATTGCTTTTATTTCTGTCATAACGAGTGCAGTGAAAGTTTTATAATTACTCCACACATGATATCACGAAACATCAACTCCTTGTGCATTCCTCCAAGAAATCATAGAAAAGGAATGACTTTGGTAAAGAAAGCTAACTGGATATTGGATTAACTCACAAATCATGCAACTGGGATTACAAAGGTATTTCAGTTTCAACAGATAAAGAATGTTACTGGAGTAAGACAGAAACATATTTATGTATATCAGTTAATTCATTTTGAAGAGTGAGAGCAGAAATATCAACTCACTAATCACAGTAAAACACTAGTCAAAGCATCTTTAACCCTGAATATATCTTGGCCATACAAAATATTTAGCCGACCGAGTATGCTTCCCATACCAACATTTGGTCTGTGTGTTTATGCTAAGAAGGGAACAGATGATGGAGCAAATTGAAGCAAATGAGACAAATTAAGGTTTAAGAGAGAGATAAGAGATATGATTATAAGGGCAATGAAATGGAGTGGAGAAGCAACAGAACAAAGAGTTTGATGGTGAAAGGTGTTACAGCATGTACATGGTGTTGTGAGTAGTGGACTGGTATGAGCATGTGGTGTCATTATTGTATATAGGTGTAGCTAGCGGGCTTAGCTTGGTACTGTACTATACTAGTTACAAATTATTTATCTCTCGTCAATATCGAGGCATGAAAAAGTGATGGAGAAAGTTCGAAGATATTAACGTTGTTTGGTTGCATATGACCCGTCCCATCTTTCTCTAACCCACTTCCTACACTCTTGCCTGTCTAATTCCTGTTTTTCACTTCAATCACATGCCTCCTTCTCCTTCATACTTCACCACTCTTTCCATTTCAACCTCTCTAATCTTACAAATTACCTTTTATGCTCCAAGTTTTACGTGAGAGATGTGAAAAAATTACTCACAAAGACATGTGAGTGGTGAGATATCAACAAAAAAGTAGATGTATAAAAATTTATCGTGTTAGTAACATCACTCGATACCTCTGCTGTCTCTGTTGTGCAATAACTAGTGTAAGGTTAAGGTGTTGCAAGGTTTTGACTGCATGATGATTTGGGGAAGGATCCAAATTCATCAATCAGTCATTCCATCGTCTCAATCTATCTATAATATGTAAATAACATTATTTCTAGAACAAATTATATAACAAAATTTACAAATAATAACTGTGAGAAAAAATTCTATTCATAAGACTTAGTTTAAGTGATGATTATTTCTTTTTATCTAATCATAACATCTTTCATATTAAGCTTTGAGTAAAATATTTCTCATTAAATAAGAGAGACTGGACTAGCAAATAATTTAAAAAATTATAAAATCAAGACATGTTCATTGTTATCAATTAAATTTTTTATTTCAAAAACTAAATATTTTATTGTTAAATAAAGCATTTATCAATTTTAAGAAGGTCTTCTTTCTCGTTTTTTCTCCACTGAACCCGACAAATTATTTAGAAAAACAACTTGAATTAATAGAATGTTGATATTTAAATCTTTAAACCGAATGTATATTACGCTACTTATCCATATCATAATATTTGTGGTGGATGATAAGATGCAAATCTCGAAAAAAAATATTTATTACTCTAGCTAATAAGACAAAATAGATTTATTTGGCTAATTAAACACCCTCATTATATAAGTTGGAGTACAATAATAAATTAATTAATCTTTACTTGAATAAATAATAATAATAATAATAATTATCAATGTTATAAACAAACTTTTATTTTGTTTTTTTTATAAAAAAAAATATAATTATTAACTTATAATCATTGTCCCTTGTGTAACCAATAATGAAACTTTAAGGACATTGCTACTAAATATATTTATATTATTAATTACGAAATTAATAAATATTTTTTTTCTCAAAAACACTACTGAATTCCACTGAAGATAAAGGTAGAATATGTTGAAAAATAGTTTCAACTATTTGAAGTTTTTCTAACCTGTTTTCATGATGAATAGCAAAGCAACCACCATTCCATGAATTGGTTGTGGCGTCAAAATGTGGATTGATGCACACACAGACCCACAGAGGCAGCAGCTATGCCTAGGTCTGCTGGATTTGACTTCACTTCATAAATTCTCACCCTCTCAATGCACCTCCATCCCACAACAAACGTCTTTTTCTTCTTCTTCTTCATATATATTATATGGAGTAAAAAAATGAGAGACGGTAAAAGAATATCAGAAGACAAAAACAATGAATGTAAAGTTCAGTATTTATTTTGTCTTACGAAAGTTAATCAAATTTGATTTTAGTTTTTAAATATTTGAATTTCTTATGATAACATTAATGCCATTATTTCAATTTCACACCATTTATTTATAGTGACAAAGAATGAGCTACCTCTATCCCATATTTTTTATCATTTGGTTGAGCAAGAAAAGAGTAGTAATAGGTAAACCAAAGCTAGCTATAAATTCCAACTACACAATGTTATTGCATGAGAGTGCTGGTATTGTGTTTAGGTGAACATTCTAGGGTTAGCGTTTACTCCTTGCCAATTTTTGTTCTTTATGATCATAAGCACGATTGTTTTCACTTTCTTTCTCGATTTTGTTCTTTTACCATTTTTCATACCTCTCCATCAGTCTATTTTGTAGTGTTTCACACCTTTCAATATACATTAAGAATTTTTTATTTTTTTTTTACCGCAATACATTAAGAGACTGTTAACTAAAAACACTTTCTTTCATCTTCTTTTACTATTTTTCATTTTTGTAGTTTTTTACACCTTTCAATATACATTAAGAAATTGTTTTTACAATACATTAAGAGACAGTTAATAAAAGAAAAAAAACGTGTGTTGTTCCATCTAATCGCTTAATGTTGTCTACATAATTATCATTTAACATTTTTCTTAAGTGATGGATGTGTTATTTTAGTGCGTAAATTTTTCTCCTTTTACATTACGGATTAATTTTGTTTCGTAAGGATCATATTTGCTAATTCTTCACATTTTTGTTATCATAAAATTTTCTTTTTAGTTCGTAAAATTTTGGTTGAAATAAGTCTTTATCAATGTATCTTAAGAAAACCTAAATTTAAACAAAGTTGGTCTTAATTCAGGCAATAAGAAATTGTGATTTTTGTTATGATATATGTTACGTCATATATGACTAACATGTGACTGTCACTGACACATTAAAGCCATCTCACTGTAAATAAACAGAGAAGGATAGAACAATGACTAAATTTAGGGATTTCCAAAATTTTCCGACTTAAAACTATTAGCTCCAATTGAAATTTTTTTACAATTGAATATTAATAATTTTATCATTGAGTATTTAGTAAGTTCAAATAAAAAATGGGATTCCTACTACCATCACAGTTGTTTCACAATAGTAATTATGTTGTGAATCTAGCTATTAAAAAAAATATAAGTTATCATAATGTTAAACTAACCTAAATAATGAATAATGTCAAATATAAAAAAAAAAGTACATGTGTTAATGGAGATAGAGATGCAACTAGAGAATATTATTTTGTATTAAAAGTGATAACATTAGTAAGTGAAAAGTGAAAATACTAGAAATGTTATTCTTAATAATACTGATTCCAAATGTCATATATTATCAAGAATTTGAAGAGATGTTCAACACAAAAGAAGTTAATGATCAAAATTATATTTGGAAGATCATTATGCGTGATTTGTTGATCAATTGAGACTTTTAATAGTATTGTTTTTATGATAAGAGATGAATCTATTATAATCATACTTGAGTGTATTAGGTCATATAAAATATGTATATTGGTCACCTAAAAAGAAAACCTGATAAAATACAAAGATTATGTGATGTGTAAACCAATGAAGAGACTAAATAAAAAGATTATAAGATTAGTATAAATTGAAAATTTGAATGGTTTGCTTTGCATATATGGAAGTTACTCATGCAACATATGATAGAAGAACGTTAAACATGATGAAAAATTATAGAATAACATATTACAAATGCAGAAGATTATAGAAAATTTCATGTAATGAAATGGGTGAATTTTTTTTTCTAAAAGTACTAGAATGGACACTTTTAAAATATTTACACTAATATGGCACAACTTCATTTTATCTTTTCAAAAACACTTGAGATATGAAATTGTATAAAAATCATAACCCAAAACTTGGATGCCGGTGTTACCGAGGTGGCCGTCACCGCAGGGTGGCGAGGAAGAAGAGGAGGAGCCTTTATATAGGTGAGAGCAACTGCAAAGGCTCTCTCTCACCTGCTTCTTCTGCACTGCAAAGTCCACAAATTATTTATTTAACTAAAATAAAGATAATGTAAATGCTTGACTTATTTTTTAAAATGAAAGTATCCCACTTCAGTGTAAATAAAAAGATACTAAACTTATAGTTCATATGAATAAGTTTTATTATATTAGAGTTTAAACTAATCAAAGTTTTACATGTTCAATAGTAAAGTTTAGTGGTGGCTCAAAGGGGTTTTACTCCCAAAATTATCTTACACACATATAAATAAAAATATTTTTTTAAAAATTCTAGTATATTTTATATATTTGATATTCTCAAAAGAAATTCACACCTATAAAATTTTTTTAACACCCATAAAATATTTTTAAAAGATCTATCACCATGTAAATTTAACATTACTAGAAAAACAAAAATTGTAATTTTCAACCATAAGTTTTATACAATTTCATTCTCAATTTAAAATAATATTTGTGAAACACGACTCCTTCGTAATAAATTTATGTTTGGAAATCATAATTTACTTATGACTAAATCATTTTGTAGCCTTATCGCTTCAAATCAATTTTTTCGACCTTAAGAGATACAATGGTAGTCTCTTTAATGTAAAGCTCTTCTGTATTGCAATAAGCATGGGCATCCACTCTTCCCATGCTTCTAAAAATTCATAAATTTATTAGTCTGAACAATGACTAACACAGACAACACACGGCTAATATTGTTAGCCGACATTGATGTAACAGAACAGTAGCGACGCAGCACTCGGAGAAATACCATTTATTAATATTGAAGAAGAAAATCTTTCTCTCCAAACAGCAACGTTTCACAATCTTTAAACGTCGTTAAATTATCCTTAATGACCTAAATTTTAATAAGTAGTCATTAAATACTTAATGTGAAAAAAACTATGGGATATTCTTAATTGATTGGGATCAAAAACTTTGTTGAGTCTAATGCATCTTTTCAAAATATTTAAAATGTATTAAAAATGTTACCACACGTGCAGTGTTAACTTTCCTCCCACACTTTAAAAGAAGATGAAATGACTTGTACAGTTTATGATAACGTAGAGGAATATAAATATGTATGAAAAATAGTAGTGCATATACGTGTGATTAATATACTATTATATATGGAATTCGGTATTGTTTCAATTATAATCTGATTATACGTGTTTTGGTTCCATGTTCATTTTCCTTTTTTATGGGTAAAAAATACATCTGTTACCCCAGCTTTCCTCCGCAGTGAAAATAAAAACGCAGCACTCGTGTTTATTGTAGGAATGTATATAGAAGACAGCTATCCGCAATTCCATAATCCGTTGTTATAATATATATTCAAAATCAATTCTTATGCTAAGTTTTCAAAGAGTGTTGTGTTAAATTGAATTTTCCAATATGTTATCCACATTAAAACGACATCACTTCAAACTCACAAACCAGAATCAATTTTCCAAAAAAACAATAAAAAAAATCAACAGTTCAACATCAATCCTAACATGCAACATGACAATTGAGTTCCAACTTCGATAATTATTATCTACAATTCTATATTTAACTGCACCTCCCACTATAATCATAATTGCATACTAGTTTATAATAACTAACTTATATTCTTGCAAAACTTCAACTGAAAAGGGTTGGATAATAATATTAGCATAATATTTGGGAAACAATTTTTTAATAATTCTAATTTGTAATTACGATGATTAAGCTGATTTATCATATAGTTATATAACTGCTTAATAGTTTTAGCTGCAAAAAATCCTTATCATCAGGATCGCATTAATAAAACTATGTCTTTCTCAGGAGTCCTCTTATATTCTTTTGACTGCTATAAATACATAATACTACATCGAAATAAGCATTCAATATCTGAAAAGCCTAAATATTTTCTACAAAAAATCATTATTTGGAAGATACAGAATCATTCGAGTGCAAGTCATCTTCAAAAACAATTATGTCTTAACCTCTCCTCTGGGCTAGAAGGATTAATCGTTCCAATGTCGAAGCTTTTCTACCCAAGAAAATGAGAGAGCAACACGAACTAGGTGATATAAAAGGAAAAACAAAAAGTAAAGTCGCATTTTTCTAGTGTTCGTAACAAAAATTGATGTATGGACAAGTTTATGATTGAGTACACGGAAAGATTACAGTACCCCGTACTTACGACCAAAGATGTATGAGTTGTTTTCTATATCATTACTGAAAGTCAGAATATCGGCAATGCATACAGTCAATTATGAGTTATTCTTACGAGAATTATTAAACACAAGTCAGCAATACGGGGGTTAACCAGATCATTTATATCCACATCCAAAGACCTCAGGGATTAACCACGATTTCTGAGTTTGTTTGCTCCTTAAGTTGCTTAAGACACAGTTTCACCTTCCTTTACAAATACCAGGCAATGACAATTTACAGCAGAGTTATTATCCATTTAATTTAAAGGGATCCTAGTTTCTCAAAATGCATTTTCCCATTTCATTTTGATTTCAAAAGGATAATCCTCTACTCTACCTTTTGTGGACTTAATAGAGAAACTTTTTATTATACTTTGTCATCATGGAACCACCACCTTGTCTCCTTAGGCGATCTGCCATTTCTGCAGTTCTTTACATAGCGATCATTATCCTCAGGGCGTTGCTGCCAAAGAAATCAAGTCAAGAGTTTATTAAGGCATGACACCCATTTCATGATGGATCAATGACCTACCGAAATTCACCCGTAGAATCTTAAGTAATAACCAACCATTTATCAAATTAATGTTTAATAAAACCTTGGTTAAAAACATAGCATGTCCTGTGTGTCCATTAATCCTATCACATCACATGGAATAAGTAGGAAATACAAGATTCACAGTAAATAAATTCACACCTTTGTGGTCGAGCTTGAAAGCATTGAGAGAATACTGATGCAGATAGAACTAACTGTCATGGCAGGGGACCAGGAATCATACAATATATCTGCATAATTGCAAGCATATTAATGTTAGCTGACCACCAAAAAACACCAACTAGTTAATCATGCTTTTATCTAAATTTAGAAAGAAAAAAATGCCCAATTACAAACTTCAATAAATGGGATTTCAGAGCTGATACTCCAATTTTAAAAACCGATTATTTAAATAAGAATAACATTATCGATTATGTCAAAGTATAACTACACACATCAAATTCCCAGAAGTGAAAAATGAATAATACCTCAACTTGGAAATCAAATATGGAAACAATAATAATAATAATAATAACAATAATAATAATAATATTGATTACGTAAAAGTAAAACTCTAGAAACATCAAACCCCTGAATGCGAAAGATAAACCCCTTTTACATACTTAAAAGTTTATTATAAAAAATATTTCAATATATATATATATATATATATTAAATTTAAAAATCATAATAAATAAAAAAAACTTTGAATTGAACAATTTAAGTTGTGATAATAGATTATTTTTAATTATTAACAATTTTCTTTTAAACTACTGAAATTTAATTTATATATAGAAATAAAAAAATAAAAAAACAGATTAAAAGTAGGAAAACAAATATAAAAGAATGATCGTTTCAGATGATTACGAGGACTTTTGAAGCTAGTTGAGAATATATGTGAAATGTCCAAATATCAAAAGAGAGTAAACACTAAAAAGATCTAATCAGAGTACGAAGAGTGAGAATCTCACTCTAGAAATTGTACATAATTTATAATATAGTAGTTGGATATCTTGACTGGCATGAATGAATAAAGCAGAAAATAATGCATTCCTAACTTCAATCATTCACTCTCTCCACTGCTACCCTCCTTCAAATGCCTACTTTTTAAGAACAAAAAAAGAGGGGGTTGGGGTAGGGGGGAGAGGCCTTGAAGAAATTTCTTGATATAACTGACAACCATTTGCGAAAGCAAAAGAAAAAGACAACGAGCATTTGCCTGACAGTCATGTACAGTATCTATTAGTCAAATATCTTACAACTCATTCAGAATTCAAACCATTATGTAGTACAAACTCCGACTCAATTCATCCCAGAATATGAGAAAAAGAAAACAACAGAAGTAGCTCAGCCCAAATAGAATGGGAGAAAAAGATGAATATGAACATTGAAATATAACTCAATGTTGTCAAATCAAGAATCATATCAAGAATCATTTGTTCAATTTTAGAAATAAAAGCCTAGAATCATTCTAAATACGCCCTCTGATCCTTAACATAAAACACTTCTAACATAATCACATAGTTGATCTTTTAAATATATTACCAATGTTCCAAATTAACATTCATTATTAATGACTTTTAAAATTATCTTCTCATTATTCGTTAATACAAAATACAAATACTTATAATATTTAATAGGTCTAAACAAGGAAAACAAAATATAAAGTTGAATAGAAATTATAAAATGCCTTATAAAAAGGACCGACGATTCCTTTTAAAATGTGCCTTATAATAAAAACCAAAAGTATTTAATATTAAATACTCAAAAGTATTTAATATTAAATACCTAAAACATAATGGAAATACTCAAAAGTATCAAAAAATTCTTAAATCTCACATCACCGAAGAAAAAGTAAATTTCAATAATACTATAATGTCATTGAAAGCAAGACATAGGTAAATTCACAAGTCATAATTCGATACGTGCTCCTAATAATGATAGTTCATCCTAACAGCATTATATTGTCGAGAAAAGTTCAAAGCCGAGGTAACATCTTTCCTCTCCTTAGGCTCAGTAGCCACATAACGTTACTGCATTACTTGAAGCCTATAGTTCAGAAGAACAAATATAAAGCAACAATGCAGTAAAATTGGGTGCAAAGAGAGTAAGCAGGTAACTGTGTCAGGCTTCTATTGCAGAAGATTGATAATGGAGAAATGGAAAAACAAAATAGAGTGCATAGAGTCAGTGACTTAATGACTCTATTAAGCCCCTATTTCAAAAAGAATGAAAAACAGAGGAATGGAATTAAATAAGGTGCATTTAATAACATATGTTCAATTTATTTTCGTTTGGGAATTTTAGCTTCTCTGAAGTTTTTATGTCTCTCATGAAAATTGGAACGGAAAAATGAATAATCGTTTGTTTCATGTCTATTACACAGAATCATATCAATGTTTTTTTATACTTCAGAATCACATCAATTTAAGAATGGATCACACAGTTCAGAGACATCTACAGTTTATCAGAAAAAACAAATTACTTGATTTCAAAATCAGCTGGGAAATTAGAATTGTTCCATTCTAATACCAACAGAAAACAAGATGTGCAGGCATTGAAACACCCAAAAGAAAAACACTTAGCAGGAAGGACCCACACTTCTGACTTCTCTCTATTCCTGGCATATATACAATAGTTTATCTTGGATATCATCACACTCAACCATGAAATAAAATTCCTAGCATATTTACTATTGTGGTCCAATTACATTCTTGGGCATACCGAACCAAGGACATACACATCTGCACAATTATCATGGTCGTTCACTCTTGTTCCGTACATTTTCTAAGGTTTATTAACTCATTAAATGTTAGCTGTTTTCAATTTCAATTGGGTAATGCTAAGTGTTCCTAACAAATTTTCCTACTTAACACAATAAGTACTCATCAGCAATGTAACAACATTCACTATATTGAAACCTAAATGCCTCACTCAATAGTTAACAATCTATTTCCTATTAATCAATTAGGGCAATTCTTGCAGGAAAAAAGATAGAAATTCTTTTCAAATTACAAAAATAAATCGATTTTCTCAGGTACTAGGAGAACCCTAAACAAGTAAAAAAAACAAACCAATCGCAGCCCTCTTCCCAATAGTTCTCAACAAGAAATTATGACTTCGAAGTCGACACTTGAAAGAAATTATAACCCGAAGCAGGTTACAAGAACAGCCAGTGTCATGAAAAACAATACAAACAAACATGAAGACCAAAACAAACAAGCATAAAAAGTAACACATAACAAAACCCTGCAACAAAAGGGTGTGCCACAGGATTATATTATACCTCAAAACACAGTAACTATAAAAAAACACACACATACCTAAACAAATATGGCCGTTGCTATAGATATGGGGATGCAGCGGAGCCGGATGCAAGAATATGACCTGCAGAACCGTTAATAATAGAACAATAGTAACACCAGCAAACAACAAAAGCCGATGCATATTAAAGATTAATTTCAGCAGGGAAGGGGTAAAAGAGGAACCTGGGGAGCTTCCATAGGGTAATTCTCGGGAAAATCGACCTGAAGCTGGTAGGTCTCATTGGCGTAAAGTGTCCCAGGAGCTCCAGTGACTTCAACAACCCACCTTGGAGAGAGGAACAAAGCAAAATAGAGGAAGGCAAAAGAATGCAAAGGAAGAAGAAATCAAAGCATAAGAAGAATATTTTGTGAAAGCGAAGGGGAAAGCGAAAAAGTTAGGTGGATTGTGAGGGTAATTAGAAGAATCTGATACCTCTGGAGATTATCGGTGACTTTGTGCTTGAAACCAGTTGGGGGATTGACCTGCCACTCGACGAGCTCTTTCTGGAGCCTATTGCAGGCAATCTTACTGAGATTCTAAAACAGCGACGATCCCAATTCAAACCTAAAAACCGAAACACGAACACGGAAGAAAGAGAATCGAAGAGCGAAGGGGTTAGGGCTAACCTTGCGAGCGGCACCAGAGGAACTAGTCATGATTCTTCCGCGTAAACGAATGGGTACACAAACAATTCTCAATTCTCAATTCTCAATTCACAAAGAAGAAGAGATTCACCACTTAACCAATTTATATATATGTATATATATTATATCTCTCTGTATTAAATACTTTTTAGAGGGCTTTGACGAAATGCCCCAAGACAATGCTACGGCCGACTACGGTTATATTTGTTTTTTCCATTTATTATTATTATTTCACTTTATAAATAAAACTTTATTGCATTTTACCCTATAGTTTATTTTAATTAAATCATTAGTTTTATTGGCCATTTTTCTTTTTCTTTAAGAATACTTTGTTTATAACGTATATACGGAAATATGGAAAGTCAAAGGTGCAATACAAGTTAAGTCTCCATAATTAACAATGGTGAGAGAAAAAAGAGTTTCCTTAGATTACTATCGTGCATCTAGGGACTATTTTCAGGTAAATCTTTCTCTCTGTTTTCCCTTCCACATAAGATATTCCAAATTGTTTTGCCAAGAGATATTCCAAAATGCCAATAATAGTAGAGAAAAGCACAAAAAAGATTGTCGCCATCGGACATAAGACCCATTTCTCGTGCTTTTCTCATTTCCATACAGAAATAATTATTCGCACAAATAAATTACAATTAATGTAAATGTTAACTCTCTGTTTTATTTCGATTGAGTATAAAAGTATTGTCCTTTTGATAAGAGTATTGGATATTGAATATTTTGGGAAATCAAGTTTTTTACCTTTTAATATATAGAGATGGAAGATTAAAACTATCGATGGTAGATATTGGATATTTAATATTGCAAGAAATAAAGTTTAGAATATTATTCATTGTGGAATTCTAAAATCAAAGCTATCAATTATGAATGAAGTTCAAAATTAATAGAAACTTATGTAGAGTTTTTCTTTCAGTCTTCCAATACCGCTTAAAATTAGGACTAGTGACTAAAGTTTAGGAATTGTTAGAAGATATTCTCTGTTTTAAATAAATATTGAACTAGTCTAAGTATAAGGTAGTTTTTCTTTCCTAAGTTTTCTCCTAATTATTAGGACATTATGCTCACATACTGTTTATAAAGCAGGATTTATTGAATGAGTAAAGGAAGGAGTTTAGAGAATACAGATAAAAAATACCTGTTATCACAATCCTTAACCCTCTTCTCTATTTTTTACTCTGTTTTTTACTACCTTCTAGTTTCTTCAACTTATGGGTTAAGTTATGTGTTATATGATTTGCAGCTATACTGGCCTTAACTTACATATACACATTTAAATATGTGATATTTGTGGAGGGAGGAGTTCATATTTTATACATTTTTTTTTTTATTTTTTTACTTTTATGCATTGTGAAAGTATACATTTCAATCATATCATTTTTGACATATACTTTTCAAATTTCTTTCATTTATTTAACCTTTCTATTTTATCCTTGCAGAACTTTTTTTTTTTTTTTCATATTTGCTCTATTGGCTTAAAAAGTCGATGTTAGATAAAGAGTAAAGAAAAGTGAATATAAGTTAATACATTACTCTTATCTTTTATATTTAATTAAATGTTTGTTACAAAAATATATAAATTGAATGGTAATTTATGAACACTTCCTTTCTTTCAATTTAAAATAAACATTTTTTAAATAAAATTGGTGATAAAGTCACCAAATTCTAAAACATAAACTCTATTAAGCGTAAACATTTTAACTGTATTTAAGGAACTTAAGATGAAAATAATATTTTTTATGCTGAATATAAAAATATAAAATATACAAATCCTAATAATAAAATAATATTTTTTGGGAGATAATGATGAAATGCATGGTTTCTTTAATATGTTATTTTTTTTTTTGCAATTTTTCTAAGTTATAAAATTCTTAAAGAAATTAAAATCATATTTAAAATAATTTTAAGAGACTAAAAACATATTTTACTCTCGTTATGAATATGCTTTCTCTGTTGATTTCTGAATTATATTATAACATGTTTTAATGGGTTATTTAGTTTCACAATAATGCACTCTTAGATAGAATTGAAGAGGTGCTTATGTTACATGGTTTTATTTAAAGACAAAATTCAATTGAATTGGTTTATTTAGCTGCTTTAATTTCTTTCTCATTATATTTTTCTGAATAAACTAAACTAATAATTACAAATTAATAATTATAATAATGAATTTAAAATTTGTAAATCATGTTTCAATCATGAAAAAAAAAACAAAACAGAAATAAAAAAAATATTGGTGCCAAAATTACATATATTAATATACAAAGTACGTGAGAAAGTAAATAAAACTTATTTTTTTGAAATCCCAAGAACTTTAAATTTTTTCCTTTAAAATTGTGAAGGTCTATATATCTATACCGAAACTAATATCTGTCTATCAATAATTTAATAGTGAACTCTTATTTAAATATATATATATATATATATATATATATATATATATATATATATATATATATATATATATATATATATAAATATAAAAATAGAAATAAATAAATTGTATATATATATATATATT
>Ga0099824_1000570_pt1 | contig 44854 bp, 18 predicted proteins | sample SiratrowhiteBW_FD_76837 | JGI IMG/M metagenome (GOLD analysis project Ga0099824, IMG submission 76837) | Root nodule microbial communities of legume samples collected from California, USA - Siratro white BW | ecosystem: Host-associated > Plants > Roots > Nodule | place: USA: California... | reverse complement strand
TATATATATATTCTTACAAAAAGACCGGTTAGTTCCAACAACAACAAAGTCTTTCTGTCTCTCTTCGGTCACTCTCGTTGTTCTTTCTTTCCTGCTACTCCAATTTCTCCAAAGTCAGAGTTTAGAAATACCTTATTTGTGGTGATTGAACTCTTATTTAGGTCTACTAGGCCTGGTCCAGAGTAAGGCCCAATCTATTATGATTTACTATGATTATGTTATTATTCACTGTACTTACCTTCCGCCTATCTCGCGAATGGGACTAATTGCTACGTGCCATGCGGTTGGTGCACCCTGCTCATCTATATGAAACAACATCAGTCATGACCAACTGGGATACTGACCGAGATGGTCATCTCAATCGGTTATCTCGAAACTTCAAAAAGGGTGTACAAGACAGTGCAAATATAGTTGGTTTATGTATATGGTTGCCGTATAGTATAATATATTACAGTGTCATTATTAAATAAAATTAACAATATATTTTTTATCTACAGTAACATTTATTATTAAAAATGTTATTGAAATATCTAAAGTTTATCTATAGTAACGTTTGGTGTTAAAAATGTTACTAATATATATAAAATTTATTTATAGTTACATTTTTAATAAATTTTACTAAGAAAATGTTACTAAATATATTAAATGGTGTAATGTTAATTGGTCAAATAAAAAACGATAATTTTCTCTTTCAAGATTTGGTTAGTGTGTATACATAAGTGATTTGATTAGTAGAAGAAGAGTGTGAGAAATTATAATGTCTCTCTTGGTGAAAAGCATTGTATTGTTGTCTATGTTTACATTGGTTTAGAGGAAAAAGAAGATCTAAACATTCATTACAAATTTAAAGATGAAGATCTTGGATTGCATCTTTTCTATATTAATCAAACCTATCATTGGGGTTTTAGGACCAGAGTTTTTTTGGTAAGACACTGTTCTTTTGTTCCTTTCATTGGGAAAATAGTCATTTGTTCTATTTTAATGTATACGACCAAAATAGGAATATCAAACTATTTGCAGAGTGTCATTGGTATATTCATAAAGATGGACCATGCAGATACAAAGCAAAATACTATCAACCACCTTCCGAAGCCATTCCATTCCATTCGCAAATGTTATAAGTAAAACTAATGTATTTCATCATTTCAGTCATCTATTGTGTCAGAAATAATATCTACTATTCATTATCTAAATGTATATTAAAAAATAAAGTCTCCGTACTTTTGTATTAGATAGATTTAAAGAGAAAATTTTTAAGTAATGTGATAAGTATAATCAATATTTTAATTTTTAATGATAAAATTATAATATTACAAGTTTACTTTTGTAGTTAAAAACTAATTAAAATAATTAAAATATGAGAAATTATAATATTATTAGAGTTAGTACTTTTTACTTTATTATTAGACCAGATGAACTTTGTTATTATAATATTATTATTGGTATATTGTTATTATTGATTATGATTTATATGATTAATAATATTAGTATTAATAATAATAAAAATAAAATTAATAACAATAATAATATTAATACTAATAACAATATTAATATAAAAATATTATTATTAAGATTAAAAATAGTATTATTAGTGACAATTTTAATAGTATTAATATTAATAATAATAAAATAAATATTGATAACAATAATATCAATAATATTAACAACAATAATAATATTAATATTAATACTAGAAATAATATTAATAATATTATTAACACTAATAATAATATAATAGTATTAATAATATTAATAATGTTAATATTATTATTATTATCAATAATAATAATAATATTGATAATATTAATAATGATAATATTAGTATTAATAACAACAATATTTTTAATAATAATGATAATATTGGTAATATAATAATAATCTTGGTAATAATAATAATAATAATAATAATAATAATAATAATAATAATATTTATAATAATAATAATAATATTAACAATATTGATGATAATAATAATTATATTAATATATTAATAATATTATTAATAATAATAAATAGTAATTTTAATAATACTAGTAATAATAATGTTAATAATAATAATAATATTATTATTATAATATTACAAATAATATTAAAAATGTTAATAATAATAATGGAAAGATTTGTATTACATACGAATTTGTGTAAAGTATTTTAAATACAAATCTGTATATAAAATTTGGGATGTAATGTTGATTTTCATATGAATCTTGATTTATAATTTTTCATATATGATATGTGATTTTTTTTTTGTTAGTATTAAATGCAATTTATTTGTCATAAATGCATGACAAACATGATGACATAATAACGTTAAATTCGGTATAACTGTTTTGAATATATAAAATGACTTGTCATTAACGAATAGGAAATTCTAATTTTCTTTGAAAAATTAAAGTTTTTGATAATGAACTTTTTTTTATTACATTTGGTGATATTTGTTGGGTAATCATAATTTTTTTAATGATTTTCTTGCGAAATGAGCGTATAATTTCTTGAGAATACCTTAATGATCCATATATGTAACCAATTGAAAAAACTTCTATTGAAATAGTTATTCTACTTGTCTTCAATTCTTGTTTTAAAGAAGATCTTATCTATTTGCAGAACATATAAAAAAATGTATTTGGCAGAGTAGAAAAATCATTTACATGATCGATCTTTCTTACCAAACGAAACAAGCTTTTTACTTTTGTATACAAAACATGTATACATGTTTTACTTCATAATTCACATTTTATTTAGAAGTAATCAACTTTTTAGCAATGGCGTTCTTTTCGGCTTTAGATGAATGTAAATTAATGTTAACAATTCTTCTGACACAAATCATTTAAGTATTTTAAATTCTAAAATTAACATCGTTTTACTTTATTAAAATACACTCCATGAATAACTAAAATGATATTTTAAGAGATTTTAACTTCTGAAAATTTTAATAAACTTTATAAACAACTTAACCCTCATTTCTGTTGTGAATTAATTTTTTCACCTAACTCTCATTTCTTTTGTGAATTAATTTTTTCATCGACCACTTTAATTCTCCTCATCCTGCTTTTCCCTTCCAAATGAACTCTTCTAATGGGAATGAATTGCTTGTTCTATTGATGTATTTATAAAATTTAATTTTGTATATTATTTTTTATAATATGTAAGATATCAAAAAGTCTATATTATTTATGAAATATTTCTTATTTGGAATGGAACCCATCAGTTCCATGGGTAACATTTGCAAACACATGATTCTAACTTGCATGATTCGTACCTACATGGTCCAGCTTTATGAATATGATAATGACAATTTTCACATAGATCGAAATTTCTAATTTGTTTATATACGTCAAAATATAAGATAGGACTCTTTCCCCACTGAAAGTTACAAAAGAATAGTGTTTTCCAGAAGAAGTGAGTTCCAAAACCCAAACCGAAGGTTTGATTAATATGGAAAAGATGTAGTCCAATATCATTATCTTTAGATTTGTAGTAAACTTTCAGATCTTCATTCCTTCTAGATTGTTAGTAATCGACACATTAATATGTTTTGTCCATACTAATGTAAGTATAGACAACAAGAGAATGCTTCTCACAAATGGAGACATTGCAACTTCTAACACTATTTTTCTACTAATGAATCTCTTATATTTCTTAGACACAGAACAACAATCACAAAATATTGAAAGATGTTTCGAACAGAAATGATAAGTTGATATATAAAGGGATTTTAGTTTGTTGTGGTACTCATTCATATTTAAAAAGTCTTATTAAAATTTAATTTTATTTAAAAATAATAATAAATTAATTTATTGTTGGTCAAGGTACGTAATTTTTAATGAATAAAATTTTATATTAAATTCCTTTTACTAATATAAGATTTGACTAATTCAAAGGAAACAGTCTTTTTATTTTATATTTTAAGTCAAATGCCTTAAAGTTTTTATATTATATTATATTATATTACTTTACAATGTATTATATTGCCCATGTTATATTATAATATTATATTATATTATATTTGTTGGGAAAATTGATAGGGTAAACATTAGAAAGATCAAATAGGAATGAGATAAAAGTCAACACACAAGGGAATAACACCACCTTTAACCCAAAATCTTAAAGCATTGGGTTTGTGGATGTTCTTTCTCACTTATACCACTGTTTACACACTTAAACCACTATTAGAAAATTGTTGAATAGTGACTGAAATGGATGACCGAAAAAAATCGATAATCATCAGTGATCGAATCAGTAATCGGAAAAATTTAGTCACTATTAGTGACCAAATAAGTGGTCGAAAAATTTGGTTACTAATTCAATCACTGATTTCAGTCACTAAGTCGGTCACTGATTTTGGTCACTGATTCGGTCATTGATTTCGGTCACTAGTTTCGGTCACTGATTTCGATCACTAATTCGATCACAAATTTAGTCACAAATTCGGTCACTGTAATACCCTAAAAAATAGTTAGAGAATAACATTTAGTTTTATAGATAAGTTTAATAACAGTTAAATATTTTTTTAACAGAAGAGTTGTTTAAGTAAATAAAAATTGGCCATTTAGATTTTATTTTATAACAACCACCAACTCTCTCTCTTAGAAGATATTATATCTCTCTAAAAAGATATTCTATTTTATTTTTATAAAAACTATCAACTCTCTCTAAGAAGATATTCTGTTTTATTCTAATAAAAATCACCAATTATTTCTAAGAAGATATTTTGTTTATAAAAACTACCAAATCTCTTTCTTTCTTTAAAAAGATATATAGTTTCATTCTTATAAAAATCGCCAACTCTTAAACAATTTCTCTTTAAAGTTTTCTACCTTCTCTCTAGATTTGTGATCTCATAGGTTATCAGATTGACAATCAGAGGACATCCCTAGATTCCTAGTCTTGAGTAGATCAAGAGTGTCAGATCAGATTCTTGAACAGAGTTAAGTTGCCCGTGATTTTAAGGTTTTTGAGTATCTGTACTCTATAGAGGTAAGGGAAGCTAGTTTGAATGTTTTTAATAAATATTATAATTGCTTGTTTTGTGAATTTGGGTAAGGAAAGCTAGTTTGACTGTTTTTGATATATATTGAAATTATTTATTTTATTAAATATGAATTGGATGAAATGAATGTTTATGTATGGTATGATGTAATATCAATGTTTGTGAATGATGTGGTGTGTGATTGAGACATAGTAGCTTCAGGAAATGACATACCCGTGTTGAGATTATTAGGATGTGCATTGTTTGGGGATTCGATCTATCTAAGGGTGTATCCTGACTCTACTGGTACATTGGATTCATATAGATGAAGTTTACCAGTTGGTGAAGAGTCGAAGGACGTTCATATGACTACGTCCGAGGTTTGAAATATGAGTTGATCGGAATAGGACATATGGATTAACCTTGTGCATATGGGAACTGTACCCGAGGTTTGAAATAGGAATTGATCGAGACAGACTGTATTCGAGGTTTGAAATATGAGCTGATCGGAACAGATGGATGGTATATGACAGGTGCACACCTCTGAGTCTAACTCAATGCACGAGTGTCTTTCGGAGGTAGAGAGTCTAATGTCTTTGTTTGTGAGTCAGTGTATGTATGATGTAAGATGAATTATGAAAGATTGAATTGTTGTTGTTTTGTTGAGATATAAATTCAATTTATGAAAATATATATTTGTTTGAAAACTCTCTAGCTTCTTACCCTTGTGTTATGTTTGTTTTGTTTTTAAAATTGCGATGATCGTGTATATTACACGTGAGCAGAGGATTTGATAGGTGGTATAAGTCTCCAGTAAACTGATGCAGAAGCTTTATTTTATTTTATTTGTAATTTTTACGAAGAAATTTTTGTTACATTTTTTGTAGAGAAATATATTTTTAAATACATTATAAATGTATTGATTATTATATTAAGATTTATTATATAATTCCTATCCAATAAAGTTCCTATTATATGAAAAATATGAGATGTTACAGTCACAAATAATAATAATAATAATAATTTTAATAATAACAATAATAATAATACCAATAACAATAATAATAATATTAAAAACAATAATAACAATAACAATAATAACCATAATAATAATGATTTTAGACGAAGATGTTGAGTCTTTCCAGGATGAAAGGTTTGCTCCCACTCTCTTTTACAGTATCTTAGAATCATTTATTTAGTTCAAACATTTTAATATTCACTTGATATTTTCATCACGCATCAACTCATCGTCTTTTTAACATTTTGTGTGCAACAATTTCTATTATCCATATTCACTTTTGGAGTTGAGTAACGATCGTCATATTTAGGGAACATAGAAAATGAGGAAGTGCAAAAGTCTGAAAGTTCTGGCATCACGGGTGTACTCTATCGTTGGTAGTGGTCATTGTTTCACCCATTCACTTCTTTGGTAAACTTCTTTCCTAATCACTCTCTTTCTTCCTTCTTCTTACTTCATACTTACATTATATGATTTCTATAAGTTTTTGCCATACGAGTCAAATAAAAAAGATGCAAAACCATTCCTATTGAGATATTAGTTATTGGTTTGTAGAACTATATATTTTCAATTACTTAAATTCCTTGGCAAATATTTTAATCGTTTGGCAAATTTTAAATATTGGCCTTACCACTCATCCCTGTACTGCAATCTTATTTACTGAGATTTTTTCTATTAGCAAACATTAATAGGATAAGGGACACCTAATTTTATTAATGTTTTTTAGAAATGGGTGACTTAATTTATACCGACAAGAATAACAAATTAACAAAATAATATTTATATGCAACAATTTCTTCTATCATTACCCGTCATTTTGTAGTTGTATTCTGTCTGAATATGCTATCTTACTTCTTTTTTATGTTTGTTGATGACCAGGACACAACAAAAATGTTGCAGTCATGAAACTCGGATGTTCTTTCCACATAAAAGATACAGCCCAAAGATGCTTGAAAGTAGCTGTTTTTCTAGTTTGTTACATTAATTAGTTGCTGTGCCAAGAGGTAATTAGCGTTCGGTGCCACGAGGTTATCGATAATATTTAAATTTTGATTAAATTAATATGTATCTTGTATGGTAATTCGAAATATTACTAATTATGATTATCTTTTATATTAGATATTTGATCAAGAAAGTGTTCTATCAAAGAAACTAATAATCAACAAAAATTATAATTGTATAAATTTATTTAGTTTTTTCATTATATTTTAATTTTGTGATTGAGTCCAAATGAACTATTCTACCATTTTTAAGATTGTTTTCTCTACTAATAATCTCTTAAATTTCTTATAGCAAACAACAATGACGAAATGTTGAAGAATGTTTCGAATAGAAATAATAAGCTCATATATAAAGGGATTTTAGTTTGTTGAATAATAATGAACTACTACTACCTCAAGTCCAAAAGTTTACAAAAACTCAAAATATATTGGATGAAGGCCCAATACATGACCTAAAAGAAAATAAAATTATTCTACTAATTATAAATTACTCATAAGAATAAGAGTTTGGCTTTTATTGGGTACAACTGAGTCTTATTCTTGTTGGATTCTTCTAGTCATAACTTTTGTAGTTGGTCTCTTGTTAAGGGCTTTTATATCACAACATAACTTCATAATTCACAACATGTGTTCAATTAATTTCTTACTCTCTTTATTTCACAATCATATACAATTTCAACTCATTATTTTTATCAAACCAATATTAAGTTTCCTTCAAAAACTCATTCATCTCCAAAACAAATCATGAACTCAATGTGGTAATTCATAATACTTATATACTTTCAAAATCAATTCCAGATCATGACTAATAATATATTATTGTAATCAACCCTCAAATCAAGAAATACTATTATTAATATTATTATTGTATTATTGTTAATATTATTAATAATATTAATAATAATAATAATAATAATTTTATTAATAATATTAATAGTCATAATCATAATAAGAATAATAATCATAACATGATCACTAAGTTTGTCTTGCGCAATAATTAGAGGTTCCTTTTTTTACTCAAGGGTCTTTGGACAAATTTTTGGTATTACCTACAGATTTTCGCCTACTTTTTTTTAGGGCTAACAGTTGAGATCATTTAACAGTTAGATTTAGATAATCTTGTTGGTAGTCTTACAACAGTAAGTTTATACTCTAACCTCAAACATCTTATAAAGGAGTTTTGAGTTGTGTGTATTTTTTGTGAAAGATTGGTTGCACAATATTTTTGGAAGTCTGTCCTATCTTGTTGGATTTGACCGTAACCCTTGATTTATATAAAGAATGTTTTATATAGGGTTGAAAAATATTTTTTGTATTTCTATTTATATTATCTTTTATTGCTAATAGAAAAAGACAGATGGAATGATATATGATAAGTGTAAACCTATGAGCTTAAGTCAATACACGAGTCTTCCGGAAATATAAAATCCAGTATATTTATATGTGATTTAGTATATGTATGATATGAATTATTGTAAAGATGTGATGATGACAATGTGATATATGAGAAGAATTATGAAAACTTGCTTTGTTGTAGTTTGGTTGAGATAGAAATTTAATTTATGAATATACATCTGTTAAAAATCTCTAGCTTATTCTTTTTTTTTGTGTGATATTTGTTTTGTTTGTAAATCTATGATGATTTGTTTGTAAATCTATGATGATTGTGTGTTACACGTGAGCAGAGAATTTGACAAGTGATGTGATTCCTCGTTCAGCTGATGACAAATTTTATTTTATTTTGTAGTTATATAAAGATATTTTTATTCAATTTTATTTAGAGAAGTATATTGTAAAATATTCTGATAAATATATGAATATTTATATCCAAATTTATTATATAATTTCTATACGATAGAGTACATATTATATAATATGAAAAATATAAGATATATTATGACTTTCAGATTGAAATAAAAAGTATAATATCTTTTTATCGAGCTGAAAAGTTGATTATTTTCGTAATTGATTTAAAATGTTGTTTTCGCTAATCAAAGTTTGTTTCGATAGTATTTCATTAGTTTTTATTCTTAAAAGTGATCTTTAATTTTTAAAGAAAATTCTTGAGTCATTTGACTCTTCTAACATCAATTATTAATTTGGAACTAGCAAGCATCAACCGTGAGACATGTACATTTTTTTTTTTTTCTGTTAAATAAGTATATTTTATTTTATTTTATTCAAGACAGTAATTACTTTTTCCTATTTTTATTTTCGAATATTCAGGGGATAAAATTATATATACGCTGACAACATTCATTTATTATCTATTTAATATATTTGACTCAGATGTCAAATGAAAATTCAAACAGACTTAATTGTCTAATAAATTCTAACAAAATTCTTCCTTCTTAGAGTCTTTCTACTTACGTTTTCCTATCATACCTTGACTACCTTCATTTAGTATCTATTTAATATATTTGACTCATATGTCAATAAATGAAAATTCAAACAGACTTAATTGTCTAATAAATTCTATAAAAATTCTTCCTTCTTCGAGTCTTTCTGTTTACGTTTTCCTATCATACCTTGACTACCTTCATTTGGTATCTATTTATTATCTTTTAATATATTTGACTCATATGTAAATAAATGAAAATTCAAATAGACTTAATTGTATAATAAATTGATTCAGATTCAGTGACACAGAGAAGACTAGTAGAAGTAGCAATGTCTCTGTATCAAAAAAGTGTGTTGTTTTTGTTCGTGTTAGCTGTGATACGGTGGAACACCAGTGTTTTTGGGGAGACTGTGTTGATAACCAATACGCTCAACGGAAAAGAAGCTTTAAACCTTCACTGCAAATCCAAAAATAATGATCTTGGATTACATGTTGTGAACTTTAATGAAACCTTTGATTGGAAATTCAAGCCAAGTGCTTTTGCAGACACACTATTCTTTTGTTCGTTTCAATGGGGAAATACTAGTTTAGTGCATTATGATGCATACGTAGAAGATAGAGATCAAGGTATATGCAAAGAGTGTCATTGGTATGTTAAAGAAGATGGACCATGTAGACTAGAATCTAACCATCTCAGTTGTTATAAGTGGAACTAGTATTTGTGTTTGTTTTAAATAATATGTATTGCGTTGAGAAATACTATATATTTATCTCAATGAAATAATATTACTCATGCCTTTGGAAAATGAATTCAAGCTTTTTATCTTTATAAATTGATTTTTCAGTTTCTCTATATGTGATTATAGGCGAAGAATGTTTCATGACCGCAATTGAAGAGAGGTCCAAAATATCAGATAGAGAAAAAGTAAATCCAACTTTGCTCTCTCTTAATGCCTAAGTTTTATTCCTTTTTAAAAATATTCATTTAAAAGTTTAAGTTAATGCTTTTGTTTTTCTTTCCCAAATGAATTTTAATTTTTTTCAGTTGATTTTTTAACTTTATCATCTTTATAAGCAAGCATATGTTGAATATCATTTTCATCATAAATGGTCTTTGAATACTATTATTAATAACAATGTTAATAATATTAATAATAATGTTAATAATACTAGTAATAATAATAATGAAAATAATATAATAATAATAATAACAATCATAATGTAAATATTTATTTCCATACCAACTATATTACATATAGAGTTACATACAAATTAATCCATAAAATTCTCTATATAATGTTAATTTTACATGTATGTACAAATTTGTATATAATTTACATACCGATATAATGTTATATGTAATAAATTTGTATGTAAAATTATATATATAATTTCGTATATAATATTATTTGACATATAAATATAATAATCTCATAAAAAATGTATTTAAAGTAAAAGAAAATCATTACAATTATAAAAAAAGACAAGCATCTAATAATTGAATACAAAGAATATATCCACATTAGTAGAACAAATACATACTATTGTGATTTTATAAGATTTATAATCGCGGCTTTTGAATCACAATAAATCTATCTGCCATAAAAAGTATTAAAGTTGTAATCGCGGTTCTATAAGTGCGGTAAAAAATAGGACATACCAATGGGTTGTTTGTTAATAGATGGGGTGGCACTAGTCAACAAATTGAATGTTGCACTTGGTCTTGATAATACCCACAACAGCATTAACATCTTTAGGCACCACATCACCTCTGTACATGAGGCAGCAAGCCATATATTTCCCATGGCGGGGATCACACTTGGCCATCATAGACGATGGCTCAAACGCGATGTTGGTGATTTCACCAACTGATAGCTGCTCATGGTGAGCCTTCTCAGCTGAAATCACAGGTGCATAAGATGAAAGCATAAAGTGGATCCTGGGGTATGGCACCAGATTAGTTGGAATTCATTAACATCAACGTTCAAGGCACCATCAAACCTCAGGGAAGCAGTCAGTGGGATATCACCTGAAAAACAACAACGATAAAGTTAAGATTATCACAACAAACACACCACAAGCACTGGTCATTTCAAATTCTTGTAATAAAAATTACCTGAGAAATTAAACTATTGAGGTTAGTGTAGGTAGGTCTCTCAATGTCAAGGGAACGCTTGCAAATGTCATAAATGGCTTTGTTGTCAAGCAGGACAGCGACATCAGTGTGCTCAAGAAGAGAATGGGTGGAGAGGACACTGTTGTAAGGCTCAACAACAGAGGTTGAAAGTTGGGGTGAAGGATAAACAGTGAAACCAAGCTTTGACTTCTTGCCGTATTCCACTGAAAGGCGTTCCAACAAAAGGGAACCAAGACCAGAGCCAGTGCCACCACCGACAACGTTAAAAATCAGAAAACCTTGGAGACCAGTACAGTTGTCCTCCCCTTCCGCTGATGAGCTGCTCAGGATGGAAGAGTTGGCAGTATGTCCCGGTCCTAACTTCATCGATCGCAGTGGGCTCGAGATTTACAAAAATCACACGAGGCACATGCTTTCCAGCCCCAGTTTCGCTGAAGAAGGTGTTAAAATCAAAACTATGAAGAGATGGCTTAAAGAAGAGTTGATTTGGCATACCTTCGGTTGTGGAACCAAACCTTGATTTGCTTAGGCTCGATGTTGGAGAGAATGGGGCACTCTCTGTGGTGGTGGGCATGGCTGCTGTGGTAGAAGAAGAAAATGGTAGTGGGGTGGTCACTGAAGCACCTCAACATGGTGGTGGTGGTGGTTGTGGAAGCAGTTCGACATGATGGTGGTGGTCGCAAAAGCGAATGGCGGAGGGAGAGAGGGCCCTGCGAGGGAGGAAGAAGAAGAAAAAGGAATGGTAAATGAGAGTGAGAGAACAGAGGGCATGCTAGGGAGCAAGAGATGAATCCCTAAAAAAGGATACAAAACGCAGTTGTTAGTCACTGGGAACCGCGACCGTATCCTGTGCAAAATAATTTAAAAATTGTTTTGAAAATATCAACGCGGCATCATCCTCCAGTTTTCAATTTTAAATTAATTGTGACTTATTATTGCGGTTCTCCCGTTAACCGCACTGGTATAATTATACTTAATTATCGTGTTATTTTTAATTGTGGTTCCTTCTTAACCACGTATTATTTTTAATTGCAGTTCCTTCTTAATCACGATGATATCCTACCTTGAAATGTGTATATTTATTATCATAATTCATATTTTATTTCAAAGTAATTAACTTTTTAGCAATCACCCTCTTTTTTATTTTAGATTAACGTAAATTAACGTTAACAATTCTTCTGTCACAATTAAAATAATTTAAGTATTTTAAATTTCAAAAATTAACATTGTTTTACTTTATTAAAATATACTCAATTGGCTAGAATAACTAAAATGACATTTTAAGAGATTTTAACTTATGAAAAATTTAGTAAACTTTATAAATAACTGATCCCTGATTTCTTTTGTGAATTAATTTTTTCACTTACCACACTTCATGCTCGATAAAAAAAATCTTGGAAGATGTTAATTCTCCTCATTCTGATTTTCCCTTGCAAGTGAACCTTTTGATGGACATGGATTACTTGTTCCGTTTATGTATTTATAAAATCTTTTGGTCGTTTATCTTTGTATAATATATATATTGAGATATAGAAAGTCTATATTATTCATGAAAGACTACATATTTAGAATCGAACGTATCAGTTCCAATTATAACATTTACGAACGCACGATTCATAGCATTTGCGAACGATGATTCATACCCTGCATGATTCTGCTTTATGGTTCAGCTTTATAAATATACTAATGACAATCTTTATATATATCAAAATTCTTAATTTATTTATATACATCATAATATAATAAAGGACTACTTTCTCATTGAAAAGAAGAAAAGAATAGTGTTTTTCAAAAGAGTTGAGTTCCAAAACTTCAATCGAAAGTAAGATTAATGTGGAGATGATGTAGTACAAGATCATCATCATCTTTAGATTTATACTAAATGTTTAGAACTTTTTTTTCCTTCAGTAATCAACACCTTAACATGTTTTGCCCATATTAACTTAAGCATGGACAACAAGAGAATGTTTCTTACAAAAGAGACATTACAACTTCTACCGCTCCCTTTCTATTAATTAAACTTTTGAATTTCTTATAGGCAGATGGAAAAACAATGACAATAAGTTGAAGGACGTTCCGAACAGAAAATAGTAAGTTGATATATAAAGAGATTTTAATTTGTTTTGGGACAGATTTCTCATATATAAAAAGTCTTCTTGAAATTTGATTAGAGTACTTGTAAAAGATGTTCATTAAACAAATATTGCATGGATGAATTTACAAGAATGATAATAGGTTAATTAGATGTTCATTAAAATCTATAATTATCATTTTTATTAACTTTAAAAATTTATTTTAATTATGGTCTTAACACTAATCGAAGATTTGATTAGTTAAAAGGAAAAAAATGTTTTTTCATTTTGTATTTTAAGTCAAATGCGTTAAAGTTGTTATATTATATTACTTTATAATGTATTATGTTACGTTATATGTTATATTATATCATATTATTTTACCTTATGTTACATTATATTTGTTAGGTAATCCGAGGAGACAAAACTGAGAGATTTCACAATAATGAGAATAAGGCCAAACATATAAGAGAATCTCAAAACTTTAAGGCATTGGGTTTGTGAGTCTTCTTTGTTATATGTTGCTCAACTTTCTCATTCATACCCAATGTGGAACATAGACTCATACTTAAATACATACTTGAATACCTAACAATCTCCCCTTCAAGTCCCTCCTCCACATTGATATACTCCTCACTTGTACCGTCACTTGTACCGCCGTTTACACATTTAAACTGGACACGCTTGCCTGAAACCTCCGTCAGGAAGACTTTCGATACACCTTCGGCTCTGATACCACTTGTTGGGTAATTCGAGGGGGCAAAACTAAGGGAATGACACCACCTTCAACCCAAAACCTTAAGACATTGGGTTTATAGGTCTTCTTTCATATATGTTGCTCAACTTTCTCATTCCTACTCAATGTGGGACTTAGACTCATACTTGGATACCTAACAAATCTCCTCCTTAAGTGAGAGTCCCTTTCACATTGGTACATTGGTAATCTGAGAGGGCAAAAATGGGACACAAGAATGAGAATAAGGCCAAACATATAAGGGAATAACACCACCTTCAACCAAAAACCTTAAGGTATTGGGTTTGCGGGTCTTATTTGTTATATGTTGCTCAACTTTCTCATTCATACCCAACGTGAGATTTAAACTCACATTTGAATACCTAACAATATTATGTTATTATAATATATTATATCACATTACGTATGTTATATTATATTACGTTACGTTATATGATATTATATTACGTTATATTGTATTATATTATATTGTATTCTATTCTATTTATTATATTACGTTATATGGTATTATATTATATTATATTTTATTCTATTTTATGATATTATATTATATTATAAACGTGTATTTTGATTTTGAGGAGGCTTGGGAAGGAGGATTATTTGGTGATATATTGCATGTCTTCTAATTCTATAATAAATCATATATTTGGTTGCCCCAAATTATTCTTTGCAAATATAGTGGCATGACTTTTTCAATTGTTGGATCTCCTTCTCATTCTGAAACATGCAATTTCTCTATAACGTCGATTTTTTTTTTTCATCTTGTTCTCTGTTTCTTGAAGCTTTGCAATTGTGTATAGATGTTACTTGCTCTTTTATCATCAACACATCACTTCTTCAAATTTATGACACTGTTGCTCTCATAACAATTTCCATAGTAGCCCAATATGATTCTTCTTACTCTCCAATATTATTATACTTATAGTCAGCAAAATTATCTTCAATCTTTCAAATTATATTGTTTTTTAAATTTGTGTCACCGGTATAATATTTGTAAGTGTCATGAAGTTTAACTAATTTATCAGAATTTTTGTCACCAAAAGTTAGCAACACAGAAAACAATTAATAAATCATTTTCAACATAATTGTACAAACTCTTCAACTAACTTCTTATTCAAACAAAACAGTTCAGGTTCTAAACTCCCTAAGGATTAAATACACATAATTAGATATAGGCACTAGTCCAAATACTATGTATTTGTGTTTGTTTTAATTAATATGCCTTGCGTTGAGAAATAATATGTATTTATCTCAATGAAATAAGGAAAATGAGTTCAAGCTTTTATCTTTATAAATTGATTTTTCAGTTTCTCTATATATGGTTATAGGTCAAGAATGTTTCATGACCGCAATGAAAGAGAGGTCCAAAATATCACATAGACTTCATGCCTAAATGTTATTCCTTTTCAAAAATATTCATGTAAAAGTTTAAGTTAATGCTAATTAATTTTTGTTTTCCTTTTCCAAAATAATTTTAATTTTTTTCAATTAATAAATTTTATATTAATTATATATTTATTATAAAAAACTAATTTTATCATATACTTTTTTAATAATTATTTATAATATGTAAATTTTTAATATAAATATTGTGACATTTTTTTTAGTTTTGTCACTATTGTGAATAATATTTGTGACATATTTTTAAATTTGTCACTATTATAAATTGTCACAACTAATATATTAATAGTGACAAAATTTATATTTATTACTAAATTTTTGTCACTACTTGTAGTGATTTATAAACTTGATCATCTTTATAAACAAGCATATGTTGAATATTATTTTCATCATAAATAGTATTCGAATACTATTATTATTAATGTTAATAATATTAATAATACTAGTAATAATAATAATGATAATAATCATATTATAATATTAATAATAATATTAAAATAATAATAATAATAATAATAATAATAATGTAAAGTTTTGTTTACATATAAATTATATTACATACAAATTAATTTATATATAATACTCTGAATATAAATTTATATACAAAATTGTGTATGTAATATTGATTTTACATACAAATATAAATTCGTATATAGTTCTATATATAATGTTGATTTTATATATATTTGTATATAATTCTATATATAATGTTGATTTTATATATAAATATAATAAATCTCATAAAAAATTTATTTAGCATATGTTGAAGAGTGAAAAAAATCATTTACAATTATCAAAAAAAGACAAGCATCTTAAACTTGTAAACGAATAATATATACATTGTTTGATATCATAATTCACATTTCATTCCCAAGTAATCAACTTTTTAGCAATGACCTTCCTTTTTGTTTTAGATTGATGTAAATTAACGTTAACAATTCTTCTGTCACAATTAAAATCATTTAAGTATTTTAAATTTCAAAAGTTAAGATTTTACTTTGTTAAAATACACTCAATTTAAAATGATATTTTAAGAGATTTTAACTTATGAAAATTTTAGTAAACTTTATAAACAACTTAACCCTCATTTCTTTCGTGAATTAATTTTTTCACCTACCACCTTTTATATTCGATGAAAAAAAATCTTGGAACATGTTAATTCTCCTCATTATGATTTTCCCTTGCAATGAACCTATTACTTGCTCTGATTATGTATTTATAAAATATATTTTTGATCGTTTACTTTTGTATATATTGTGATATCAAAAAGTCTATATTATTCATAAAAGATTACATATTTAGAATGGAACACATCAGTTCCATTTGTAGCATTTGTGAACGCATGATTCGTACCTACATGGTCCAGTTTTATGAATATACCAATGACAATCATCACATATTTCGAAATCCCTAATTTGTATGTATGCATCATAATATAACAAAGGACCATTTCCCCATTGAAAAGAACAAAAGAATAGTGTTTTCCAAAAGATGTGAGTCCCAAAACTCCAATGGAAAGTTTGATTAATATGGAGAACATGTCGTCCGAGATCATCATCTTTAGATTTGCAATGAATGTTTAGAACTTCTTTCCCTTCCAGACTATTAGTAATCGACACCTTAACATGTTTTGCCCACACTAATGTAAGCATGGACAACAAGAGAATGCTTCTCACAAATGGAGACATTACAACTTCTAACACTCCTTTACTACAAATCAATCTCTTAACTCTTTTATAGGCACATGAAAAAACAATGACAATAAGTTGAAGGATGTTCTGAAGAGAATTTGTAAGTTGCTATATAAAAGAATTTTAATTTATTGTGGGACTGACTTTTCACACTTAGAAAGTCCTCTTGAAATTTGATTACAATATTTGTAAAGGAAAATGATATTTTGACACCATTTTTAAAAATACTCCCATTTGTGACATGACAAAAAAAGAATATTTTAATGAGTTATGGGGCCCAGGTAATTATGAAGCTTTTTTACAATGTATGATAGTCACATCCAAGTAGTTTCCTCTATTTTGACATGTGGTTTGCAATAAGTAATTTTGAATTTGTCTAACATATAGTCACATACAGTTATAACTTATGTAAAGAAGCATGTCCTCCATTTGTGATCCAACAAGGTCAAAGTGGAAGTACCTCCAAAAAATTATAAAACTCTTTTAAAATGTATGATACCCACATCCAGGTAGTTTCATCAGTTTTGGTATGTGGTTTGTTGAGAAAGACTTTTGAACTCATGTTACAAATACGGAAAGTAGGAATCTCATGTGTCCATGCTCTCATTTTGAAAAAAATATAACTCTACTATTTTGTAAAGAAGTATGTTCTTCCATTTGTGATCTAACAAGTACTTCGAGAAAATTATAAACTCTCTTAAAATGTATGATAGCCGTGTCCAGGTGGTTTGCTTTGTTATGATATGTAGTTTACTGATAAGTACTTTTAAACTCGTATAACAAATATGAAAAATAAGAACTTGTGTGTTCATGTTTCCTCTCATTTTCAAAAAATACTGTTATAATGTTATGGAAAGCAAATAAAAACAGATATGAATGTAACACACTTAAGGAAATAAAAAACTAATTTTTTTGTCATGTAATAGTGTCAAATGGGTGTAATGGCACTTAAAGGTGTCAAAGTATCACCATTCATTTATATAAAAAGATGTTCTGTAAACAAATATTGAAGTGATAGTAGTTTTATAATAGAAGATTGTATCTCTATTTATAAGAATGATAATAGGTTAATTAAATATTCATTAAAGTCTATAATTATCAGTTTAATTAACTTCAAAAATTTATATTAATTATTTTAAATAAGGTCTTAACACTAATCTAAGATTTGATTAGCTGAAAGGAAAAAATGTTTTTTTTTCTTTCATTTTGTATGTTAAGTCAAATGCGTTAAATTTGTTATATTACATTACTTTATAACGTATTATGTTACGTTAGCTTATATCATATTGTATTACATTACGTTACGTTATTACATTATATTACATTACGTTATCTTATTATATTATTATATTATATTACGGTATGTTATATTATATCATATCATATTACGTTATGTTATATTATATTATATTATTATATTATGTTATTATATTATGTTATTATAATATATTATATCACATTACGTTACCTTATATTATATTATATTACATTGTGTTATGTTATATTATATTATTGTTAAATTATTAGATGGTTCAAAATCTCATTAGATGGTTGAATCATCTAATAAAATTTTGATAATAACAATATTTTAAGTATGTGTTTGTATTTGATGATCTTACATGATTGTTATAGTAATATTCACATATTTTTAAGCACGGTGAGTATGTACAGATGAACTGCAGACTCATATAAGTGTTTATTTACTACTATTTTATTATATTAATTTTGTTTAAAGATTAAAAGAAGAGAAAAGTTAAAAATAAATAAATATAAAGTAGTAAATGTTGTAAATTTGTTTTGAATTCTGCTTTCAGTTTTATTTTGAGATCAAATCATTCTCTACACCTTGGTCCATTGTTTTATAAAGTTTTGTTTACAATAAAATTAATTTTATTTAACATATTTTATTTACCTATGTGTATTTGTAAAAACTTTTTGTAATTAAGATTGGATTATTATGTAGCTAGAGCTAAATATAGAAATAACTGAAAATGATTTTGTTGCACACAATTTTGATTTGGACATTTGACTCTGGTGGTTGAACATTCAAGACAATAACTCTTTGAAAATGATTGGTTCAGTTGAGATGCAAGATAGGCTTTATATACTAAGAGTCTCTTCTAATAAAAAACTTCAAATCAAAACTATCAAATCTCCACATATCACCAATACTATTAATTTTACTGCTAGTGATCTCAAAACCTTTTGGCATTTTCGGTTAGGGCATGCTTCAACAAAATCTACTGATGTAATCAAAAATAAATTTGCCTTTGTTAAATATAACAAATTTTTTATTTGCGAAGTTTGTCATTTTGCAAAGCAAAAAAGACTTCCCTTTCCTCCTATTGCATCTGAATCTAAAAAAATGTTTTGATTTGATTCATGTTGATATGTTGATGTGTGGGAACCATACTCAATATCATTAATTAATGGTCATAAATATTTCTTGACCATTGTACTTTGTCAACAAATAGAAGTAAATTTGATCCAAGAACATGAAAATGTGTTTTTATTAGTTTTAAAAAGGGGACAAATGGATATACTTTGTTGAATATTCAATCAAGATAAATGTTTGTGCCTAGGGATGTTGTCTTTTATGAACATGTTTTCCCATATTAAAGGGTTAAGGATACTAGCAATGAAACTGACAATCCTAACATTCATAATCAAAGTCCTTTTACAAAAGATTAGTATGTTTTGAGTCAGCCATCACAAGTCATTTTTGCATCTTGTGATAATGTTGAAAATAACAGTAATAATGACCATGAATGAGAAGACCAACATGTTTTGAGTTAGCCATCACAAGTTATTTTTTCACCCTATGGTAATGTTAATAGTGACCATGAATCACACATTTAGGTTCCAAAAGAAGTTTCTTCCTACAGAGACCAAAACTCTAATCGAAATCATGAAACAACACAGTCAATTCAAATGAGTACTAGAACAAAAAGACCACCTGAGTATCTAAAGGATTATCATTGTAATCTCAATGTTTCCACTATATCTTCTAGAGTTAAATATCCTTTGAATTTTTTTTTGTCTTATAATAAAGTTTCACTTTCTTATAAATCTTTTATTATGTCTCTTTCTTCACATGTTGAGCCAAACACTTATTCTAAACTTGTGAAACATGACTTTTCGAGAAAGGTAGGCTATACACTTATTCTGAAGTTGTGAAACATGACTTTTCGAGAAAGGCAGGCTATACAGTGTGAGATATCTGCTTTGGAGTCAAATAGAACATGTGAGGCCGCTCTTCCGCCCAAGAACAAAACTATCATAGGCTGTAAATGGGTATTCAAAATAAAGTATAAAGCTGATGGGATTGTTAAAAGGTATAAAGCAAGACTAGTGGCGAAGGGATACAAAAAAAAAATAGAGGACATTGACTACCTTGAAACTTTTTCTCCAATAGCAAAGATAACCACTATAAAGTTACTTCTTTATCTAGCTTCTATATATAGCTGGAGTTGAAACAGCTAGACATAAATAACGCCTTCTTACATGGAGAGTTGAAAGAAGATGTATACATGGTTGCTCCTGCTGGATTGACTTCTATTCAACCAGGACAAGTTTGTAAATTAAAAAAGGATTTATATGTTCTTAAGCAAGCCAATAGAGAGTGATTTGTTAAATTGTCATCCTTTTTTTTTTTATTTCTGTAGGATATACTCAATTTATGAATCATCATTCCTTATTCCTTAATCTTTTGAAGGATATTTTACAACATTATTGGTGTATGTGGATGATACAATTTTGGCAGGAAATGATAAATAAGAGATTAGTCGAGTCAAAGAATCTTTGAATAAGACATTTAAGATCAAGGATCTTGGTAATTTAAGATATTTTCTTCGTCTTGAAGTAGCAAGAAGTAAGAAAGGGATAATGATGAATCAAAGGAAATATGTATTGAAATTGCTATCAGATGCAGGTCTTTTAGCCTGCAAACCTGCATTCACTCGTATGAATAATCTTATTAAATTGTCTTCTACTGAAAGTGTGTCTTTCACATATGTTCATGCCTATAGAAGGTTGATTGGAAGGCTTATGTATCTCACTAAGACTTTGTTTGGTTGGGGGAGTGAATTTGAAATGAATTTGAAGAGATTTGAGCGGATTGTGTATGGATGATAAGGTTGTTTGGATTAATGGATAGATGGTAAGATCTGAAAGCGTTTAAAGGGAATGTGTGTGAAAGTTTGGAAATGATTTGATAGATTTTTTTTATTTTTTTAATTGATATATTTGTGAAATTACTAATTGACCCTTGTGGAAAAGGGTGTTCGTAATTTCCAATTCACTTACAAGGGCTGTTTCATAATTTCCAATTTCATCCCTTCAAATCTCTTCAGGTGAGCAAGGATCCCATCTTGCAAATCCTCTCCAATTCATCCTCTCAAATTAATGCAACTAAACATACTTCATCCACAACAATCCATCCTCTTGTACAGTGGAACCACACAAATTGGTTTAACCAAACACAGTGTAAAACCCGACCTGACATAACTTTTTTCTGTTCAACAACTTTCTCTGTTTCTTGGTAAGCCTGCAATTGTCCACTATGATGCAACAATTAGAATTCTCAATTATATTAAAGGAACTCAAAGTCTTGGTTTATTTTTATTTTTCTCTTCCAGCAGTTCTGTCCATCTAAAAGCCTTTTGTAATTGTGATTGGGGCACATACTGATTCAAAACAATCAGTAACTGGTTATAGTATGTATCCTAGAAATTTCCTTATATCTTGGAAATCAAAGAAGCAAGACAATATCAAAGAGTTCTTGTGAAGCTGAATACAGGATAAGGACCACTGTTACATGTGAAATTCAATGGTTAATTAGTCTATCTTCTTCGAGATTTCAAAGTTTCTTTTAAGCAGCCATCTATTTTATATTGTGACAATGAATCAACAAGATACATTGCAACAAATCCAGTGTTTCACGAGCGTATGAAACATATAAAAATAGATTGTCACATTGTTAAAGAAAATTAAAGAAGGGTCTCATCCATGTGCTTCCCATTTCCACCACAGACCAACTAGTTGACATTTATACCAAAGCCTTAAGTCTTCAGCAGTCTTTCAAGAATATTTGTTTCAAGTTGGACCTCATCAATATTTGTTCTCGAGCTTGCAGGGGGTTTCAAATGATATAGATACAAGGTTTCTAGAAGAAACTAATATCAATTATGTGATTTTGTCTTTATGACAAAATCAAATTATCATCAATTCTATTTATTTTGTCTTTATAACAAAATTAGATTGTAATATTTTTATTTGTTTTCTTTCTTTAGTTATATCTATGATGAGTACATTACTTATATATATTTAGTTTTTTTGTTTTTGCTCTTAATAGAAAAATAGAGAAAATATTCTGATTCTCATATTTTTTTTTACCTCTTCATTTTATATTATGATATTTATTTTATTCTCTCTTGGTTTGATTCTTCTCATATCTCATTTTTATATTCAATCTGTCACAACTGTAGATCCATTTTGTTATCGTGGTTTGGTTTGCCTCCATTTCCAAACATTAAAAAGGGCCTCACCCTTATCTTGCGTTGAACGTTTCCAAAGATAAACCATCTCTCTTATTTGTGTGCTTTGTGAAACCTAATTTTTTTTCTTGTTCATGTTGATGCAGAGAAGAACGAAAACCTTAATTTCGTTGTTCTACTTTCATTTATTTAAAGAAGAAATATATAATAAAAAGGGGAAAGAAAGAACAAATAAACTTGGCAAAACTAAACCAAACTCATACAAGGATACAGAAAATTACTTCCTAAAAAAGACCTCAACAAAAGGAAACATAGAAAGTCTTGTTTCGTATTACTGCATTTTATGCTCTTGTTTGATTTGATTTGGATGTTTTTGAAGCTATGTTGCATCCTACTGTTTGATTTAATTCGGACTTTCTAAATTTGTGTTGCATGATGCAAGTTTTTTTTATCTTCAGCATGGGCTAAACCGATGCTTTAGTAATATTATAAAATATCTTTTTTATGATTTAGTGTTAGGCAAACCAACGTTATTGTCCGTCACATGATCAATGCAATTCCCATAAGTGTTGGCTTTCCCTCTTTTACGTCCATTCTTACGGACTCTATTTTCTTAATTTCTTATAGTGACTGTAGCAAACAAGTGATTTGGTTTTATAAGCTCTCTTCATAAGTTACATATTGATAATAAAATTATAATACAATTAAATCAAAACCCTTATGCAACTGTTTTCTTACTATACAATGACACTCGCGTTAATCAAATCTTCTGTTTCTTCACGTTCCAAATCGTAAATATGCAGAAGCAGAAATAGATAAAGACCAACTACCAAAATAAGATATGTAAACCTAAATATTCAAAAATAGAAAGAGAAACAAAATAATATAAAAAATAATGGGATTGGGTTGGATAAAAGAAGAGCAATGAATACACTACACACCAAGTCCTAAACAAGCAAGTCAAGAAATGTAAACTCTGATACTTTATACAACATCTTTTGAGCTACCAACTAATTCTGGCGTTGGCATTTGCTGTTAAAAGGTACATGTTCTATGAAATTACTCTGCATAAAGCTGGATGGCATACAGATAAGCTAAAGGTTTCAATCTAAGAATTACATGAGTCATTAGGTTTGTTGAAAATTTCGAAACTGTTCTAAGTCTTGAACAAATGTGTAAAAAGATTGGAACAATCCAAATGTTCTTATATTTCTTTATTCTTTATTACTGACAAAAATAATATGAGAAGGCTTAAAAAAAATTAATAGAATTATTTATCTGCTTAGTGTTCCACTGATCACAAAAGTCAAGCCACCTAAATAGTTAGGAGCACCTTCAGGACTTCCCCACCTTCAAATTTCATTATTTTTTTTTCCACACATGCCCTCATTTCAATTAAGCCAATGGAAATAGACACTGAACTTGAACTCTATAACTTAAAAATCATAAAAATATCTTCATTTAAAAAATGGAAAAAATCACAAAATATAAACATACGTTTTGATGTCTATTACTGTCATTAGTATGTTTTTGCATAGAAGGAGATGAGTGAATGTAGGACCACCTTCATGTAATGAAGGATGTAATTAAGGATGTGTGATTTCAAAAATAGATTGAAATAATCTTATTACTCGGATCATGTTTAATTTCTTATTGTGAATTAAAAAAAGTTCTACTAATTAGACATCACTGTCACTATTGAGAGAATGAACCAATCACTTTATTAATCTAAAATATTAATATAAAATAAAATATAGATTAAGAGTGTTTATTTATCCATGTTCTAAGAATAAGTGGGTCTACTCTTATATAATATAGTAAACTTATTTTAAACCCTTACTATATTATACTAGAATATATAATATAATATAATATAATATAATAATAAAGTATAATAAGTTTTAATTAAACACCTTAACGCATTTGACTTAATACAAAATGAAAAGTAGTTTTCCCTTCAATTTCTGACCATTGCTTCTCAACCGCTGTATATTTATTGATTATAATAATATAATATTTTATATTATAATATAATATACTAAGTTTTAATTAAATACCTTAACGGGTAAATAAAAAACGATAATTTTCTCCTTCAAGAAGATTTCGTAGTGTGTATATATAAGTGATTGATTAGTAGAAAAAAAGTATGAGAAATTACAATGTCAGTGTTAGTGAAAATCATTTTCTTGTTGTTGATGTTTACATTGATATGGGGAGAAGGTATTGATGTGTATATTTCGAATGGTTTAGAGGGAAAAGAAGATTTAAAGATTCACTGCAAATCTAAAGATAATGATCTTGGAATGCATCTTCTTCATATTAATCAAACTTTTCACTGGAATTTTGGAACCAACTTTTTTGGTGGTACACTATTCTTTTGTTCCTTTCAATGGGGAAATGGTCGTGTGTTGTATTTCAATGCATATGACCAAAAAAGGGATAGCCAACTATTTCCAGTGTGTCACTGGTATATTCATAAAGATGGACCATGCAGATACGAAACACAATACTACCAACCACCATCTGCAGCCATTCGCAAATGCTATAAGTGGAACTAATTTATTTCATTTCAATCGTTGTGTGAGAAATAATATCTATTATTAAATATCTCAATATATATTAAAAAAATAAAGGATCAATTTACCTGTGTATGTGAATGATTTTTCTATCAAATTAGAATGTTACTACATATTTATCTTAAATTTAAACAATTTATTAATGTTTAAATTGTTAAAATTTTAATATTATAAATTTGTTTTTGTAGTTAAAAAATAGTTAGTATAATTATAATGTTACAAATTATAATATTATTAAAGTTATTAGTATTAACTTTATCACTAGATAAGATCAATTTTATTATTATAATATTATTATTAATATTCTTATTATAACTATTTTTATTATAATTATTATTATTGTAATTATGGTGTCTATGATTAATAATAATAATATTAATAATAATTAAAATAAAGTTAATATTAATATTTTGAATGTTAAAGAGATCAACACTTTATATATATATATATATAGTCCATAAATATTAAACTTCATTGAAAGACCACACATCACTGCTTTCTAAAAGGACAATCACTTATTGGAAATTCCGACCCAACGATTACCTACCACTTCAAAACACTGCCTGTGAGATCCTTTTTGTCATATAGTGAACCACAACATGAAGACACATACCAAATATAATCTTATACCTAAATTCATCTTTATCTTTACATTAAACTCTTTTTTCCAATAAAAAATTATTTTTTATCCAACCATCATCTTTAATTAAAAAACTATTATTATTGTGAACTCACCACCACATAATTGTCATCTAAGATTGTCAAAGTGGTTGATATGTCCAAGTAACAATGCCAAACCATCAAAACTATTATTTCAATTAGAAAATTAATATTTTGACAACTGGTGGAAAATACTACTCTTTGACAACCATTAGTTGGGCTAGACTTTATTGACTGGCTAAGGATATAAATTTTATTTTGTTAATAATGTTTTAAAAAAAATATTAAAAAGAAACGGGTTGAAATAAAAAAGGAAAAAGATATTAAGAAGGAGAATGATTACATAAAGTGAAATACGAAATAAAGAAAAAGACAAGACGAGAGAGAGGAGGAAAAGTGTCGAAGAAGTTAATATTATTTACAGATTTTATATATGAATCTGTATATAATTATTATCTATAAATTTAAATTTATAATTAAAGATTATAGATTTTTTTTTAAAATATTTAGATTCGCAGGTAATTATTTACAAATTGAATTCGTATATAACTCGTGAAATTTTTCATAAATTATATTAATAATTAATAGTTTTTATATTAATATTATTATTATTATTATATTGTTAATAGTATATTGAATATTAATATTATTATTATAATTATTAATATTAATATTTTTATTATTTTTATTAATATTATTCTTACTAATAATAATAACTATAATAATATAATTACAATAATAATAATTATAATAAAAATAATAATAATTAAAATATAATCATAAATTTATCTCACATAATAATTGTACGTAATAATAATAATTATAATAAGATAATTATAATAATAATAATCATAATAAAAATAATAATAATTAAAATATAATCATAAATTATTGTCCCACATAATATTTGTAAGTTATAATAATTGTAAGTTGTATATGTACAAAATTTAAATATATCTAAATAAAATCTTTAGTAGGAAACGATTCTAAATGTTATTTTCACTAAAATGAAAATATATTATTCAAGCTACTCAAATTTGAATATTATTATTCAAGTTACTAAAAAGTAATATTAAGTTATTTTCATTGACATTAAAATGATAAAAAGAATATTGAGAAATCAAAAGAAATATTTGTCTTAGAGACATAAAACAAAAAATTAAATTTACTAGACTAAAATTTGATATTTTTTATTGTTGAAAATATAAAAATTTATATATTTAAACTATGAGTAGAAATTCACTTACTCTAACATTAACTAAAAACATATACTCTTAATATCAATCTACCTTAAATGTTTTTTCACATTAACTTAATTTCCTATTATCTCTGTGAGGTAATGAAAACTATAATGGTAACATGTTGCTAGTACAATGAGTTTCAATATTAGCAGCATTTATAATGACATTCTTTCTCCTCCTTTTTTATTATATATTAATAAAATAATTGAGAAAAATATCATATCTAATTATGAGTTTTTTTTAATTCAGTGTACCTTTTTATGTAAAAATTCACAAATAGTAGTTAGTGGATAATTCTTTAAGAACCCGTAAGGCAGGACTGTAGTCGGAGATAGTAAGGCAGGACTATAGTCGGAGATTGAAATGTGCGAAAAGCACAGTTTTTAATAAAAAAATAATAATATATTATGAAAAGTGAAGAAGAAAGGAATGAAAAAATTTTCTTTTCTAATAATTATAATATTATAAAATTACAATAATAATAAAATTATAAAATAATAATATTATTATAAATTAAAAAATATTAATTCTAATTTTATAAAATAATAATAATATAAGATAATTATTATTAATATTAACAAATAAAAAATTGAAAATATTAAAATATTAAAAATAATAATAAAAATTATAAAATCATAAATAATAATTATAATAAAAAAAATAAAATTATATTAAAATATTTTTAATTATTTAATTTTTAATTATAATAATATTTATAATTTTATAATTTATATGTTAAAAATATTAAATATTTATTATATCTATCATATCATACACAAACTTTCCACTTAAATCTTATCATCTTTCCTTTAATTCAAAAATTCAAATTTTTCATATACTTTTATCTCAAATTTACTCTCTCAAATTCATTCTGGAATCCAAACACATCCTAAGTCTGAAAAAGAAATTTATCTTAAATCTCATAGCACAATGGACTATCTAGATGTTAGTGTTACTAATTTACATGAAAAAGCACTAGACATCAAGTAATTAATGTAAAATATTAATATAAAATAAAAATATCTAAATTAAGAATATTTATGTATCTTGTTCTAAGAATAAATATATCTTCTCTAAATGTTCACTGGCAAGTTTCTGGGACTCACATTTTCTCGAAAATGTTATTTTTTTTTGTTAGTTTCAATGAAAAAAAAATAGTCACTTAATTATATTTTGAGATATATCAATAAATTAGGCACCCCGACATATGTATAGACTACGTACAGACTAGCATTGATATATTCATAAAGATGGCTAATATAAGTACAATCATGCGTTCGCAAATGCTATAAATGAAATTGATATATTTCATTTTAAACATGTATTCTTCCATAGATAATATAGACCTTTTCATATTTCAATATGCATTATACAAAATTAAAGAAAAAAAAAAATATATATATATATATATATATATATATATATATAGTTTTATCGTTATTGACACTTAAATTTTATTTTATTTGAATAAGCATCTTGAAATTTAAAATTTACCTGTTATATGAATCATTTTTTTTTAAATCAAATTAGAGTGCTACTATATATTTCAAGGTTTCTTGTTTTCCCTCAAAACATGAAAAAAAATTAATTCCTAAAAGAAAGAGGGTTAAGTTGTTAATAAAGTTTATTAAAATTTTCATAAGTTAAAATCTCTTAAAAATATCATTTTTATTATTTGAACCAATTAATTGTATTTTAATCAAGTAAAACACTGTTAATTTTAGAATTCAAAACACTTAAATGATTTTAGTTTTAACAAAAGAACTATTAATATTAATCTAGAACCCAAAGGAGGGCCATTACTAAAAAGTTTATTAATTACTTCCAAATAAAATGTGAATTATTGCCTAGATTACCATAAAAATTGATTTTAAAAATTAATTTATTAGTCTTCAAAATAATAAAATTAGTTACTGACAATTAGTTATTAATTTAATTAGAGACTAATTTAGAATCTAATAATATAAGTGACTAAAGTCTTGATAGCTAATGTTAGATACCAATTATTTTGACTTAATTGGTTACTAAATTGAATAATTACTTTTATTTTGTAGTTATTTAGCAATCAAAACCTAATTTAGTAGTTATTTTAGTCATAATTAACAACTATTTTATTTGGCAACTAAAATTGGTGTCTAAATAGTTTTTTTCTTTAGTATGTAAGTTCAATCATAATTTCACAAATTAATCATAAACATACGTTCCACAGGATCTTAAAATCTATGATTCTCACATAACATATCTGATAGTAAGATAGACTTACATTTATCCATAAGAGACCTAATCAAAGAACTTCAATCTTCTTTTCCCAATCTATCTCTTTCAGTCACTCTTCTTCCCCACACACTTTCTTGATAGTTAATTGTGGAGAACCCTCACACTACAAAGATAGAACCCTAATCTCTTTTTGTAACCAACATCCATCAGGTTGATTACTATCAGCTAATTATAAAGTAAATAATCTCTCATAATTACTAATAGATCCTTCTATTTTATTAAATCACATTCAGGCCCATAACTATATTTCACATAAGTCACATGAATGGAATATATTCATTTATTTTCTTACATTCTCCCACTTGACTCATGTGGCGGTATAATACTTCATGATTTAATAAATTACATAAATCATAATGTCATTAAACGACCTTCAATAAATTGGTTTCATCATTCGTTATACTTAAAGATATACGAAAAATAAGATTCATGACAGTCACATGTCATTCAATCAACACATTCCCTTCTTCCATGCACTATTGTATCATCTTTCCCCTTAATATGACTTCATAATGAGAAGTTTGTAACGGGTTCAAACATAATGTCATCTTTCATCAACAATAACATAATTTGTTTTCTACATCATAGTCATAATTTGCATGCACATTTATTAGATAGAAAAACATATACTTCAAAAACTTGCACAATAATGAGCTTAGAGTGTCAAATAGACATTAATAACAACATACACCATTCAACATTCACTAGTACACATAATGTCCATATTCTTTATCTGGCCAGTAAATACTTTGGACAGTAATTCTTTTGTTCAAGGGTCAGCAATCACAAGATTGGTGCTAACATGTTCTATTGACACTCTATGTTTCTGAACTTCTTAGTTAACGACAAAGTATTTCAATTTCATAAGATTAGAACCTTTGGAATACTTGTCAATTTTTTAGAAAAGAAGACTTTTGCAAAATTATCGCAATAAATTTTCAACAACATGACAATTCTGTTGACTACTCCAAGTCTTGAAATCAAATTTTGCAGCCAATTAGTTTGAATTGTGACCTAAAGTATTTCACAAATTCAACTTCCATGATGGATGCAATAATGACTAACTGGTTTGCACTTTTCCATTGAATCACTCCTCTAGCTAAAGATACATATAATCAAATGTAAACTTTCTAGTATCCATACAACCAGCAAAATCTGAATCTTTATATCTAATCACCTTAAGGTGATTAGACCTTTTATAAGTAAACATATGATTCTTTATTCCTTGTGAGTATCTTAAGACTTTCTTTACACCAAACATACTGACTGCAAAGCTAATATTTGGCATCATACGTGTTTGAGCGCACGTATGAAATACTTGCAACATCGCCCAACTATTAGAATAAACTTGGGTGGTTAATGATATGTATTTATTTTAACCATTTTTCTATTACAAACTAATAAGAATAATGACAAGTTTTGGATCATTTTTTATATTTTGGCTTATTGATCTTTAATTGAAAGTTTGACTCAATTTCATGAAATTTTCAAAAATTTTCTAAACTTAAACATGTTTCGTATTTTGTCTATAACTTTTGCTACAAATATCGGATTAACTTGATCTTTATGTCGTTTTGTGGATAACTCAAATATCTACAAACATTGTGACTCCAAGACCAAATTTAGACTGTAAAGTGGACAAAATTAGCCTTGAAATTAATGAACGGAATTTGGACAACACTTTGAGCGGAAATATTCAATTGAGGACAACTTAGTCATTTCATCCCCAAATGAGTTGGAATCGAAACTGTGCGTTTTTTGTTTATTAGGGCGACGTAGAGGTGGGTCTGGAATATGCACTACTCCATCTGGCTTGAAGACCTCGTGGGGAAAGATAACACCTTAGGTCAAGAAAAACTCTTAATATTGTAGTGAGTTGGGTACGCCAGCCACACTACACAGTTATCATTTTTGGGAATACAATTTTTGTTCACTCTCTTCGCTTCTTCTTCGATTCTGCACTTTTATTTTCATGTTCATTTGCTTTGTATTTGTATTTGTGTTCATGTTTATGCCAACCATGATGATAAGTGGCTAAAAACTTTGTTCAATCCGGTTCCCGAAGGTTCTCCCATTCCGTTAATCGTTAGGTTTTTGTATTTGCTTCCGCAATTACTTGTTTATTTGTTGTTTTAATTTGATTGTTAGATTTAATGGTTGGATTGACTCTATAAATGGACGAATATAGTACGATTAGAATGTGTTGTGGAGTTCTCAAGAAGGAGTTAAGTCGAATCGATGATGTTGCTCACCATGCGATTACATTGATTTGGCACACTAGGTGTTTGATAAAATGTTTCACGATTGTGGAGTAGTCGAGATGTTAAATAGATGCAGGGATTCTCATCTGTTTAACCCACGGATGTAATTGGGATTATGTTTAGAAACCAGTGAGGGATTTGGAAGAATCGAAGGGAGGCCAGATTGACTTTTATTACGTGAATTTCTCTATTTCGTTTGAATCATTTGTTTTTCTGTTTATTTTGTTTAAGTATCGTACTTACCACCCCCTGATTTTGAACTCAATGTGACAACCTCGACTGTCTTAGGTGTTGACCTTCCATTAGATAACCCTGAAAACTCCTCAAAACTAGAACTATTTGACATAATAATCGAGAACAGAGAGCAAAAAATACCTAATAAATGGAAGACAAAACAAGAATATTGAGTAAGTTGTCTCTGAGAAACAAAGTGAGATGTGTTGGCCCATTGATGATAATGATGCTATTTAAAGGTGTTGAAAGGAGAGGAACTTGAGTAAACATTCTCCATCCACACCATTAATTCATACCCCATCCAATGGCAACAAATGAGTGACTTTTCATTTCAAATGACATGACCTGACACGTTATTAATGCACACACTTTGCAAAATCCCCATTCCAACTTCCAAATGTAGGTCATCATTAAAGACTTTTTGTGACTCTCAACAAGACGTTTGAATCACACAAGCCTTAAGGGGCATGTGTAACGTATAAGTTGAACCCTGCTATTTAAAGTCGGTTTAAGGTCCTTAGCCTTGGTGTTTTTCTATGTGTCTACTAAATTTTGTGAAGCTTGGAATGGGAGCTCTCAGTCTTTATCTTCTCCCTTAGCTGTTTTTTCTAATATTTTGAATATGAAGATGTTAACACTCAATTTCGTCCTTAGACAATGGTGTTACATATCAACAATGGCTAGCAGAACAGTTCATGAAAGTCAAGTTACCTTTCAAGCTAACTTCTCTTGATCTTATAAGGGAGGACTTAGTGGTGGAAGATAAGCTAGAGGAGTTGACACAATTGAAGAAAGAAGTTGAAGAACTGAAAGGAGAAAAGATCAGATTGAACATTAATCTTTATGACCTTTATCACAACTATGCAAGCTTGAAGAGGGATCATGAGGGAGTTGCGAAAAAGAAAAAGGGGGAAAGGAAGTACACCCTCAAGCTTCAACAAGACTTAGCGGCTGCTAATGTTGAGTTGTCAATGAGGGTCCGAGAAAAGCATGCGACCTTATCCACGACGCCCCAATAGAAGATCCTATATGATGACATTAAAAGGGATAAGCAAGAAACACTGGAAAAGTTGCTAGATCTCCAGGCCAGGATTAATGGCATGGAATAATTGATGAAAGAGTAGGAAGAACAAGTAAGGGAATAGCATTGGCAGCGAAAATTGATAGTTGCCTTTGATAGTTACTTTATTTTTGTTCCTTGAAGTTTGTAATAAATGTTGTCATTGACAACTTAATCGTTAATAAATTCAAACTCATGCCAATTCTCCATGCGTGCTCCACAACTTTATAGTTAGTGTTTGTGTTTTCTTCTACACCTTTCTTTTCTAATTTATCTGTAAAAACAAAACAAAAATAATAATAATAAAAGTATAATCTTTTATTTTTTTAAATATAATAAAAAATAATAATAAATATGATTTAGGTTTTACCCTTGTTATCATTTTTTCAAATAATAATAATAATAATAATAATAAAAGTAAAAAATAATAAAATATATTTTACGAAATTTCGATAAACATTTGAAAAAAAACAATTTCTATAGTTATTGTTTGTCATTTTTTTTTTTGCATCTTCATTTTTTCCCTTTTTCTAATTCATTTATAAAATAAAAACAAAAATAGACACAATATCGGCCAAATTTTCGCAACACCCATATAAAACTTGTGCAAATAGCAAAGGATGAAAGACTAGGGTGAAGCACAATAGTCCATAAAAGCTGGCATCAACAATTGAAGGATCAAATGAGTCAAACTTTGAGGCCTTAGCTACTTTGAAGAGCACTAAGGATAATCCTGCAACTAGGAACGAGACAGCAACCTCTACTAATCCTATGGTACCACAACTTGGAATGATGTCAATTCAAAACAACCATCAGGGGACTAGAATGGTTCATGCTATATGACCTCCATATGGGCTTCCTCCGAACTATACTTCACCTTATAAGGAGCATCTTGAGCAAGAACAGCCGCCACCGGTGGCCCTTGTTAATCCTTTAGGCTCACCAGTGGGCTAGTAAGAGTTAACTCAAGTTTAGCTGAATATTGGGGCAGCGGTCACAAATGTTGGTGGACCAACAGTCTCTATTGGGGCTCGTGCAATTGTTCATTCACGGATAACTGGCTTATGATACATAATCCTAGTCAAGGAGTATCTCATGATGTAGAGGAAGCCAGAAATAAGTTGGAGTTTCTGGAATAAATACTTAGAGCCATTGAAGGAGGAAGTAGTTTTGGATTTGGAAATGTTGTAGAGTTATGTTTGGTGTCTGATGTTGTAATTCCTCCCAAGTTCAAAGTATTTGAGTTTGAGAAGTACAAAGGGGCCTCTTGTCCTAAGAATCATCTGACAATGTATTGTAGAAAGATGGCAGCACATGCTGGTGACAAAAAATTATTAGTACACTTCTTCCAGGATAGCTTAGCTGGCACTATCTGAGTTGGTATATGCATCTGGAACCAACCCAAATCCAGTCATGAAAAGATCTAGTTGATGCATTCCTAAAGTAGTACAAATATAATATTGACATGGCTCTTGATAGGCTGCAAGTACAGAATTTGTCAAAAAAGTGTTTCAAAACTTTTAAGGAGTACACACAGAGGTGGAGAGAATTAGCCGCTTAGGTGAAACCACTATTGCTTGACAAGGAGATGGTGACTATGTTCATGGGCACATTGAAATATCCTTTCTATGAACATATATTGGGCAGTGTCTCTTCCAACTTTGTTGACATTGTCATCATTGGAGAAATAATTGAGTTTGGGTTGAAAACTGACAAAATTGCGCAAGACCCATCTCTAGCCACGAATGTTAAGAAAATTGGGTTCAACTCCAGTAAAAGAAGGACGGTGAAGGTAAAGTAGCCTCTACCACAACCCATTGGGGGGGTCACCCTCTAACTCGTTATAGATCTGAGCACTCACACATCTCTTATGTTGCGAATGCGTCGCTTGTGTACCAGCAAAATGTTTCTCGGTCTGCATGTGTACCATGAATCCAATCCAAGACTTTCTATTAGTGTAACTTTTTACAAAATTTTCTTTTCACTATCTTATTCTTATTTTTCTTTTTGTCTTGTGAAATATGACAATTGTACTATATACACAAGCATATACAAATATAGGTGCAGGAGAATTATAGACTTCTATTTTGAGTTGTTTATCGATTAATAGTTGTAATTATATAAATCTTAGATATGTATAAGAATTATTTTGAAATATCATGTAGCTTTGTAGACCCCTTATTGGATTATTTTACGGCAGTGGCATTTATTTGTATTTTATTTCTCTTAATGAATTCCTTTAGTTTTTAATTCCTCAAATAGTACTGTTTTCCAATTAGGTTAATTAAGTAAAATTTTCAAGTGATTTCTTTTTTGTTTCATTTAAAATAATGGAAATGGGAAAATTTTTGAAAAAAAAGTAACGAATTTAAAAGAAATAATTTCAAAAAAATAATTATATTTAGTATGTGTATGATATAATTATTAAGACAAACTAAAAATTACATAAATAAATAGTTATAAATAAATATCATAAAGAAATATAAACAAACAAAAAATTTAAATATATAGTCTTCTTATTATTATTAGTATTATATTTAATTAAACATGCTCAACGTGATAATTTTTATATCACAATATTTTATACACTAAATGATTTATTACAATTTAAAATTCATTTTGCTAACAAATACTACATAATTTGTTAGAATTCTCAAACTTATTTTTCAAGGAACACAAAATTAATATGTAGGTAGAATACATTTAATTAACTAATAAATTATAAATTTAATTAAATAATAAATTATACAATTAATTAAAAGATAATAATACATTTATTTGATTATCATAAATTATACATTTAATTAAATAACAAATTACACATTTATGTAATTATAATAAATTATACGTTTAATGAAATAACAAATTCTACATTTAATTAAATAACAATTCTAAATGTAATTAAATAATATATTTTACTCAATAAATTAATTTTATTCTTTTTAAGTTTCTTTCATGGTCAATGTCTTGGAAAGTGAAACAATAATATAAAGTAACTCAATTAAATCATTTTGACACGATATAATTTAATAGTAATATAACATGGTAAGTTTTAATTAAACGTCTTAATGGGTCAAATACAGAATCCCTCCTTCAACATTTGATTAGTGTTTTTTGTGTATATATAAGTCTGATTCATCAGTAGAAAAAGAGTAGTGTTCCAAATTGCAATGTCTTTGTGTCTGAAGAGCGTTCTCTTGTTATGTATGTTTACATTGGTTTGGGCAGAGCATGTTAATGTGTATATTACGAATAATTTAGAGGGAAATGAAGATTTAAAAGTTCATTGCAAATCTAAAGACAATGATCTTGGAGATCATCTTCTCCACATCAATCAAACCTACACATGGGGTTTTGAGACCAACTTTTTTGGTGGCCTTTTTGGTGGAACATTATTCTTTTGTTCATTTCAATGGGGAAATGGTCGTTTGTTGTATATTGATGCGTATAATCAAGCTAAGGATTTTAATATATGTTTAGAGTGTCATTGGTATATTCATAAAAATAGACCATGTAGGATCGAAGTAGTACCACCACCAGCACCACGAGGTACACACACTCTCAAATGCTATGATTGGAAATGATTTGTTTCATTTCAATCATGCACTGAGTGAGAAATTATATATACTTATTTAATTTCTCAATTAAATAAAGGATCAATTTATTTTGTTTGCATAAATATTTTATCAAATTTATTAGAAAACCACCATTCCTGGCTACTTTCAATGAAGTGACCTTCAAATTTAATCATTACAAAAAAATAAAAATTATCGACGAGACAAATTCATCAGAAATACTCAAAATCTATCGGTAAATTGATTGTATGTAAATTTACTGATGGATTTCTGAGTTTGTCGGTAATTATAGATAGATTTTCGATGGATTCTGAATCCGTTGGTAATTGTCGACAGATTTAAGATATATCCGTCGATAAATCCGTCAGTAATTACCGACAGACTCAAAAATCCGTCAATAAAATCGTCGATAATGATATTTTACTCACGATAAAATTTCGTCAATAAAATTTCGTTAGTAATTTAACTTTTTCTTGTAGTGAATGGTTAATAAAAAATTAAAATAATATTGCACAACTATGTAAAATTTGAAATTAACTATATTTACATAATTAATTAAAAATTATTTAAAAATTTTCACTTACCAATTTTAATAAAATTTAATGTATATTAAAAATTTCAAAATTAAAATGACAATTATAAAAAACAAAAATTAATATTTAATAGTTTAATTATAACGTCAGTCAAGCTAACGTTAAATATAAAGAATTAAACTGATGTGTTTTCGTTATTTAATATTAGAGTTAGAATACTTAAAGTATTTCCGTTAATTTAATTTTTTTCTATTAAAAATAAATAAAGTAATGCGTTTGCATGAAACTGATGTGTTTCATTTTAAACATGTATTCTTTCATATATAGTATAGACATCTTCATATCTCAGTGTATATTATACAAAAATAAAGAACCAAAATATGTATTTTAGTTTTATCGTAGTTGACACTTAAATTTTATTTTATTTGAATAAACATGTTGACTTTTAAAATTTGAGATATGATATGAATGAGGTTTTTTTTATCAAATTAGAGTACTATTATGTATTTCAAGGTTTCTTGTTTTCCCTCAAACATGAAAAGTGGTCGGAAACGTGGTCGGTGAAAACAAAAGTAATTCCTAAAAGAAATGAGGGTTAAGTTGTTTGTAAAGTTTATTAAAATTTTCGTTAAGTTAAAATCTCTTAAAAATACTATTTTTATTATTTTAATCAATTAAGTGTATTTTAATCAAGTAAAACACTGTTAATTTTAAAATTCTAATTACTTCGAACCAATTAATTATTACTCTCGAAACACAATAAAAGAAATTAACTTTCTTTATAACTTAAAATGAAATGAAGATTTTGATTGAACAAATAAAAAGAACACTAGTTTAACATGACAAACATTATCGTCTGATTGCTACTGATTCTACTACTTATGTTATATTATTTTAGTTTTTCCACTTCTGTTTTTAATCAGTTAATTCCATTGTTCTTTTTGAGATATTACACAGTGCTATGTACGACACAGATCCTCTTCTTAAATAGCTTAAGTGTTTAGGCAGCAATAGTAGAAAAAAGTACAATTTAACGTTACGGTATAAAGACGGTTAAAATACATAATGATGTTGTAAAAAATATAATGACATTTTTTTTAAATAAATGAACATTTATATGTTTGTTGGAGTAAAATTGATGTTGTAATATTCACACTACGTCGGTTACAAAAAAACTGTCTTAGAAAAAGATAGTAAAAATAAAAATTTAAAATTTTAAAAATTTTATTTCGTAGTTGAGTCACCAAGTCAGTGTTTCCATTCTAACTGACGTGATGAATACAAACATGACGTCGATTCTGAGAGACAACCGATGTCGTGCTCCCTCTAATAATTTGATAAAAAAATCACGTAAACTAGGGTTAAGCATAACGTCAGTCAGGAGCTTTTAACCAACGTTATGCACTATCTGAGTTTAAATTTGGGGAATCTTGTGGGTGCATCATGTGGGTTAAGAGCTTATAACCAACGTGATTATGGCTTTTAAACCCACCCCATACGTTTTATTTTCACTCTTCTCTCTCCACTGCACGCAGCGCATTCTTTTGCATTGTTTCAACGTCTTTTTATTGCGTTTCAAGCTCGTTAGGTTCTCCATTCAACTCCATTTCACTCTTGGTCCTTCATTTACGTTGAGAGCTTCGTTTGAACGGTGACATTTTCGTTTCAAACTCCGTTCAATGTACCTTTCGTTTGAAGCTTTTAGTTGTTCCTTTCTCCTCCATTTTCGTTTGCTTTCACTGATTGTGGTTATTTATTGACATTTTGTTTGTGTTTTATGATTTTGGTAGTGTTCATTTGCAAGCTTCTTGGTGGTCTCGGTTGAATGCTTGGTTTGACACCCTTTGCTTCTTCTTTTTGCAAGAGATTAGCAATTTTGTAAAACTTATTAAAAATAGTTAGAAATTTAGTTTTTACCCAAATTTTTTATTAGCATCTTGATTTAGTATATATTTGATGGTAAAGTTCTTACATTGTATAGATTTATCATAGATTTAGGGTTTAAAAAATTTAGGATGAAAAAACTTCAAATGATCATAACTTATAACTTTTGATAAAGAGCTCGGATTGAGACGCTCCAAAAATGAAAGTTGTTCGAAATGGGGTAAAGAAGGCAGTTGGCCCTCTAAAAATTTAAAAATTCCAGGGTTTCTTTTTTATTTTTTTGTTATTTTAATTTTGCATATCTATACTTGCTAAAAAATTCTAATATTTTTTGTGGTGTTTTCTTGTATCGATTAGAGACTTATCAACCCAATTTTATTTTTTTTAAAAAATGACAACACCATGTCGGTTTTCGCCAAGATGCCCATCCATTTTAAAGTTTTCAGCGAAGCACTACGTCGGTTTCCTAGTTTAAACTGACTTGGTGGTGGATTACATGACGTTAGTTATTTAATCGATATCATGTTCAACGTCTCCTTAGTCAATGTCGATTTGGGACCCGACGATAAAGGCCTCTCAAAATTGACGATAAAAGTCTTTTTTCTACTAGTGTAAATTGTTAATTCGTCTTGGTAATTAGATTTAGATTGATGGACGATCCAAACAAAATTGATATTTATTCATTTTGATAATTGTAGCTCTTTCCTAAGATTCTACAGTAGCTCATGTGACATTGCAAGAAGCAATAATGTTTTACACTCTATCTATTTTGTAATATTTATTAAGCAACCAACCCCTTTAAGACAAGGTAAGGCAACACGATTTTCCTAAGTCAAGGCAAGTTAATGATGCTTTGAAACAAATTTCTTGAATTTAACTCTTGTCTGGAAGCTAGATTTTATCTTCTTTTTTCATTGGATATGGTCGACAAGTTTAAAGTACGAGTTGATATTTTATAAAATTAACATAAACTGATACCTCTTTTGAACAATAGTATTAATGGATATACACATCTAGCATTTAATAGTGTTTCCTTTGGTGGAATTGGTAGTATTGTTGGTGGTGGTTGGAATAACAGTATTACTGCTCTTGAATCCCAGGACCTGTACCCAATTGTTACCTATAGTCTACAACAACAACAATCATGGTAGTTAAAATCGAGAGTTTACTTGTAAATTGTAAGATTTTATGATTTTACATATTTTGTGCGATTCAAATTCCACACAGGATCATTGTACAGCAAAATCGTAAGGATTGTCGAACAAAATCGGAAAAACCATGTAATCACGATTTTTTTTCGTGTATCAAATGGTTCACCTTCTTGAGTCTAATTTTATTCAAAATTAATGTAATTAAATTTTGACATTGTGATAACACCACCCAATTAAAATTAATCCAATGCAATTAAAAATTAAACAAAATATAAAGAGTCTCTTCACCTTCACTCCTCATTCCAACCCCATTAAAATTAATGCAATTAAAATTTAAATAAAAAATAAAGAGTCTCTTCACCTTCACTCCTCATTCCAACTTAATACAATTAAAAGTTAAACAAAAAAAATAAAGAGTCTCTTCATCTTTACTCTTCATTCCAACCCCATTTCAAATTAAATGTCTTTTTAGCTTCTCTCCACCTCCTTCAAATGAAGAGTCTTATCTCATTTCAAATGAAGAGTCTCTTATGTTCACATCTCTTAATTGGATCTCAATTCAAATTCAATTAAAATAAAATTAAATTAATTTAATTAAGACAAATGAAGAGTCTCTAGAATTTACTCCTTCTTCTTATTGCTTGATTGAGTTTTATTTCAAATTTAATTAAAATAAAACTAAATTAATTTAATTAAGATAAATGAAGAATCTCTGTTCACTCTTTCTTCTTGATTGGGTTCCATTTCAATTTTAATTAAAACAAAACTAAATTAATTTAATTAAGACATTTTACCCATATCTTAATTCTAAAACCTGAATCACACTCACATGTCTAAAGTCATTTGAGCATACACTAACAACATTTTCTTGGACTTCTCCTTATTAGCCAGAAAAAAAAACACTCCACAACAATATAGATTTAATGATACTCTTGATTCAAATGGAGATGATGAACACTTGGTTGAAGGTCAAGTCCAAGGTGGTGTGGAAGATGATGATATTCTTGTCATCCCAACTTAAAGGAGGAGAATGTTTTTATTGATGTGTTTCATGAAGGAGATAAAACTAATGAAGATTCTTTTAATTTTGATTTTAATGTGAGTGATTTATATTAGATGAACTTAATTTTTATTAAGTATTGTCAAAGTAGTTGATTTTATAAACTTAAGTTTGATGAAGTAGTAACAAATGAATTGATTAGTTATGTGTATATATTTAGTTTGTGTTTATAGGGTTGGTGACTTTAATTTGAATCTCAATTGGGCACTAGATGTTTTTACATTATTACTACTCCTCCATAATATATCCAACATATCAATTAATCTTTTTAATTACTTAATTACTTTTCATCTAATACATTAAGTAAAATAGAAGAAATGTGACTGTATAAACTTAAATAGTTTTGTATCAAGGTTGAATCATCCCTCAAATACTTTTTTTAATTTCTCTTATTTATTTATTTTAAAAAATATATTATAATTATTATATATATATATATATATATATATATATATATATATTTATATTTAAAAAAAGTAAAATCTACGATTCGTGTTACGATTTCACGATTTACGATCTTATAAACCCTCCACGATCCTATTCAAAATTTCGATTTTAACTACCTTGACAACAACCGTATACTCCACACCTAAAAAAATTGTTTCCAAAGAGTTACTTAAAGTTTAGGCAACCGTCTATTGACTTTAGGTAAAATGTTGTAGTGTGTGATTGAACGATAGATCCAAATGCAATTGTTATAATTGAAATGAAATTAGAGTAGTAAAGATTAAAAAGAAATAAGTCTTGTTTTTTAATATTAGCAATAACAAATATAATAAATGAAAATACTTCAGGGATGTTCCAACTCTTATATAAAATATTTGTGTGTTATTTTGCTTAACTATGATAAAAACATTACAAATTTCTACCAAAAATCAGTTAGACTATCCTTATTCTCATACATTTGGTTGTCCCATATTCTTTCTGAAGCTTGCAATTCCTCCATAGCATTGTATTGCTCTTTCATCTTATAATCTGTTTCCTGAAGCTTTATCTATAATTGTATATAAATGTTGTTTTATCCTCTATCATCAACACCTTGCTCATTCCATTCTTGATGCTACTGCTCTCAAAACAATTTCCATAGTAGCTTGTTGTGGATCTTCTTGCTCACTATTGGTATTGTCAGTTTAAGGTCCTTAGCCTTGGTGTTCTTTTATATGTCTCTCCTTAATAGCATATCATATGGCGTTTTACTCAAGGGATCATTCTCTCTACTAAAGTTTGTGAAGCTTGGAATGGAAGCTCTCAGTCTTTATCTTCTTCCTTAGTTGTTTTTTCTAATATTCTAAATATGAAAATGATTATTATCTCTCAATAATAAGATGTGCCTAATTGAATGCATGAAGATTATGACATCTTAAATTAGAGATCTGCTCGGAGTTATATCCCTCTTATGGAGATTTCTTGTGATTGTAGCAATGTTATCTGGTCCTCTTCCCCCAAATCATTGATTTTATGGAAACTTTTAAACTTAAACTGTACGATGCCTTTGGACATATATTGATAGAAAATTACAGAATAAATGCTTTGAATACAGGATTTAGTCATCATGTTATTGAGAGTCATAATTCAATAAAAGATTCACATATCTGAATACATGAACAAAGATAGAATATTGGATAGGGGGTTATGATGACTCTATTTTGATGGAGTAAGAGACTAGACAGTTTGTGATTTTGGTATATTGGGATCAACTCCTTACCTCCCTATTATTTTGACAAGCTCTCAGAAAATGATTCCCATTAAACCAATTAATCTGAGAAAAGGTAATTAAAATGATTTTAAATGACTCATTAAATATATATTATTATTATTATTATTATTATTATTATTATTATTAGTATTTTTAATTAAACATGTTCAATGTGATAATTATTTTACATTTACAATTCTTTAAAATTTTTATATCACAATATTTTATACATTAAATGATTTATTGAAATTTAAAATTCATTTTGCTAACAAATACTACATAATTTGTTAGAATTCTCAAAATTATTTTTCAAGGAACACAAAATTAATATGTAGGTAGAATACATTTAATTAACTAATAAATTATAAATTTAATTAAATAATAAATTATACAATTAATTAAAAAATAATAATACATTTATTTAATTATCATAAATTATACATTTAATTAAATAAAAAATTACACATTTATGTAATTACAATAAATTATACATTTAATGAAATAACAAATTCTACATTTAATTAAATAAAAATTCTAAATTTAATTAAATAATATATTTTACTCAATAAATTAATTTTATTCTTTTTAAGTTTCTGTCATTGTCAATGTGTTTTGGAAAGTTAAACAATATTATAAGGAACTCAATTAAATCATGTTGACTCCATATAATTTAATAGTAATATAACATTGGTAAGTTTTAATTAAACGTCTTAATGGATCAAATAGAGAATCCCTCCTTCAACATTTGATTAGTGTTTTCTGTGTATATATAAGTTTGATTCATTAGTAGAAAGAGTAGTGCTACAAATTGCAATGTCTCTGCTTGTGAAGAGCATTCTCTTGTTGTGTATGTTTACGTTGGTGTGGGCAGAGCATGTTAATGTGTATATTACGAATAATCTAGAGGGAAATGAAGATCTAAAAGTTCACTGCAAATCTAAAGATAATGATCTTGGAGAACATCTTCTCCACATCAATCAAACCTATAATTGGGGTTTTGACACCAAATTTTTTGGTGGAACATTATTCTTTTGTTCATTTCAATGGGGAAATGGTCGTTTGTTATATATTGACGCGTACAATCAAGCTAAAGATTTCAATATATGTTTAGAGTGTCATTGGTTTATTCATAAAAATACACCATGTAGGAATGAAGTAATTCCACCACCAGCACCACGAGGTTCTATCACTCTCAAATGCTATGATTGGAAGTAATTTATTTCATTTCAATGATGTACTGAGTGAGAAATTATATGTAATCTCAACTAAATAAAGGATCAATTTATTTTGTTTGCATAAATATTTTATCAAATTTATTAGAAAGCCACCATTCTTGTGCTACTTTCAATGAAGTGACCTTCAAATTCAATGGTTAATAAAGAAATTGAAAATAATATTACGAAGTTATCTAAAATTTGAAATTAACTATATTTACATAATTAATTACAAATTATTTAAAAATTTCCACTTACCAATTTTAATAAAATTTAATATATAATAAAAATTTCAAATTTAAAATGACAATTACAAAAAAATAAAAATTAATATTTAATAGTTTTATTATAACGTCAGTTAAGCTAACGTTAAATATAAAGAAAAACATAATAATTCAAAAACATAATATTTAAACTGATGTGTTTCCGTTATTTAATATTAGAGTTAGAATACTTAAAGTATTTCCGTTAATTTGATTTTTTTTCTGTTAAAAAACAATAATACTTGACAAATGCTATAAACGGAACTGATGTGTTTCATTTTAAACATGTA
>Ga0099824_1000568_pt1 | contig 44872 bp, 31 predicted proteins | sample SiratrowhiteBW_FD_76837 | JGI IMG/M metagenome (GOLD analysis project Ga0099824, IMG submission 76837) | Root nodule microbial communities of legume samples collected from California, USA - Siratro white BW | ecosystem: Host-associated > Plants > Roots > Nodule | place: USA: California... | reverse complement strand
ATCCGGTTATCATTTTGATTTGGAAATGAGAACCGAATGACACCCCCATCCGGTTGTCATTTGAAAAAAAATTAACAACCGAATGAGCAGTCCATCCGGTTGTCATTTGAAAAAAAATAACAATCGGATGACCTGCTCATCCAGTTGTCAATTTTTTACAAATGACAACCGGATGGGAGTGTCATCCGGTTCTTATATAAGGATAATTGCGGAATGAATTTTTTTATTCGGTGCAGAAAGAATCTTATTAGGGTGTAGGAAGAACTTGTCATGTAAGTATAGACCCAAATTAAATATGTTTTTGACGTCTGACAAATTATAGGATTTTATTTTAGCCTTAACATTTTTATTCCTAATAATTTTGTATTCTTAAAGCATGTATTTTCTTAACCGATTTTCGGATGAAAAACAATTTATTGAAAGAGAAAATATTAAATAGTTAAAAATAAATTTAGTCATTTATTAGAGACAAAAAAAAAACTATATTATAGGCGAGAATGGATTCAAATATTTGAAATCTAAAAAAAACAAATATGATAATATTTTCATATTTATAAGAATATTCTAGTTAAAATATTGCAAAAATACACTTACTTTACATGTAACTAATTCTAGTCTCTATTTATTTTATTTATTATAAATTATGTCTCTTTAGTATTATAATTTATATTAAAATGATTTAGATGTCTTAATAATATTATCGAAATTCCTCTATTAAATATATTTAAAATATTAAAAATTTATTAAAATTAGATTTAAGCATATTGATAAAATTGTGATGACGTCTTTCATTTATGTCCCCACCACTTACTATTGAACAACGATGGTCCTAATTTAAAAAATATAATAGGTTTAAGCCATCGAATTTATATAGACATTCAAATTACTTAATACAATGAGTAAATGCCCTATTTTTAGAACAGCTCAAAAAAATTTAACTGACATAATGTTTATTATGTTAAAATTGAGTAATTTTCTACGATTATACCAAAAAAAAGGATGGCAATATTTATTCCATGTTTGAAAACATAGTTGATCTAAAATTTATTTTTTGACTTATCATAAATAAACATCACTACTATTTTCCATGTAGTAATGATGACATCAAAAGTTCTGTGAACACATATTACTAAAATCCAAATAGAATCACACAATTATGGTAAAATCAGTAATTTTTTTTATTACTCTAAGCAAACAGAAATTGATATATAAAACCGTTTTTTTTCTCCTCTTTTAATAATCAAAACTATAATAGGACTATGCTAAGAATTACATGGCGCGTGAACATCAAAAGTGGCACCAACGTTTGTTCCTTTTCCGTGAGTTCTAACCGCTCTTGTAGAACATCAACCCTTTCCCTTACGACCGCTTCCAATCAAAGCTCACACGTGTCTTCCTTCTCACCGTTCCGAAACTATCTCATCACTCATCCCATTTTGTCATCCCAACGCAAAACCCAATGAATCTAACTCTCACTGCATGTGACTCGTTGCTTCCTTCACTCTCACTGCTCACTTTTTTGTCAACTTCAATTGGAGACAAGAAAAAAAATCTAAACTTGCATGATATTTTCTTCCTTTTATTATTCACTCACTCCAAAGCTCGTCCCTTTCCCTTTAAAGGGTCTCAGTCTCACTTATGGTATCATTCAGCATCATATCTCTTGATTCCCTTTTGTGGCTTAGCAACAACACTCCTTCAAATATCTTCCCATTTGCTTCCACTCACTGATTTTGTCTGTGCTTATTAATCTCTTCTTTTCCCACTTGTACATTTCTTCAATTCTTAATCTTGATTCTTAGAGACAGAGAGAGAGAGAGAGACGTAACATTGATTGAAGTTGGAAGAGGTAATTATTTCCTCACTTGGGGGCTTTCTGTTTATGATCAATTTGATTGGTGGTAATAAAAGTTGATATTTTTGTGACAATTTTGGTAATGGGTAGTGAAAAAAGAACTTTTTTTGGTGACAGGTAAGGAATTAGAAATGGCTGCTAAAGTAGAGGCTAATGGTGGCAGTGGTAAGGTTGATGTTTCTACAGTTTCTGCCAAGATTCCGGCAGTGGCACATCCATTGGCTGAAAAGCCTGATGAGGTTGCATCCAATATTAGTTACCATGCTCAGTTCAGTCCTCACTTTTCCCCTTTCAAGTTTGAGCTGGAACAAGCTTACTACGCCACTGCAGAGAGTGTTCGTGATCGTCTCATTCGGGTATGATCATATACTTCTTGGAATTGGGATGTCTACAAGAGTGTTTTGTTTATAAACAGTTACAAGTATGAATGTGTCACTTTCATGTTGTACTTATAGTGGTGATTAAATATGTTGGTATCTCAATTTCTCAATAACAATCGACATCTAATAAAATGAGTTTCTTCTCTAAGAGAGATTTAGAACCATTAATTGGTCATGCTAACAAGTGGATTATTTCATGTGGAAGTGTGTACACGTGTGATGTAGTGAACCTTTTCATGATGATAGATCTTTTCATCTCAAATTTTAACATGATAAGGTTGTGCAAGAGAGAGGATCCATTCTTACCTTTTTATACTCCTCCATGGCACAGTTTCAATTTTTTTCAGTAGTTTGAATTGAACTGAAATTTGGACAGATTTATAATTTCTGCTTGGTATTTGTAAGCAAGAGGCAAGTTATGAATAATTTCTTAGGAAACTGTAAAGGAATAAAACTACACTAATAAAGGTTAACTAAATTAAGCCAAATAATTATCTGTTTTTAGAATTTAGTAGATAGTTTTTGCTCTCCCTACTACCGATTTAAGTCATAGTGGTATATTAGAATTGTTTGTTTGGATAGGACTAATGCTGTTGTTGTACATTGATGATACCATTTCAGCAATGGAATGAAACATACGCTCATTTTCACAAAGTTGATCCCAAGCAAACTTACTACTTATCGATGGAGTTCCTTCAAGGTCGAGCTTTGACCAATGCCATTGGAAATCTGAACATCCAAGATGCATATGCTAATGCTTTGCGCAAATTTGGACTTGAACTTGAAGAAATCACAGAGCAGGTAATAAAAAATTTCAATCTCTATTTGAAATATATTTTTCTCTAGGGTCTTTGTTGTGATATTACCCTAGTCCATGCAAAAAACATTTAGTGCAAACCAAGTTCCAAGGAGTATCTCTTGAAAGAACACAGACCTGTTTTGTCTTATGCTAAAATTCAATTTAAGTATAAAGAATGGGAGCAGCAAGTGTTGAACTCATCGTATCATTATATTGTCATGAAAAGAGACTTTAGATCATGCTAAAAACCAACACACCTTAATTCTTAAGTTATTAGATGGTGATACATGAATCGTTTACATTTCTAAGACCAAGGATTTATGAGAAAGGATGGTCTGTCTGTGCTTTTTATTCCAGGAAATATTTCAAACATGCAAAATCTTGCAAATTCAAAGCAAGCATTCCATGGTAAAAAGTTCTAAAGGAAAAAGAGATGTAGATAGGGATGGTAACAGGGAGGGATGTAAAAAGAATTGTGTCACAAAAAAAAAAAGGTTATCAAACTAAGGACCAAAGAAAATAGTGAATAAAGTTTTTAAGGATACCTGATAAACTATAGGTGTTTAAATAATTTAAAATGGAGACGGGTAAGAATGGTTGTCCCATACCCAATTAAAAATTCGGATATTATCCATATTTATACCCGTACATAGCCAATCCGGGGATTTCCTCTCAAAATGGGACGAATTCGGACAATACTAGCAGGAACGAGTTTATTTGTCATCCAATGTAGATATGATTATAGTCTAATGAGTTCTGAGAATCTTATACGTGCTATATTATCATTGTCAACTTATGCTATTCATATATAACTTGTGAGGAGATTCATCCCAAATGTTTTACCTGATTTCTACTTCTTAGACCTTTAATCATAATGGAATAGTTTTCATGAATTCAACCTTCTTTCATATCTATGATTGATTTTAATATATGGTTTGTAAAAATTGTTTGCTGGGCCTTTCAACCTGAAACATTGCAGGAGAAGGATGCAGCACTAGGAAATGGTGGTCTTGGCAGGCTTGCTTCTTGCTTTCTGGATTCAATGGCAACACTTAATTTGCCTGCTTGGGGTTACGGTTTGAGATATAGATACGGGCTATTTAAGCAGAGAATCACTAGGGAAGGTCAGGAGGAAGTTGCAGAGGACTGGCTTGAGGTTTGATTTATCTCCTTTGTTTTAAATCTATGGAATTATATTACATATTTCATGGAATACTGATTTGCAAAATCAAATGAAAACCAAACAGAAGTTTAGCCCCTGGGAAGTTGTGAGGCATGACATTTTGTACCCCGTCAGATTCTTTGGTCATGTGGAGGTTAACCCTAATGGAAGGTAAGTGTAAATATGCTGATTTACTTTATAAAAGCAGTTTTAGGTTTTTGATTAATGCCTATCTATGTTGGTTAAAATTTTAAAACATAATCTGTTTTACCCTTTAAATCTTAACTCAAATGTAAAACAAGCTATATTCAGATATAGTGATATGAAAGTACTTACAGTTCGGTGTTTATGCCAGCCGAAAATGGGTTGGAGGAGAGGTTGTGCGAGCACTGGCTTATGATGTGCCAATTCCTGGATACCAAACCAAGAACACCATCAGCCTTCGCCTGTGGGAAGCAAAAGCAAGTGCTGAGGATTTCAATTTGTTTTTATTTAATGATGGCCAACATGACGCTGCTTCAGTGCTTCACTCACGAGCTCAACAGGTTGGTATCTGTGAATTTTCACTACTGTTAGTAACTTGGTTGTTGTCATCAACATTATTGTAAGTTACTTCCTCTACAAAATAGGGGGGAAATTGGAAGGTAGCATGTCTGTGACTGTATTATTTATAGTAGATCAATAGTTGTGCTTCTACCTGCAAAGATCCTGTTACAGTAAGAAGAGTGATATGAACAAAGCATTTCTTGCCATTATATTGTCCTGTAACAAATTCTGTTGGATTTAGTTATATGCCAACCCCCATAATCCCCTCTCCTTGTCCTTGGCCTACGTAAAAAAGAAGCAAGCAAAGAGTTCTGTGAAGCAGCTCTAACTTAAAATTTGTATTTTGTAGATCTGTGCAGTTTTGTACCCTGGAGATACAACAGAAGGTGGAAAACTTCTGCGGTTGAAGCAGCAGTTCTTTCTCTGCAGTGCATCACTCCAAGTAGGTCAAATCCACTTGATAATTTTCCTTTTCATGCTAAGTGTTCCTTACAGTATCCTATTATCATTTCTTGGGCTCATTCACAATAAGAAATGATAGTAGTATGTGACTGTATTGTTGTTGATTTGATGTTATCTTAATTCAAAGTATAAATTGTCATCATTTTTAAGTTTTAAGAGATATATATTATCTAGTTTCTGTTGGGACTTGTCTTAATGAATGCCTTTGCTGATAACCCTTTCTTTATGTAACAAGAATGTTTTATTTAATGGTGTGGATATTTTCACGTGAGAATCAATTAGGACCAACTTTACATGATTCATTCTTGCCAAATACCTGGAAATTTCGTTACATCTTTTGTTTGACATCCTTTACTTACTATTGTCCACTCCTATATCTGAACAATTGCAGGACATAATATCCCGATTTAAGGAGAGGAGACAAGGACCTTGGAACTGGTCAGAGTTCCCTACAAAGGTTGCTGTTCAGTTGAATGATACTCACCCAACACTTGTAATACCAGAGTTGATGCGATTACTAATGGATGATGAAGGACTTGGATGGGATGAAGCATGGGATGTGACATCAAGGTCCATAAATTTTACAAATGTTGTTTGGAATGTTTATTTTCCTTCTTCTTTTTTCCACCTTCCCTCACAATTGCAATGTATTACCGTATATCTCACTACTGCCAAAACGTGATGCTATATCTTAACTAGGACTGTTGCTTACACCAATCATACTGTCCTCCCTGAAGCACTGGAGAAATGGTCTCAACCTGTAATGTGGAAACTTCTTCCACGCCATATGGAAATCATACAAGAAATAGATAAGAGAGTAAGTTGCTCCCCTTTCATGTTTCTCTGATTGACTTCATGAAAGGTGCACTGATATATTTTAATGTGGAAACCATGAAATGCTTGCAGTTCACTGCTATGATAAATACAACCCGATTGGATCTTGAGAGTGAGCTATCCACTATGTCCATCTTGGATGATAATCCCCAAAAGCCAGTAGTTCGGATGGCAAATTTGTGTGTGGTTTCTTCTCATGCAGTAAGTGGTGTACTTTTTAGAACTCAATAAAAGAAGAGTTTCATCTATCTTACCATGTTCTTGTTTTTCTATCATATTATAGCTCCAAAGTTTTCCAATATTGGTTTAGGAAAAAAAAAAACATTGAACTGAATGTTTTGGACAACTTATATCAAATTCCAGCTATACTACTACTCTGGCAAGCATATTTCCTGCTTGTTGTATTATTTTGGTGAAGATTTATTGGTTGTCACGTGAAGAACATCTGCAATGTTAATACTGTAATACATGAATCACTTGTTTTTCCAAACTCACCTAGTGTTATAATGGTATTAGAATAATGCTTACACTAACATTTTAAATGATTCTAAATCAGGTTACTCTAGCAAGTAGCAAACATATTACCAGTAAAGAGTGAATTTGCTCTCTTGGGTAATGCCTTTGATCTATGAATACTACAATGTATTCAGAAAATGGCTTGACCAATCCCAAAATAACCTCATAAACCAACATTTTCTCCTAACTAACCCTACTGGGAAAGGCAAGAAAGCTACTTATTAGGATAAAATAGTACAGTAGAAAGATATTACAATGAGAAAATAAGGTATTAAGAAAAAGGAGAAAATGGTGAAATATAGTGCAGATTTCATTAACCTGAGCATATTAATCTTGCATGGTATCATGATTCATCAAAGAGAAGAGTCTTTGTATGATTAATACCACAATATGCTCTATTAAAATATTACTATCGATAGGAAAGAAAAACTGCTAAAATGCAATTTATCCTCTATCATCATTTCGAACCATTCATCTAACAGAAAAACAATTGCAAGGTTAGAGTTATAATCTAAGAAGTATGAATTATAGATGGTCAGTGAAGGTGTCCAAAAATCATGAATGAGTTATGTTGTCAAAGGTAAGGAATACCTAACGGCCTTTTATGAGTCTATGTGACAATTTCTTCAATATTCTACACTTATATGCCTTTCTCCCCATTTTCTAATTATTAATTTTCTTCTTCCCTATAACCCTGTTACATGTGTTTCTGAAATTATTTTAATGAATTCATATACTTCTTCGTGCCTATCTCCTTGTAGGTGAATGGTGTTGCTCAGTTACACAGTGATATATTAAAGTCGGAATTATTTGCAAATTATGTTTCAATTTGGCCAACTAAGTTCCAAAATAAAACCAATGGGATTACACCTCGGAGATGGATCCAATTTTGCAATCCCGAGCTAAGTGGGATAATGACCAAGTGGTTAAAAACTGATAAATGGGTTACCAATCTTGACTTGTTAACAGGTCTTCGTCAGGTAACTACCCAGATGCTTCTTCTATGCTGCAAATTGATTCCCATTACTAATCCCTGTTATCTTTCCATAGTTTGCAGACAATGAAGATCTGCAGCAAGAATGGCTGTCTGCAAAGATGGCTAGTAAGCGGCGTTTAGCGCGGTATGTTTTGCAGGTGACAGGGGAGAGCATAGACCCAGATAGTTTGTTTGACATTCAAGTCAAGCGTATCCATGAATACAAAAGGCAGCTACTTAACATACTTGGTGTGATTTATAGGTACAAGAAGCTAAAGGTATGACAAACAGCCTACTGTTTGATAGGGTAAATTTGTGAAATGCCAACCATTTTAATTTACGTATGTTATTTTTTTGCCACTTTTAACTGATGTTCATAATGAGTCACAGTTACATCATGTGTCCTGATCCTCATATCCAAGCTTCTTTTTTTTAACATTTTATTTTTTGTGCACATTAATATTTTGGCACATCCATATCTTGTGCAAATTCATCAACACTGTTTAGTATAGTATTTCATCTGCTTCCATCTGGGAGATGCAAATATACTGTCACTTATTTTGTAAAAATTCCTAGTATTATCAAAATACATTATCTATGCTGAAGATAGTCATTATAACTAAACGATGATAGGAAATGAGCCCTGAAGAACGGAAAAAAACTACTCCGCGTACTGTGATGATTGGAGGAAAGGCATTTGCAACATACACAAATGCTATAAGGACAGTGAGGCTGGTGAATGATGTTGGTGCTGTTGTTAACAGTGATCCTGAGGTCAACAGCTTCTTGAAGGTAACTTGAGTTGTGCAACTTCCTAGATAAAGTGCCTTGTTTTTTAAAGTAGAAAAAATTATGATACTGAGTGAATTCTTCATATATTTTTACTATTGTGACCAACTCAATGTTACTAATGTTGGAAAAGAGGAATGGGGAAACCATTTGGATCTCTACAATTAGACCCAGATTTATAAATCTTCTTCATTGCTTGACTTATCATCCCCACATGCATACATGACAACTACAAGAATACAAATATTATGTATTTGCTTGATTCTTAATATAATAGCAGACTCTTCTTAGGGAGCAAAAAGAAGCTAACTGCTGTTTAAACTTGTGCCAGGTTGTGTTTGTTCCAAATTACAATGTCTCTGTGGCAGAAGTGCTAATTCCTGGAAGTGAACTTTCACAGCATATTAGCACTGCAGGCATGGAAGCAAGTGGCACAAGCAACATGAAATTTGCTTTGAATGGGTGCCTTATAATAGGTACCTTAGATGGAGCTAATGTGGAAATTAGGGAGGAGATTGGTGAAGAGAATTTTTTCCTCTTTGGTGCCACAGCAGAAGAGGTTCCTCGACTGAGGAAAGAAAGAGAGAATGGACTGGTGTGCTGTTATTCATACATGTTTGCTACCATTTATTTTCCATGAAATGATAGTGTTTTATTTTCAAAAGGGATGCAAAATCAAAGAACTATTTTTCTCAAAATAAGCTAATTCAAATTTGAACACATGTAAGAAACTTGAAATTTCCATGAAAGTAGTTCTTCTATTAACATTACCATCTTTTTGTGATTAAATAGTTCAAACCTGATCCTCGATTTGAAGAGGCCAATAAGTTTATCAAGAGTGGGGTGTTTGGAAGCTATGACTACAGTCCATTGCTTGATTCCTTGGAAGGAAATTCTGGTTATGGTCGTGGTGATTACTTTCTTGTTGGCCATGACTTCCCAAGCTACATGGATGCTCAGGCAAAAGTTGATGAAGTTTATCGGTAAGACACAATCACTATTATGTTTTCTCATAATTTTAATCCATAGTAGAAGTGTTAGGAGGAATGTGTTGCATGGAAGTAAATGATTTTATTCGTATGATTTGCATGCAGTGATAGGAAAAAATGGCTAAAAATGTCAATCTTAAGCACTGCTGGAAGTGGAAAGTTCAGCAGTGACAGAACAATTGCTGAATATGCCAAGGAAATTTGGAACATAGAAGAGTGCCGCGTGCCATAATTTCTGCTGGATCTCTCTTGCATTCAAGTTTATGTATAGCACAAAGAGAATGATAAACTTATAAGAAATAAAAAAATAAGAAAAAAATAGTTTACTGAAAAGAGAAAGTGAAGGAGATTTTTTGCTTTCTGTTTAGCTTGTCATGTAAGATTTCAGCTGTGTTCTTTGTGATCTTTCTTAGATGCTCTCTCAACCATCTGCTTCTGATAGATGGTGCCTTCTATATGCAAATAAATCTTTATTTTCATTCTCTATCAAAATTGACATAGCTCCAAATTTGAGGATTACTTTTTCATCTTTGCAATGAACTATCTGGTGCATATACTGGTTCAGTTGAATAAAATTCTATTCTAGAAAGAATAAATACTGCGTATTTCGTATGGATAAATAATATCTCTCACTCAAACACCCTTTTTTCGGTTGCCTTGCCTCCTCCTCTGTCCCTTCCACACAGTGAAGTGTTGTCTCTCGGTATTCTTCATATTAACTAAGCTCTTGTTTACTATATAGTTCATAGCTAAAAAGCACACTGCTTTTTCTGACTATTTTTTTATCATTCATTCTTATGAGAGACCTTTCATTTAAGATGTATTTATATATTTTTGAACTGTGTAATTTGAAATAATATATTTTAGATATGTTAAATAATATTAAAAAAATAATTATAAATTATTTCTAAATTTTTAATTTTCAACTTTTCCAATGGGACAATCTACAAATTTTTAGAATCATTAAATCTGAACTCTTCTCCGCAGAACTATATAGAAAGATATCTTCAACGTCTTTTTTACAAGAAGGAACCTCCCTTGTAATGTAAAGAAATGCATTAGGCTTTACAATTTCTTGGTTCACCCTCGTGGTTTTTAAATTATTTTTTTAGAAATTTCTAGAACACATTTTTCAGAAATTTTTCAAAACAAGATTTTTGAATTTTTTTTCTCAATTTTTAAGAACACATTTTTCAAAACGTGATTTCCAAAATAAAATTTTTGGAAGAGAATTTCTAAGAAATACATTTTAGAACAAGTTTTTCAATGTATATAATATCTTTTATAATATGTTTTTTAGAATAAATTTTACAAAAATTTTTAAGAACGAAATTTTTCTACAACGTAATCTCAACGAGTTCTTCCTACACCCTAATAAAAAATTTTAATATCACAATTGTCCTTATGGAAATTAATGAGAATCGGATGGCATCCCATCCAGTTGTCATTTCCAAATCAAAATGATAACCGGATGAAACCCATCTGGTTCTCATAGTCCAAATCGAAAAATTAATCCTTTCACCGTCAAGAATGTCCCAAATTCCAAATGAGACTTTAAGTAAGGGCTTCAAGCCTAATGAGACTTCATATTTACTATTACTCCATCGTTATTTCAAGGCTGACAATGTGAAGGGGATAGAGGCGATTGAGAAAGAAATTTATGATGGTCATGTCTTGATTTTGGGTTTGGGGCGTTTTTGATAATGAATGAATTAATTTTTCGATTTGAACTATGAGAACCGGATGGGTTTCATCCGGTTATCATTTTGATTTGGAAATAAGAATCGGATAACACCACCATCTGATTGTCATTTGAAAAAAAATTAACAACCGGATGAGCAGGCTATCCGGTTGTTATTTGAAAAAAAATGACAACCGGACGAGGGTATCATCCAGTTGTCAATTTTTTTTCAAATGACAAATGGATGAGGTGTCATTCGATTTTCATTAATTTTTATAAGGGCAATTGTAACATTATGTTTTTTTATTAGGGTGCAGGAAGAACGTATTAGGGTGCAGGAAGAACTCTATCGCGTTCTGCCTCTCTTTTTTCTTTTCTTCTGCAGTTATGATGATGAAGCAAGAGTGGCGTAATAGAGTTAGAAAAGAAATTTAGTGTTTTTCCTTATTAATAATGGAGGTGCAGTTAGTAATGGTGGTGTTCAGGAAGCAAAAGCCAGTTATTTTAGCCTAACAAAAAAAAAAGAAGGCTTCGCACATTTCATCAAGTAAATTATCATATGAAATATTCTAACAAATATATATGGAATGTCGACATGTATTTTGAATACACTGGTTAAAGAATGAGAAGCGGAAAAAAATATAAAAGAGTTATCAACGTAACATATCCTTCTCTTAATCAACTTTTTAGTTTCTATAATCAACAATAAACTACTGTTGATGAGTGATAATAATAAAAATTTGAAAATATTTTTATTAAATAATTCTTACAATTAATAAAGAATAGACACTCGGGTTAATAATGTCTATATTTCTCCTAGTACGTGTAATCGGATTTAAAAAAAACTCCATTAAGTTTTCTTTTATTGTCAATAAATTAGTTTAAATTTTGAGAAAATACTTTTTCATTAATGTCTCGTGTAAATAAGTAATTGACAAAATAATTACTGATATATGTGCCGAGTAAAAATATCCTTCTGTAGAACTACCTACTACATGCGTGGAGTCAATAAAATCTTTATTACAAATGTACATAGTTTTGTTAAAAAATATTGAATGTATACATATTGATGATTTCTTTAATAGGCAAATTTCCCAAAGTGATATAATTTTTATTTAAAATTTCTAAAATAATATATTTTTTTATTTATTTTTAGATATGGATAACTGGTGTATAAAATAAATCATGTTGTTGTGAATAAACAATGTCCTTATTACATAATTTAATTTAACATAAAATAAAATCATGAAAAAAGAACACAGTTTTAATTTACTAGATGAAGTTGTGTAACTAAAATTTCAATTAATAAGTTAATTAACATGGTAAGAATACTGCATGGTTAATATTCTCCACTTATTCCTTTCTTCCTTTATTTTCATTTGATGTTGTTATTGTACAACTAAAATAAATAAATAATTACAACATTTATTAATAAATATGTAATGGTTGAAATTAATTCTGATTAAGTAATTGAATAATTGTGAAATTAATTTGAATAGAATAATAGTTAATATTGTGAAGAAAAATTACTTAAATATAATTTAAAAACTAATAATAAATTTATTTAAAAAGTTATATAATATTTTTAAATTTTTCTTTCTATTGCTAAATTTCAATTTTATTTTAAATTATTTCTATATTAGTAATTAAATTCAAATATCCAATTTATACTTAATTTTACTAAATATATTTTATTATTAAATTTTAATCTTATTTTTTTTTTTAATATCAAATTTATTCTTAATTTAATTTAATATATAAATCTCACTCACTCACATCATTTTTATTTCAATGATTACACAGCACCCTTTCGACTTTCAAAGAAAAAGAAAATAAAGAGTAACAAATGTTAGACTATATGTTCCATGTTTTTATTCTTTTAATTTCATCTTTTTATAGAAACTCATAATCATTATATGTTCCATAGTTGATTAGGAATACTTTTTTATTTTAATAATTATTAAAAAATTAATATAAAATAAAATTACTTTTAAAACCTATTTTATAAATGATTTTTTAAACATATAAAAATTTATTATCAATCAAATTATTTATAAATTTATCATTTCATTCCACTTTATACTTCACCCATTATACATCACATCATGTAGAAAGAAATTGTTCTCCCAGCTCAACTAACCTTCAATGCAAATGTAATGTCTACTATTTTTTTCATAAAAAAAGATAAAATATTACCTTCCAATACAGAGATGAAATTCGAAATTCAAGAATGCTTTAAGTTGATAGAATTATTCTTTAACGCAACCCCAATTTTATTCTCTAACAAAATAGTTTCAATATTTCGTGCACTGAAATAATTATTTTGCTAATAAATCATTAAAAACAAAGATGAAAAGAATATCTATTTTGGTAATGTTAAAAACTTAAAAGTACGAAACTTGACCACGGTTCAAATCAAAAGCAGATCTCGAAAAGGAGCAAAGTGCATAGTTGAGATAAAGCACCTAATTATCTGTTCCCTCAGAACAGCATGTGTACAAGTATAATATCTAAAACAATGAAAAAAGTACCTATAATAACACCCTGCGCAATCGAGACTATGTCATCACATAGTATAAACAGTAGAAGGAAAGCCATCACAGAGTAAAAGTAGCAATGGAAAAACAAAAATGAAACCAAACCAAGGTACGAAATAAGATCATCTACACTGACAGAGCAACATAATATTTCAATCCCGTACAACTAGGAATAGGATCACATAGTTTTTAGTCAAAGTCCTAAATAGAACCAAACGAAAACTTCATCTATATAACTACTGCATATATATGTCACCACACTAATAATATTATCTACAATAAGCCTAAGATGTTAAGCTGACAAGGACCATCAAATTTCAAGTTGAAGGAGAGGAAGATCTTGGAGTATTAGACCTGGATACCGATCTTGAACTTGCTACCACACTGGAGCGTCTTGACACATGTTTGGAATCTTTGGCACTTCTCTTGGAGCTTCTTGAATGACTCCTCCTTGACCTGGGGGACACACTTCGCGAGTCTCTCCTCTTTGAAACAGGAGTGGGGCTCCGCGAGTAGCTCCTCCTTGACCTTCTCCTTGGCCTAGGTGAGGCACTGTGAGAAACAGACCTGTACCGATGCCTTCCATAATATCGATCATCGGGTGAGGCACTTCTGGAAGCAGACCTGTAACGGTTCCTTCTGTAGGAGCGTCCATCAGGCAAGTCATATCGGGAGTCATAAGGAGAGTATGATCTGTCACGCATGCTGACAGGAGACCTGCTATAAGGAGAGCGAGAGCGAGAATATGACCTGTGTCGATAATGATCATATCGGACATAAGACCTGTAGCGGCTGTAGTATGGAGAGTAAGACCTCCTTCTGTGGGAGTAATATGGAGAGTAAGACCTCCTTCTCTGAGAGTAATATGGAGAGTATGAACGCCTCCGCCCATAGTCAGGAGAGTAAGAACGACTCCTACTTCGGTCTGAAGAATAGGGAGACCGAGTGTAGCTTCTTCTGTAAGGAGAATAGCTAGGGGAGCGACGAGGAGAGTAACTTGGAGAGCGACGTCGACCTATATGTAACAATAGGAATTAGGAAGATAATCAAATATATAAATAGATAGATGTGAAGAGATAACGATTATGAAAACATACCACGAACAGTTCTCAGCCCGAGATACTTCCCTGGTGTTGGGGTTCGACCACGTCGCCTTCTGGCCTGCAATAAAAGCCAAAAAACAGCATGAATATAGGGTATTGCAATTCACAAATAAATAAACAATAATAGCATCAATATGAGATAAAAAAACAAAAAAAAAGTTGCATGTTGGCCCCAAAAGTAGACAAACAGCAATTGTGAGAGGAGAATCATTTGAATCACAAATTTACAATACATGAGATAATAGGATATAAACTCAAAAAAAGAGAGAGAGAAATGCAGGGCATACAACCCTAATGATCTGATACTTGGTGGTGTATTTGATTTGTTTGTTTAGTTGTGATTTGAGAGTTTGATGAAGAGCTGCTTCACACAGCTAACCTGCTGCCACAGAAACTTCAAATGGAAAGCACAAAACTTTCAAAACTCAGAAGAACTAAAGAACCAGTCACCCATATAATTTCCATGCATTGGAGTTGAACGATTTCAAATCAAATAAGAATCCAAGCCACAAAATAGGGCAGCATTGCTCAAAGGCTATACCTTCTCCACGGTTATGACACGCCCTTCAAGTACAGAGCGATTCAGATACTTTACACATTGATCAGCTTCCTCAACAGTCTCCATTGTCACAAAACCAAACCCACGGGATTCCCTTGTCCAAGGGTCAACCACCAGATGTACATCTATCACCTAAAAATAATAACTTACAAGTAAGAAACAGTGGAAAGACAGTATTTACATCTCCACAGAATGATAGGCTCTTCAACACATTATTAAACTAACAGCAGGCATATAATGGATTGAAGATCTTACTTTTCCCTCGGCAGCAAAATGCTTCTCCAGTTCCCTCTTGGTGATCCTAGGAGACAATCCTGTCACATACAGATTGTTTCCTGGATTTTCTGCATCCCTTGATACACTCCTAAATCACAATAAGAGAGCAACTTAAACACCAATGCATAATCAGGCAACAAACATGCAAGATTACCAACAGACAGTTACTGTTAGTATCACACAATTCGTTATGGAATGAATATGGTGCAGCAAGTTAATAACCGTATTGCAAGAAATCAGAAAAGTCTTTCAACCATACAATACGAGAATGAATATAATACCCTATTCCCTAAATCAATTCCATGTCACCTGTACGAATCAAATCCCATAATTCAACAATTTACTATTTTTCCCAATAATTCTCGTCAATAAAAATGAAAGACAAATATGCACATCAATAGATTATTGGATGTAAAACACCTGAATGAAGTAAAACTACAATTAAATCTTATTTGATCGTCCCATTGCTTTTTACATTTTTATAGACAGGGAGTTTAAGGCCCCTCACTCTATATATCATCCTGAAGTGTTGTGTGGCTCCATTATCACACTCTTAAAACAAGGCCCTCACATCGTCAGTCACTCCATGCACCCATCTACTATTGACTAATATTTAGTGCGGCTAGTTGTTTCTATCGAACCTCAGTTTAAAAGTTTAAACCATTATATATTGAACACCTTAAATCATACATCATTCAAATGACTCTACACAAATTATATTCAATGAAAAATATTTTAAAAAGTTCACAGTGAGAACCCTACCTTGATCGGCTTCTGGATATGGACCTTGAGAGAGACCTGGACACAGACCTACCATATCGCTTGTATGGAGAAGGAGATGGAGAATACCTAATAAAGGATAAATGAGAAAACCCATAAGCAAAAACACATGCCACACGAAAAAAATAATAACTTAAACTAGAATTGAACGAGAATCTAACCTTGACCTCCGTGAGTACGACATCTGCAAGCAAGAGTAACCCAAAAAGCCAAAAATTGTATATTAGTAGTGGCACAGGGCAATGGTCAAATTCACATAAGATATTTTGTAATTTGTCAAAACAATATTTGATCCGACAGACACAAAATTAAATTTCCACAACCACCACATGCATCCCAATAAATAAGCAAAACTAACAACTATAAACGTGTCTTCGCAACAAAGCTTTCAATAAACTCGAAGAATTAAATTGTCATCTAAAATTTTAGATTGTACATTCAAATCATATTACTTCTATCGTCTAATCAATAGTAACATCAGTGATCACACACACATAATTCAACAAAATTCCAAAACAACCTTCTATAAAATCTCTCAGAAACTAAAAACAAACTATTAAAACTAAAGACGGTTATTTCACAATCTCTCTCGATCTAAATTTAAGAATAATAAATCCAAGCATCTTGACAAATCAACACGAACGAATTCTAAAGCCATGAGAAGAACAAATTCAATTGTCGCAAAGAAAAATCATGCAACAATACTCCAAAATATTGAAGATGAAATTAATGAATGTTTCGCCAGAGATTTAAAAGATGATGAAAATTAAGATTTACCACAACAGCAGATGAACCAAGAGGACTTGCTTTGTTGAAAGATGGAGAGGAATAAGCACAACTTTGTGGGTGAACAATAATGAGACAAGTGCGTTTAGAAAAAAGATTAAAAATGCGATGGTAAAGAGGTTTATATAGGAGGAAGAAGCGTGAGGCTGCGGTTCTTTGGAGCCTTCTGGAGAATCGGACGCCAAAGCGGAATTAAACTCGCTTGAATTCTTCAAAGACATTGGGCCTGTAAGAATTTGTGCTTTTAACTTTTTACACCCCATATTTTCCTCTTTCACCTCCAATATTATTGAATTTCCATCTTTATCTTTCGATATTTTGTATCATCTAAATGATGTTATAATGACCAGACCGGTCATGGATTAGGTTATGGTGGATGGAAGATGTATTACATTACTATATGGTCATCAGGTAAGATTGGCCGACCGGTAAATATTTCAAGTCGAACTTTGATATTATGTCTGTAATTTGGGATAATCATTTTATATTAAATAGATGCGTATTACGGAATAGTTTTGTCATAAGAGATAATATTACAGGTATGTACAAATCCTAATTTTTTTATAAAATTATAACAGAATAGTATAAGCCCAAAGCTCTTCAGGCTCAATATAATGTCTATAAATATAGATTCAGTCACTTTAAGCAAAATACTTTTAAACTCTCACCTAAATTATTTGCACTCTTCATCCAATTCTATTTTACACATAAAATAATCAAGAAAGGAGCAACATCAAGAGAGAGCCAACCAATCTCTTCCAAAAACAATTACCATATAATTTTATATCCTAATAAATAATTTTGATTATATTTTTAATATAATTAATTATGTTATTAACTTTTTATTAATGTTTTCAATTATGCAATATCGAGCATGAAAATCTATGTAAATTATAAAGGAAACTATTAGTTTGTATCAATGTCAAAAATTATGAAAAGAATAGTGTTAATAAGAGTGTTAATAAAAAAACCAGTAATGCATTATTTCCCTCTCTCCCCTATTTGTCAAATAACGGATTCAAGATGTCATCGTACCTAGTGCCTATTCATCAACCTTTTAATGAAAATAATTTGTACACTTACTAACATCCAATTTTAGCTGGATACTAAAAAATTTAAGTAAAATAAAATGTAATTAATTAAAAAATAAAAATATTAAAAATGAATTACATTGAAAATATAATAATTTTTTTCAATTTGACAAAACTTTAAAACATATTGAATAAAATATTATAATTTATTTGACTAAAAATATAATAAAATATTACAAAATAATAAATTAAAAAATATAAAAATATGTTTTTGTATATTGTGAGAAATCTTCAAAATGATTACATAAAATGTTTTTCTTGTCTTAAATATGATTTATTAATTAAAAAAATATGCTAAAAATCTCTTGAGTACATTTTTCACTCACTTGTGCAACCCCTCCCTGACGACAACTGTTACTTTTGCAACCTCTCATATACAGTTTCAGACAGAGGATAAAAAGAAAAGGAAGAAAGAAACAGGAATACACAAAAAGAGAGAAATAAAAGTTAAAATAGAGGTAAAAGCTTAATAGAGAGATAAGCAAAGCAACATAAAAGACTGAGAGGGAGACGAGCAGCACTAAAAAAAATATATCAAACAAGAGAAAAAAGGAGAAGAGGATCGGAAAAAGCATGGATTGGGAGAGGATTTTTTAAGTTCTGGATTTCAATACAGTTTTCGTTTTATTTTGCTGGTCTCGTATTTTTCTTTTCTTTGCCATGCATAAGAGTGTTCTGCTGGTATCTTTCTTTTGTCATGAACAGTGTTCATATCCATGCAACTGTATTTTTTACAGACTTTTAAATATTTATTAATAAATAGAAAAGCTTTTAATGTATGTAAAAAATTAATTAAACTTTTAAAATAAATAAATTGTAAATATAATAAATGACATTCTTTACAAATGTTTATGAAAAATGTAACAGATGTGATGTTAATGAATGTTCACTTTAAACTGTAATTAATGGATTGCAATTATAATATATCAAAGAAATGTTCACTTTGTTAACTTACACAATGTACTTGTATTATTTTTATTTTTCTTTCATACGTCTATTATCATATATGCATAACGAGAATATCTCATAACATAATAACAAGAAGGATAACAATAAAACAACGCACAGTTTTGTGTAGTAAAAACTTTTGGTGATGAAAGTATCAATATCATCGCTAGATAAATGATTACCCAAAATATATAAACTACAACAAAATTAAAGCGACGTATTATGCATGTAAGGAATAGTTACGTTATTCTTGTCTAGAACAAAAAGGAAACCGTCTCCCAAAGATTGACACTTAAATAAAAAAAATGTAAAATCACTATAAAAGGACAATATTTCTGATGTCCTTATTCATTTTTCTCTATTTACTTAAAAACAATTTGGTGACTTTCATAAAAATATATAAAATATATGGTGTTTTTTACTGAGATTTGAACTGGTGTTTTGATAAGATCCGCCAAAATCGACTTGATTCAAATCTGAGTACCTGAAAATTTTAGTGGTTGTAGTTTCAAGATCTGGCAGAAAGGTCTATATTCATAAGATACTTTGAGGATAAAGTAAATAAGTGATTAATGAGGTGAGTAAGAGATAGTGTATTAATGATAAGTATGAAAGGCTAGGTGGGAAGTGAATAACACTTCCTGTAGCAAGTGATATATATAGGTTTTGAGCTGAGTTGTTATGAACTTAGAAGCCCAAGTCTATAGTAACAAACCTGGGTAATTACTGAGCTGGGCAGGTGGAGTACAACTCGTGTGGTTGAGCTTTACTTGCTTTTTCTTCTAAGTTCACCACTGCTTATTTGAAGCAAATGGTGGACATCTATGAGGTGTACTTAGAGGAGATCACCCCTCACGTTGCCATTGTTGGCTATAAGAGGTCCGAGAGAGTATATATGAATCCTCCTATGAATTCCAACGACTTTACTTATGTATATAAGTATATGTTCAATGATTTTTATATCCAGTTTCCTCTATCTGATTTTGAGTGTCAAATGCTAACAACGATGAATGTGGCACCTAACCAACTTCATACAAACAACAAGCCATTTTTAAGTCTTTTCAAGTTCTCTGTGATCTTTTTTGTATATAGAGCAAATTGTAAATAAATTAATGTATTCTTTCTAACTTAAGTACGAGGCTGAGATAGGTTGGATTTCTTTGAGTGCAACTCAATACGACCAACTCTCCACCCTTTACTCCTCATCCTTTAAAAACTTTAAAGATATTTACTAGCAAATCCCAAAAAAGTTTAAATCAGAGGGCAGAGTATATGCTATCGACTGAGGAGAGACAAGATATAGAAATGCTCAGGCGTCTTCCTCGACCGATAAGTAGCAAGGCGTTAATGACTGCCACCTTATTGAGGACCTAGACACCGTTTTCAAGGGTGAGCTTAGTAGCACAACTTTGAATTTTGTGTGACTTGTATTTGTGATTGTTATTTGACCTTTTGTTATTTTTGCTTTTGTAGATATCATGAGCAAAATTGATTACAAGGTGCTCCGTTCTTTAGTCGACGCCCCTCCTCTGGATGACAAATTGGTGAAGTTTCAAACTCCTCTTAAAAAGAGTAAGGTCGTGCGGTCGCAGCCTGAGGCAAGGTCAATGGAGATTGGGGAGTCCTTAACTCGTCGTGAGGAGGTGCCCCTCAACATGCAAATCATAAGCCCCCAACCTCTGACTACTGTAGTAGTTGCGGTGGCCGTGAACACCCCGATTTCAGTGTCCTCCTCGCCTTCTCGTTCTGCTGGGCCAAGTTCGAGCAGAGTGGTGAGGAGCTTCGTACCTCGGCTGCACACGTTCTCGCCACTTCCCATGCCTCCTTCGATACAGATCCCTACTTTGCCCAATCTCCCTGGGTTATTCTACTTTGGGCAAGGCCCACTCACTCAAGTAGACTTCGTTGCGACCACCAAATTTGAAAATGACTCGTTGTGACACCTAAATTTGGAGACAAGTTTGGTACGGTGGCAAGTAGGTAACTCAATCTTTTACATCTCCCTTTTATACTGAGTTGTTGAATACCGTGGGGTAGACGGAGTCCTTGACTCGGCTTTCGCGATGTTGGCTCATTTCATGGCCATAGTTGAGCATGTGAGAGCTAACAAAACCGATTCTGCTAAGATTTGCTCGTTGGAGGCACAAGTTCAATAGCTCTTCCAAGAGAAGAATGAGGCTTCGGAATCCCTTGTTTTGAAGTCGTTGGAGATTGAACAAGGTCAAAGCATAATCAAGACTCTGGAATCCGAGTTGGGGTGGGAGATGGCTAAGAGGGAAGACGTTGAACAAAGGTCGAAGGACCTCGAGGTTGAGTACACCAAGGGGATTGAAGAAGTTAAAGAACGGGGCGAGGTCGAACTGAAGGCGGCCAAGGACCAAAGGAGGGTGATAGAGGCCCAAATGAAGGTCATGGAGACCCAGTAAAGATCATTGAGGACCAACTCTCCTCACTCAGGGGTGTCAATGAGAATTTGAAGAAGAGTGAGGAAAGCTTAAAGAAGAGAGAGACAGAGCTAAGGGCTCAAGTGAGAGATCCTACTGAGACTGGACTACAAGAGTGCTCAAAAGGGTTTCAATAGGCGGTTTGACAAGCTACATACTTTGAGCTTTCTTCAGATTCTTTTGGGTTTTCCTTAGAGAAAGCATCGTTTATGGCGAGCTCGTTGACGACTAACTCATTTAGATGTTTGAACATAATGAATATGATTTTGTTAAAGGTTTAAGTGTTATTCGTTTACTTTTGGTAGTTTTATGATATAACGAATGTTTAACTAATATTGAGTTGTGTATGAATAACGTTGACGATCTTGGCTTTTATTGCAACTCGACATAATGACCAAGTATAATTATTTGGCTTTGGCAAAACGATCCATGTACTGTCTAAGTGACTCATATTTGCCTTGAGTCACATGCTAGAGCGAGGCTAAGGAGATAACCATCGGTTTGTTGTCTATAAACCGAGTTATGAACTTCGAACATAGTGCAAAATGAATCAACCAAATTTTGTGGTAGTGAATAATACCACTCGAGGACTGGTTTCTTGAGTGTGATAGGGAACAATCTACAGTGCACCCTTAGGTCTCCAAAGAAAAGGTTGGCCTGGGTCATATAGGTCTTGACGTGTGCATTCGAATTCGAGGTCACATCATATGAATCCACCTTTGGCCACTTCCACTTGTCAGGGAATTGTACTTCCATGACCTCGACATTGAATGGGGGAAAGCCTTACATGTATGCTTTCAGCTCAACATTGAGGTGAGGAGTTGAAGTCTTGCAGAATGAGAACTCTTAATTGACTTCTCGGGAGATCTTGACAATCTTTCTTCGATCGACTGCGTTAGAGCTAAGTCCAGCCTTGGTTCGTCCTCGCCAATAAAAACCTATGAACAATCTTAAACTATCATTCATTATCAAGTACCTTTTGGAGGATGATAAAATGTTATTATTATAGAAGTGTATGAAATAATATATCTTATTCAACACACTTTTTTTATTAACAAAATGTTCTTCTATGAATTACTTTTTTGAGATCTTACCAAACTCACAATTACTATTAAGACGTGAGATTCTGTTTATTAGAGTTATTTTGTTATCAGAAATTTCTGAACATGATTTTATACATTGTCACACCTAATTTTATTGTCTAGATTTGAGCTAGAAAATCTTATACCAACATAACTATTTTTTGTATAAATTTTCAACAAATCATGTCAAATTCTTATTGAAAGAAAAAATTGTCATCTCTTATATTTTATATATAAATAACTCGAAAATATTTCAACTATTTACATATCAAGTTTTATTAAATACTCAAACAAATATTTTTTTATACTGACAGATAAATATTACAAAGTTTAAACTTCTTTATAAACAATCCGTCAGTTTATTGATGATTTTGCCCTTGTTTTCTTTCCATCATAGTGCACAAGAGGTCTCTTCTCTGTCAATTTCTATGTCTTTATTATCTTTCCAATATATTTCCTCTATTTATATTCTTAAAACCCTAAAACGGAACAATAAAAAAAAGCAGAAAATACTTTACTTGCATCGCACTTTCACTCCATGCTGTAACAATCATCTAAAACCCGCGAAAATCAAAGCCCTTGTTCTTTCTCAAATAAAGACTCACTCAATGAGGATGAATGAGTAAACCAGTGAGTGAGCATAGCAATAGCCGTGGTATAAATAGAACTAGCGAGAGCGCGCACACACAGTGCCTTCGCAATGGATCCAATCTATGCAGCCAACGAGCTCGCTTTCCGGGTGGGCTTCTCCGGCCACAGCGGCCACCTCAGACTGGAGCCGCTCACCACGCCGGAGCGCCACAACCCGCTCCGTTCCATTCCCGATTTCATTCCGGTTAGTCACCGCTTCACGTGTTCTCCGTTTACTCCATTTTCCCACTCTCTAGGTTTTTTTGCTGCCGCATGCTACGTCTCATTAACGCTCCAATTACCACATAATATTTCTGATTATCTCGTGTTGTTTTCTCTTTGTGTAATTATTCGATGTATTTTCTTAATTAACGTATTCTGTCATATATTCTATGAGATATTTTCAATTTTGTAGCTGTGCCAGGTTTTCCTTTTCCATAGAGTAGTGTACAGACTAAAAGTAACAGTTACGAGTTCGTATGGTAGACTTTACACTAGGAATTGATTCCCTACACTGGACTCGTTTCAACTTTTAATTTTGTGACTGATATTAATTTGGATACACGCTCTAATCTCACTGTTAGGATTAAACTTCAATTATTCAAAATCATTTTTATTGAAATCAATTTTTTGTAACTTTGAAACGATCGGGCACTAAAGTTATTGGTTTACAAAACCCTAAGAATATGTTTGGAAGTGTGTTATGGAGTGAAACAAGTTCTTTTGTTTTTCAATTAAGCGAGTCACTTAATGTTTTTCAAATGGACAGATGATTAGGGCATTATGTTGTTTGGTTTGGTGCCTACTAACAGGGATTCATGTCAAGGTAGAAGCAAAATATTTATATTTAAATTTTGAAAATGATGCGACGTGTGTGTTTAAAGTGGATGCGAACACATTAAAGCTATGCTGATATATAGTTTTGTTTCTTTTAGTTTAAGAAACTGTAAAATTAGAGAATATTTATAAAAATGAAAATTTATCCTCCCTTCCCTTTCCCTCCAAATTCCTATTTTCAAGCTTACCGAAAGGGTATCAAAGGCTAGCAGCTTGTCATTTTATTAACATTGAAGTTACTTCATGTCATCATAATGAGCAAGTTAGATGCTGGGTTTTAGTTTTACCTATGGTGCCTTGCTTTAATACCTTGAATTTGCATGTTCTTGGTTTATTTATTTTGGAAAAATAATTATTTTTTCTGTACAGCTTCCTAAGCGAACTTTTGAGAAAGGACTGTTTTTCCTAAATTATGCAGTTCCTAAACATGGTAATCTTTGAAGCCTGAGCTTGATTTATATTCCCATGGGTAACCTTTTCCTACTTCATTTCAGCCACCTGCCTTTCCTAGTGAGACACGTGAATCTATAAAGAAGTACATAGAAGAGACGTATCTCCAGCCGAGATTGGATCCTGATGAATTTTCACCAGAAAAAGTTGGGAGACAGTGGGAATTTGACTGGTTTGACAGGTCTGAAGTTCCTCTTGAGCCATCACTGCCACGAACTGTGGTCACTCCAGTTTGGGAACCACCATTTCGACGTTCAAACAATGAATCGGTTGAAGGAATATGGGAACCAAAATTTGAGGAGGTGGGAGGTTCTTATATGAAATTGCAAATTCCAAATCCGTGATGGAAAGTTTGGTTAACAATTAGAACAAATTTAGTTTAGAGTCAATATTAATTGATTTTGCCAACTTTATCGGTAGTGTATATAATGTTGTATTAGGTGGATGTATCAGATCTGAATTTGGGAGCCGACGAATCTGGGCCATTACCACGCACTTCTGGAAAGGACTTTGTTAGGGGAAGCATTAATAATCGTCCTTTCCGTCCAGGAGGTTTGGATGATTCCAGAAGCGTAGAAAGAATTCTTCCAGAAGGTGCTTCAAATGGTGATTGGGTGCGTGAAATTTTCAATGGTGGTCGTGCTCAGACAATTCCTCCAAGCTTAAAGGAAGGGTTGGACTTTGGCGAGCTCAAGGTTATTTATTTATTTATTTGACATTTTTGAGGAAAATAATTGTTTGTTTTATGTGTTAACTTATTCCAAAACTGGAATTCAATATAACTCACATTTTACTTATTTTTTGTATCTTTTTTGAAGTCCTATCTATGCTCATGGAATGTCTGCAAGGAAGCCAATTCTATCCAGAGTTCATCGGTTGAAAAATTGGTTAGTTAATCATTTTTCCCATTTTTTTCATCCAAATTTTTGAAGAGCCATTTCATTTATATTATTTTAAGAGGAATTTTAGGCCTCCTACTCCCTATGCTAGATGGTGTCAGTTCTTGGGAGATTGTCAACATAAGGACGCATTTTTTTGATTATATTTAGAAGAAAATATATGTATTATCTACTATATTTTCTTAAATGATTTGCTTAAATTATGCTGGGACAGAGTGAATTGTCCGTACAGTTTGATGACTTGTTTAAGAAGGCTTGGGAAGAGGATGCTGATGGAGAACAAGAGCAAGATGGTAACTGACCTACACTAACTGCAGTTTTCGTACCAACATTTGTTGTCTTGAAATTCTTGCACTGTACTAAAAAAAGTATAACCAAATGGACCGAATCATTCTGGTCAATACAGACCTTCGTTAGATCAGACAATTTTTTACATTTTTTGTTAATGATTTTGTTGTTTGTTAAGGTCATTCATCAGAAGTGGAGGCTGTTGTATTGGAAGCTGAAGTTGGGACAACTGAGGTATCAAGTAAACTGCATGATAGTGAAATGTCACTTGATGATATTTTGTCAGTTGACTCAGAAGGATCCAAATTGCATTTGGATGGATTTAGTGATGAAATTGAACAACAGAAGAAGGAAGTAAGTGGCTGTGCTTAAAATGACTCTTCGTGTTCATTGTTATGCATCACAACACAACTTTGTTGCTTTTTGCGACACGATGTTACCTCAACTAGTGGGAAAGGCTTTTGTTGTTGTATGTTACTTGAAATCCTTAAGATAGGAAACCTGTCCTCTTTGCAGGCGTGGGCTATGCATGAATCCAGTGATCGAATTGTAGATTGCTTTCATCAACTTGTTCCTGACATGGCACTAGAGTTTCCCTTTGAGTTGGATGCATTTCAGAAGGAGGTATTCATTCATGCTAATTTTCGTCATATTTGTCATCAGGGTGCAGTGACCGTACTTAAGCACTTACGATTGAAACTACATACACTTGCATGAAATAATTGTTTTATAGGATTGACGCTGTTAAAATTAAGCTAAAATACCCATGTTTGATTGTTTTCCTGCCCTACTTTTGATTTGTTATGAAAAGTAAAACTAATCATTTTACCCTCATTTTTCTGCCACTTTTGATTGTATAAATCAAACTACTTTTGATTGTGTACTTCTCACTTGTCGGAAAATATCCCCAGAGCTTTTTAAAGTAACCAGTTATTGAGGGCTGCAATCTATATTAATTAATGTCGTAACTTTGCAAGATTCTACCAATGAACTTGAGTTAAACAGTTTATTTCACACTTTCATTTTATATCTTATCTTTAATATGATAAATAGTATGTTTTTTCTACTTTGGTACCTGTTTTCATACTTTCTATTTCTTTTCTTATCTAGTTTATTACTTTGATGAATTTTCTTTGTATTGTTAGTAATTATCACATGTTTCTCCTAATATGTTCAGTTGATTGTATGATGATTCGGATTGGGATGTCACCTTGTTCCAAATTCTTGAGCGGAGGGGTTGCCATGATATTTGGTTATTGGAATCATTTGTCTTGATCTTTGCACATTCGCCCTATCGGGTCATGTGCATTAGGAGGAGCCGCATCAGTCAAATTTTCAATAATTTTTGTTTTAACAAATAAGAAATCTATGATCAATTTATAAAAGAAACGAAATCTATGTTCATTGTAGCTTCCAACTGAGAGAAGATTATTCTTTCTCGATGTCTAAATTTTATCATTTATTTTAAACTATGAATAGTCACTACTTGTTTTATATTCTCTTTTCAATTCTAGCATGAATATACATGACTTATATTTGTCTTATAATTTCTTTTTTGATTCTTTTATAACTGTAGGCTATTTATTATCTTGAGAAGGGGGAATCTGTTTTTGTGGCTGCTCACACATCAGCTGGAAAAACAGTAGTTGCTGAATATGCATTTGCTTTAGCATCAAAAGTATGTTCGGATTTTTTACTATTTATGTAGTTTCTTGTTTATTTTCTTTTGCTTCCAGGCAGTGTAATTGCATGAAGTCATGAACCATATTGTTCAATACCATTTATATTTAACAGTGCTTTTTTTCTACTATCCTGATGAAAATTTGACCTAGTCTTATAATATTGTTAAGTTTTCCCTTATTAAAATTTTACTAATCTTCACAAGAAGAATGAATAACTTCAGTTGAAATTTTCCGTTTGAAATTTAACAATGCAGCATTGCACTAGAGCTGTGTATACTGCTCCAATAAAAACAATCAGCAATCAGAAATATAGAGATTTCTGTGGAAAGTTTGATGTTGGGCTACTTACTGGGGATGTAAGCTTGAGGCCAGAGGCTTCTTGTCTCATCATGACCACAGAAATTTTAAGATCAATGCTCTACCGGGGTGCCGATATCATTCGAGACATCGAATGGGTAAGTAACATTTTGGTTTTTCATCAACTATGAAAAGACTCGTGAATTTATAACAACTCATATTTGTTTTTTCCCGGCATAAATGTGGTAGGTTATATTTGATGAGGTGCACTATGTCAATGATGTTGATAGAGGAGTTGTTTGGGAAGAAGTAATTATCATGCTTCCGAGACACATCAATATCGTCCTCCTTTCTGCCACGGTATAAGTTGGTCGTCATTTATCCTACTTGAGATTTATGCGGGATATTCTGTGTAAATGCACGTGTCCTGATACTCTCAAGGCTTAATCTCTTTCTGTATCTCAAAGCACATGGAGCATTATAATTGCAGAAAAATAAAAATGTTCTTTAAAAATTGTAACACTATCCTGTGAAGTTATATATATATTATAATTAAATTTGTTTCTCTTACAAATATATTTGTGTTCAGATTTCTCTCCCCACCTTTTACCTTATGTTATCTCAGCAAGGCTATTTGTCATTATGCTAAAAGGAAGTATTTTGCAGGTTCCTAATACTATTGAATTTGCTGATTGGATTGGCAGGACAAAACAAAAGGAAATTAGGGTTACAGGGTAAGTGATGATTCTATCTTACAATGGTCATCAGAGGGGCATTTAGCAGTTGAAAATGCTGTCAGTGAAATAGTATATTTAAACATATTAAAATATGCAAGATTACAGAAAAAATATCTGTTCCTTTTTCAAATTAAAAGCCGGATGCTATTAGGATGTCATTTAAATTTATGAATTCCTTCAATTTCAAGTGGAGTAGTCAGTAGTGTTGTTGTATTTAAAAATTAACACTATAAGACTAGAATCTACATTTAGTGCATCAAATAGGAGTTATGAGTTTTTTCGTGATTCTCAACTGTTTTGTTTTTTTTTGCTGCTATAATGATCAATTTTTCCACCAGAACAACAAAAAGACCTGTCCCATTGGAGCACTGCCTGTTTCATTCTGGAGAACTTTACAAAATTTGTGAAAGTGAAACATTTCTGCCTCAGGGATTGAAAGCTGCTAAAGAAGTTTCAAGAAAAAGGAATTTGACTGCTGGTGGTGCTTCTGGACCAAAGACGGGTATTTCGGCGGGTCATGACAATGCTAGAGGTCCAAAACGTGAAAATACATCTCGCATGAAGCAGCATGGAGCTAATTTCTCTGGAACTGGTAGAGGCTATCAAAATAATAGCAATGGCCAGAGCAATTGGGAATTGAGGAGAGCAGATGCTTCGATGTGGTTGATGCTTATCAACAAACTCTCCAAAAAGTCATTATTGCCTGTATGTTGATTGTGCTCCATATTAATATATTTTAAGCAAAAACTACAAAAGAAATTATTGGTAAAATTATTTTACAATTAAGGAAAATCAATTGTTTAATCATTTCCAAGAGTTGTTAGTGATAACAACTTGAGGATTTAATTGTTTGTGAACTAGAAATATTTTTACCAAGCTCCATTTTTGTGATTTTTGCTCTATTTTATTATTGGCTGCTATTATTTGCTGAGAATGTTTGATTTATTAGATTATAGGAAAAACATTTCGATAATATTAATTTGTATCTTAAAATATTTTAGAATATGTCCTAGGATTTGTTTCTCCATTTCATGGCTATCCATATTTCCTTATATTTCCCAATCGGTTTCTTCGTTTAAGTTAGGCTTAAATCCAGTTTTGGTCCCCATACTTTTGTCATTTTGCAATTTTAGTTTCTATAAGATTTTAATGGCACATTTGGTGAATATGTCAGGCAATTCTTCATTAGAGTTGACAAATCCATTGGTGATGTCTATAGACTCCAGTTTTTTATCCAATGAGGTGACAATTATCCTCAACTTGTTTGGTTCTCTTATGAAAGGTAGGTTGCAGAGGCAATGTGATATATTGTCTGATTGTCATAAACAAGGTGCATTTAGGAACTCTCCTCAAACTTAAGCTCTTTGAGGAGTTGTTTAGCCATGAGACTAATGCCATTGCCCTGTATTATGCTTTTGCACTTGACTTTACCTCAACATTTTGTTTCTTACTTTTCCATGATATTAAATTACCTCCAACAAGAACACAATACCCTAAAGTAGAGCGTTTATTGCTTGGTGACCCTGCTCAGTTAACGCTAGAATACCCAACAATTTGAGTATTCCTTAATCTTCAGGCCTTTTCCAAGAGTCTTCTTAATATGATTTAGGATTTGTGTGGCTGCATCTCAATGGTCTTCACAAAGAGTTTAGAAATTGACTTACTACGCTTAGTGCAAAGACGGTGTTAGGATGGGTCACAATGCGGTAATTTAGCTTACCAATTAACCTTTTGTATCTCCCAGGATCAGAATAAGGTTCTCCTTGGTCAAAGTTCAAGTTTGACACTGGATCCATCAGTGTGTCTACAAGCTTAACATTTATCATTTTTGTGTCTCCAAACTGATGCACACCTCTCATGATGACAAAAAATAGGTTTGAGTGAAGATTGAATAGTGGACTTAATAATACTATAGAGTTGAGCAACAATCTTTATCCATTGTTCAGAGTGTTTTATAGGAACAAATTTATGAGTGGTAGTGAGATGAGATTTGTAGCTGTTAGACCCATAGGAAATGAGAAAAGATGAAAAGTTTATGTTAGGAGAAAATTAAATAAAAAGGGTGCAGGGCAGTTTTGTTGGTTAGGATGGGTTGGTCTATTTAAAGACCAACTGGATTAGGAGGAAGGGACTTTTGGAAGGTTGATTGTTGACAGGATATTCCTGTGTGAAAGGAAGAGTGCTTCCTTTGTAAATTTTGTGTAAACTACTGCTACAGAATTGACTACGAGTTTTCATTCAGAAATTCTATTGTTTTCTCATTTTCTTTACTATTTTCGTGGTGTGAAATTCCTTGGTTCCTAACAGTAGCCCAATCCACTTAACTTTAACCCAGCTTTGGAAGCGCAAGCGGAATAGTTTGACCCATTCATCTTCTTAATACCAACAATATGATTAGAACAAGTGGGAGAATATATTCTGAAGGTTGATGTGGTGTTGGAAGAATTTATTTTCTTCTGGAAAGCTGGAGGAAAAAGTAGGAAAATAAAGAAACCTTAGGAAAGATGTTGAAACCTAGAAAACAAACCTAGGTTTGTAAAAGAAAAAAAGAAAAATCTTCTGGTGGGTTTGAAAAACTCTAAGGAAGAGAAAAACATTGAGCTGAAACTGTATGTTTCTGAGACAACATAAATGCTTTATTTATATTGAGAAGAAATCAATAAAATAAGTAGAGGAGATTTGATATCCTCAAATAATAAAGATATGATATAGAAAAAAAAGTTCGTAGTAAATTCTTTATTCCTTATAACAACATTTCCAGTTATATAAGATCAGTACCCTATTTCTATAATTATAATAATTTCTTAAATACATGATTTTTTAATTGCTTATTTGAGCAACACTTAGTTTAAACAAACTGACGCATTATATGCATTTGATTCTTCACATAAAAAGTTTCTGTTTGATTATACAAATGCACTTCCAAAAACATTTATCCATAAATAAATTATAATAAATATTTATTAAGATATTATTAAACCATGTATGCGTAGGTCAAGGAATTAAAGCATTATCTGGGAGCCAAAGCATTACTATTCTCGATTTATTGTTACTATTTTAGAACTTATTTGTTTATTTGGATCTTTGGTTTGGGAATGCAGGTGGTTATATTTTGTTTTTCAAAGAATCGCTGTGATAAATCGGCTGATAGTCTGACTGGAACTGACTTCACTAGTAGCTCAGAGAAAAGTGAGATCCGACTTTTCTGCGACAAAGCATTTTCACGACTGAAGGGATCTGATAGAAATTTACCACAGGTCAGTTGGTGTATGGCTTAGTATTTTTGTGACTGCCCCTCTAATTATGTGATATACAGGTTGTTCGAGTACAGAATCTTCTTCGCAGAGGTATTGGTGTACATCATGCTGGCCTTCTTCCAATTGTAAAGGAAGTTGTTGAAATGCTATTTTGCCGAGGGGTTATCAAGGTGAGAAGGCCTTTTTGTTTTATTGGCATTCATAGTTTTATCAGATTTTATATCAAACCCAGCTATTATTCAAAGATGCAGCAAATTACTTTATATTTGTGAGTCATATGTTCACAATTTTCTCCCCCTGGTTGTAGTTATATTATTTGAAGATTTCTATCTGACTGTTTGACTTATTTCTTTTTATAGGTCTTGTTTTCAACCGAGACATTTGCAATGGGAGTCAATGCACCTGCTAGAACAGTCAGTCTCTTTTCAGTGTTGCTGCTAAAATTGAATATACATTTCAAATTTCTTTTGAAATTTTCTATGAAATCTATTTAATATTAAAGCTGTTATCTTAATTATTTTACAAGTGACTATTATTGTGTTAAATAAATTTTTTTGCTGTGATTTATGTGGATTTACTTGAGTCTCAGATTTCTTGAGTATCTTTTTTATCAAGCACATGTTCTTTTTGAATAATAAGTTTTGTGCTCTGTACAAAGGTTAGTTTAAACTTTTCGAGATTCGGAAAAATTATAAAAGAAAAAAAGAAAAAGCTTTGAGATTGGAGTAGAAGATATTAGATTTAAAAAAAAGGAGAAATTAGGAATGACTCGAGCAAGATTAGAGTCCTTCTTTCAGGGAAATTGCAATAAGAAATTAAGCCATTCTCAAGAAAGAGTACTCATGTTAAACAGTAAGACATTTGTTAAGTAATAAAAGAAATGTATAATATTTAATTTTAATGATAAGAACTGTATTGGGAACTTGTAAAGCTTTAGTTTTCATTGACATAGGTAGGGTTTAATTGAAGATTTTTTATTAAAATATCATTCTTAAAGGAAACAAACATATTATAGAAAAGAGGTATCTGATTCTCTGTTTGTTGACCTGAAAATCCCTTAAAGAATTGTCAGACTAAGAGCTTTCCTTAAACATACTATTCTTGAAAGACCAGGACGCAGTCAATTCTGTTCCATATGAAAGGGCAGAGAAAGGCCTTAAATTTGTGTGAATTTCATCCCAGGTACCAACTGCCCAATATCTTTGAATGGCGAAAACTGCCTATGCTTGCTATATTCTGAGCAAAAGTTGTTTTGTGTTGTATCTATCTGTAATGTACAATCCTAGGAGGAATTTCTTTCTCTTTTTTTAAGCTTTTGTTCGAAGGCACTGGTCCTTATATATATGAATCTGAATTAGTAGGGAGACTAAAGTTAAGATCTCTCTAGCCTTTTTCAAATTGGTATCGGACTTATCCTAACAAGATTTGTTAGGTCTATCATGCCACTTATTATTGAACGGCTAATAGAGCACCCACAAATATTTAGTACCACGTTTGAGATGTCCAATCCTCAGTATGAGGATGTGTGTTAGAGATCTCTTGTAATTCTTAGGTGGAAACTCTCAAATAGTTTTGTATCTATAGTATTTTTCAAAGTCTTTGAACTGTGAAATTGTTCCAGTGTGGAAGGACAAAATATAGACATTTACTTTGAAAGTTGTGTGTTTGAAATGAGAAACCCCTGAGGTGAGGGAATAAATGTTTTATATGCTAATTCTAACCTCAGTTACCTCATGTTCTATGCCTTTGGCACCTAGATGTACTCTTGGGCTTTCTTTCATTTTTATTTTTGATAAGCAAAGTCTCTTTTATTTATTTTGCATATTTTTAGGTTGATTATTATAAAGGGCAAGACAAGTGCAATAGTAAGGATGCTGCATTGTAACTTGGAATTCGCGGATTCAAATGTTGTAAATAACTTTAGAATTGTGGGATGAAGATTGTGTGCATGTGATAGGTATATGTTGGGGAGGGGGTGAGTTAGTTAATAGTTAGATTCAATGAGTTTGTTGTAGTCTGAAGACTGGATGATAAGAAACAAGGCTTATTGCCTGTGGATAGGAGGAAGAAGGATTGATAGGGTGGATTACCTGTTAACTGCATAGAGTTAGTAGGGCCTTTTGGCATTGGGAGGTGCAAAACCTGGAAGTTCTATAATCAGGGGAATTTCTCCATTTTCTCTCTAATATGATACTGGTTCTTAACAGCATCTAACTTCTCCAGACCTCACTTGGTGTGAGCCTTGCATGCTTGGTTGCCCTTTCGTTATAGTTGAATACCCGTAGTTAGTTTTAATTTTTTCTTTTGTTTCAGATACAGAATGATTATTAAATCTACAATCTGTATATCTCCTCCTTTGCATTATTTGAACAATATTTCCTATAACCTTCAGTTTAAGATATGATGCAGTTAATGTAAACTGCTTTTATATTCTTCCGCAGGTAGTTTTTGATACTCTAAGGAAGTTTGATGGCAAGGAATTTAGGCAGCTACTATCAGGGGAATATACTCAAATGGCTGGTCGTGCTGGCAGAAGAGGACTTGACAAGATTGGTACTGTTATTCTGATGTGCCGTGATGAACTCCCAGATGAAAGTGATTTAAAGCGTGTTATTGTTGGAAGTGCAACTCGACTTGAATCTCAATTTCGGCTAACCTATATTATGATTCTACATCTTCTTCGGGTTGAGGAATTAAAGGTGCACATGGCAATTGTCCAAATCTTTTATATAAAATGTTATAATAATGGTGGTGAAGATACTATAATTAGTAGTGTCACAGTAATTGATTGGATGTGCAGCTTGGGGTCAATTCAAATTCGTTGGCAATTTGAGATAGATCCTCCTAAATTTAAATATCTAATTAGATCTGATTGGACAAACTTTCACAAATAATTTCTCTTATTTAATAATCAATTAATACTTCTTAATTCATATCGAAGATGATAAGTTGTTGTTTCTCAACTTTTGAAAGCATCTTTTAATCATTTATTTCTAAAAATTTGGTCGCGAGGGACACTTGTTGATAGTATTTTCTGGAAATCTCATTATTGTGTATTCAAGTTTTCTCTTTAAAGGCGTTAGTTTCTGTGATAAGTACTCGCCCGTTACAACTATTGGACTGTGTAATTGGGAGTATTTGTAATTACATGGTTAGAAGGGAGAACATAAATAAGGGAAGAGAAGTAACTCTAATTGTAACCACCTGGCCGCTGAGGGAAACTGAGTGGAGGGCAGTTATGATAGTTATATCTGTACCATTATATTAAGAGAATACATTATTTGGTAACTTTTTTGGTGTCATCTTTTAATTAGACAATTTTACTTTTTAATAAACAAAAAATAATTTATTTAATAAAATAAATAATTAAACAACTTCCACTATTTAAAAATAACTAAATAACTTATTTTTTTAAAAAAATAACCACAATTTTTTTAAGCTATTCTTGCATAATTACGTATATTTTTATTTGACAACTTTATCTTTTAGTAAAAGGGGATATATATATTTTTTTGTAACTACCTCTGTTTGTCCGCAAATTTAAGTGTCTAACTTTTCCACCAACTGTAGTTGTCTAACATCCCCACTCAATATTTTAAAAATTGTATTATTTAAATTTTAAAATTGCCTATACATAGGCACGAGAGCACATGTCTTTCCCCTAGTATAAATTATAGGATTATGTGCGCAGTATAACTGGTTTTAGTTTGTTCTATTATAAACTTCAGGATGACAGTTATTTGTGGAAAAGAACTGCTGGTACTTATGTATTTGGAGTATATACCTGATAGAAGGCAGTGTAATTGGCCATGTTTGTGATGTTATTTTGTAGTTTTTGAGGACAGAAAAACAAATGTGCAATTACAGCCTCATCTATCACAAATATCACAAGTAATGTCATTTTATGTTGACAATTTTAACTCTTGATAATTATTATCTAATTGGGTGATTTTGGGTTGCAGGTAGAGGACATGCTTAAAAGAAGTTTTGCCGAATTCCATGCTCAGAAAAAGCTTCCAGAAATGCAACAGCTTTTGAAGAGAAAGCTTGACCAGCCCAGAAAGGCTATTGAGTATGTGAATTATCCAATCCTTCTTTTCAATATTGTTGTTTCAGGCTTTAGTTCATAATACAATCATTTTGTCATTATACTGCTCTCTTTTACTTTTTAGCTCTGTGGCTGTTTCTAAATGATCCCGTTGGCGAGACTGGTCACCTTCTTAATTATTCAGATAAAAAAAATTCATAATTGGGAGGTTAAAACAATATTAGATATAAGATCAGTGATGGTCTTTCATATAACAGCTTAAGCTTTCAGTGAGGCTGGTTCATGACAAACAATACAGTGTGAGAAATATCTGAAGATTTATCTTTTAGATAATATCTGTAGATAGAAATTGTATTCATTCATGTGATAGAATCCCCTTATGTGTATTAGCACACATGAGGAATCTATCATACAAAGCATTACATAAGGATGGGCCCAAGCCCATATACAAGAATCCTGGTCTAAGTGCCTTTTTTATGTATCGAACAATACATATCACAACATTCCAATGATCAATGTGAGGAGCCTGCATGAACTAACTCACAACTTCAATTGCAAAGGAGAGGCTAGGCCTAGTAATGCTGATACATGAGTTTCTTAACCAATCAGCCATATCGTTTTGGATTTGAGAAAGGTTCACCTTGACCTGCCGTTAATTTTTTACTTGGGTGCATATGGCCATCAACAGGTTGATATTTGGACATGCCGATCTCTTCTGAAATAACTAAGTCATATATCTTCTGAGATAAAAATGCATTCCTTTGACCGAGCTATCTTAATACCAAGAAAGTACTTTAAGCTGCCAAGATCTTTAGTTTGACAGTGAGTGAACAAGTGTTTTTTAGCTGGAAATTTTAGTAGCATCATTTCTAGTAATAGATATATCATGCACATAGACAAATTAGTAGACACACTTCCCAGGAGAAGTATGACGATAAAAAATCAAAATATTTCTTCGCTATGTTTGAACCCAAAATCTTGCACAATGTGGCTAAATGTCCCCAACCAAGCTCTTAGAGATTGTTTTAGCCCATACAAATATCAAAACAATTGGCATGCTAAGCCACCTCCCCCTTAGGAACGAATCCAAGAGGTTGTTTCATGTAAATCTACCCTTGAGTTTTCTGTAAACAAGGACATTTTAAGTATCTAACTGACGGAAAGGCCCGTGGCCATAGCAAGGAAAGTGACAACAATTATGATTTTTGCAATACGAGAAAAGTTATCGCAATAATGTGGACTATATATTTGTGTGTGGCCTTTAGGTACTAAGCTATCTTTGAGGTGATAAACTTTATTAAGCCCAATGTTAATGCTGTAGACCCACAAACATCTAATTGTCATTTTCTTGGGGGAAGATAAACCAACTTCCATGTGCCATTGTTTTCAAGTGTATGCATCTCAACAATCATGGCTTGTCTTCATCTATAATGAGCAAGTGCTTCTGTGACATTTCTTGGAATAGTAAAAGAAGTCAATGAGGAAATGAAGGGAAATATGAAAGAGACAACTGATGACAACTCAATTATATATAAGGTGAAGATTATGGGTAGAACAAGTACCTTTTTTAAGAATAATTGGCCGACCAAAATCATTATCATTAGGAAACATGGTAGGAGAAGCTGACTGTGAAGAACATAAATCTAATGACTCACCTTGCAATATTGGATTCATCCTTGCTATTGGAGCACATGTCTCCTCATAGTCAATTTTATAAGTTGGAGTGTATCCCTTTGCAACCAATTTGATTTTATATATTTCTATTGCCTCATCTACTTATATTTTACTATAAATATACATATGTACTTTTAACCCTTTTTGTCTCTTGGTTTGTCAACAATATCCCATGTTGAGTCTAGTTAAGAAAGTGAATTTATGCCTAACTCAACTTTATAAAATTGGTTTATAAGGTGTGATTTATATATACTTATATACTTTAGTTTGATATGATATATTATAATTTGATTTTATATATTATAATTTGATCTTATCTATAGTATATGTGGGCTCTTCAACACAACCCTTCATGTTGAGGGCTAGGTATCTTGAGCGTGGGACTGGGGAACCTGATAGTAGGTGACAAAAGGCCCAATAAAGTTGACCAGGGTAGGCATTAAATGGCTTTAATATGATGTTAAATTTCAGCTTAAAACTAATTGGCATTAAGTGAAGTTGTCCAATAGATTTATAAGTTGTAATCTAAGACTTGAAGTAGGCAACGTGGAACTTCCCAACACCCCCCTTCCATAGATGCATGCCGAACCAGGTGCGCCTAACAAACGAGGCAATTACCAAGACGAGCTAGAGGATCTGGTACCATGTTAAGAAAGTTGGTTTATACCTAACTCAACTGCACAAAATTGACTTATAAAGTGAGGTTTTGCACCCACTTATATACTATAATTTGACTTTATCTCTAGTAGATGTGGGCTCTTCAACAAGTTCAATGTTAATTTTTCATGACTTCTTTTGATGCATCAATAGCAACATTAAAGCTTTCATGTTTATTAGAGAGATTGTTAATGCAATCATATTGAGAAATAAAATATTTAACACCTAATCTTTTTCCTTTTCTCCATGCAATGGGTGAATCCTCAATAACAGTTCAACACTATTATCTTCAAGGATTTTCACCTCTAAGTTTGACAACTTTTTTTGCTTTGGAATCAAAGTGGGTTTGAAATTTTTTGCCAAAGAATTTGTCTTCTTCCACATTGTGGGTTGGTTCAATACCATTTGTTGTGACTTCATCACTTAGATCTTGAGCATCTTGCAATAATAAGTATGGTGATGTTAGGCGTTGAAGAGCCCATATCAACTAAAGATAAGACCTTATTATAGTATCTAAGTGAATGCAAATATCATTTTACAACCGGTTTTGTAGGGTTCAGTTACGCTTTAATTTTATTTTCTTAAGAGAAGGAGAACTCCTTAGTTTCAAGTGCTTTCTCTCTTTGAAGCGAATGGTCGACAAAAAAGGATTATCTTTCATGAAAGGTGACATTCATGGTGATAAAACCATGACAACTTTGAGGATTACTAAGAAGTGAGTTTAAGCCTAAGTCAACCTTTTAAAACCGGTTTGGTAAGATGAGGATTGCTCTCGCTTATACTATAATGTGGGGTCTCCAACACCTCCCTTCCTGATGTTGAGGCATATCCATATTGAGCGTGGGACTAGACCGGTCTAACAATGACTTGATAGTGGGTGAAACAAATGCACAACAAACTTCACTACGATAGACTCTGATACCAATTTATACCAATTTAAGACTGAAAGTATGAGGAAAAGAGCTTAAGAGATTAATTATCTCTCAATTGATCTTTGCTATTTATAGAACAAAATTACATCAGGAATTTCTAGGTAATTAGTACAAATAAGTAAACAACTCATAGGTACAACAAATAAGAGTTTTCAGATATGACTACCTGTATTTAATACCTATTCTAAAAAGGATGATAACATTTGTACCCCTTTTTATTGGACAGATAACCAATAAATACACATTTAAGAACCTTAGGATCTAATTTACTGCAAGTAAGATTATGAGAGTAAGTAAAAACATGTTGAAACAAATAGGAATATTTTAAAGATATTTTCTCCTAACCAGTTTGGAGATATTGAAGATATTTTTTATCTTAATAATTCACTATTTAGAACAAAGAGGAACTTAAAGTAAATGATGAAGAGAGGAGCAGAAAAATGGGGGACCAGAAAATTGAATTGTTAAATCTGGCCATTACCAATGTAAAATTGTTTAGGACCTTCGTAAGGAACATTTTGGTGAATGTATAGACTATCTGTTGTGACATGGAAGGAAACACCAAAAGCTAAAAGGCTAACTTTAAGCTAAGTTACATATTAGCTACCCAATAGAATACTCACACTATCTGTATTAGGAAAGGATAATCTATCTATTTACACACACACACACACATATTTCTGATGTTGCATATTTGCGTGTAATTTCTAAAGCATTATATGTTTTTATTATTCAGATGTATAAAGGGTGAACCAACCATTGAAGAATACTATGATTTATATTCGGAAGCTGAGACTTACAACACCCAGATATCAGAAGCAATTTTGCTGTCTCCTAGTGCCCAACAGTTTCTCAATACGGGAAGAGTTGTAATTGTAAAATCGGAATCAGTGAGTTCTCATATTCATATTTTATGTTTGTAGCTGCTGGAAATAGTAGTAGAAGTTAATATATAACATGAATCTAATGGGAATTTAGAGTTGATGTGTCATTGGAAGGATTAGAGTTATTATTGTTGTTCTTTTAAATGTCAGAAGTATTCAGTATTCTTTTGTGTATATGAATATTGACAATGCTGAGTGCCACTAAGTAAATTTCAAATACATTTTTCGTAGCTTATTAACTAATCTTTGGCATCAGAGCACCCTCAGGTCTATCTTCTCACAATATCTGGGTATAGCTGTCTAGTGCAGTTGAACATTTAATCCCTTAAAAATTTTATCAGTAATGTCTCTGACTTCTGGTCTAGTAGCTTCAAACAATTTTAATCAGCAAGTCCACTGAAATATCCCAGCGAAAGAATTAGCAAGAGAAGAGAGAAGAGAGAAGAGAGAGAGAACAATTCAGAGAAGCTCTGCTAAGGAATGATTCCTTCTTACAATTGAGAATTCAGTTATTACAAATGTATCTAGGCATAAACCTCCATGGTAATCGTTACCCTCTATATATATCTGCTGCCAGGTACAATTCAATTCCCTTCAGTTACTAATTGCCTGACTAACTTCCCTTCTCTTTCTTGTGTACACATTGAGTATTTTCCTCTCTGTCCCTAAAAATACCTCCTCCGTGGATGCAACCTTGTTCCCAAGGTTGAAGTCACAAAACATTAGGGGGCATCCTCCCAAGTTGCTTCATGAGTTGGTTGATTTTGCCACTGAACTAGTATTTGCTCATATTGCTTGCCTTCACTGCTGATATTCCTTTTGATTATCAGCTGAAGCTGAGGGGAGTGTTTGCTCTAAAGGGGACCTCCTACCTACAGCCTTTAACTAAGAGACATCGAAATTTGGGTGATCTAGGCCTTGTCTGGTAGCTGGAGCTTAAAAGCATCCAAAAACATGTAAACCATAAATTGGCCAAATTGAATATGCCATTGGGAATTATGGCAGTATTGTTGGAAATAATGGGAGAAACTAACCTGTCATTGGGATTTATGTAGTAAATGTATCATTGGAAGGATTATTGTCGTAGGAAATAGTTTAATTCTTTATTCTTCTTCTTCTAAATGTAATATAACACGTGACATATTGTATAATATAGGAAATATAATAGTGTATTCATTTTGAGTATCAATTTGCAAATATTTTCCTAGTCTACTCCCAATTGTGTCATTTTAAATCTTTTAGTTGATAACATTGAATTTTTAGATGCATGAGAATTTGATCTAGCGGCTCTTTTAAAAGGATAACTGACTGGTTTACGTATTTTCTCTCCCGAAAGAAAACTTCTGAAACAATTGTATGATCAAGTCGTGATAAATATTTGTGAAACTTGGCTGATCTATAGGGACTGGTTTTATGTATTTTCTCGAGAAAGAAAACTCCTGAAAACTTGTATGATTAAGTTGCGATAAAGATCATGAAACTTGGCTGATACATAATACTGAGATTGGCCAAGAGTTTTGATGGCCAAATGTGCCAGTGTAATAACATGCAATGCCTGTATCATGAGCAGAAGCTTAAAGATTCTGAATGAAGGACCACAGGCCTCAGCTATGGCCGAAAGCAAGGAAACCAAATTCTCATTTGTGGAATGGAGTCATTGAATGTCAGAGTTTGACAGTTTTGCAGAAATGTTGTTATAAAATTGTAATTGCTTTGCGCTCTTTGGTCCCTAATAAAATTTCAGGCTTAAATTTAGCGATGTACGATTTGAGTTATAACACCAAATTTTTAGAATTTGAATCATCAGAATATATTGAGCTCCTTTACACAGTAATAGATTGTTAACCTGCATCATAATTGATTTACAGGCGCAGGATCACTTGCTTGGAGTGGTCGTGAAAACTCCATCACCCAATAATAAGTCATATATTGTTTTTGTGATTAAACCTGACATGCCCTCCTTGAAGCAAAGTGCCTCTAGTGGAACTGTGCAGAATAAAAATGGTGCATTTGACCAAGGTTATTTTGTAATGCCAAAATCAAGACGTGGGCTTGTAGATGAATATAGTACATCTGTTTCTGCCCGCAAAGGAAAAGGTGTCATCAACATCACATTTCCCCATTGTGGCTCTGCCAGTGGAATGGGCTATGAAGTTCGAGAAGTTGACAGTAAAGAGTTTCTGTGCATATGCAGTAGCAAAATTAAAATTGACCAAGTTGGGCTTCTTGAAGATGTTAACAGTTCTGTTTATTCGAAGACTGTTCAGTTGCTTGTGCATTTGAAATCAGATGGAAATAAGTATCCTCCAGCTTTGGATCCTGTCAAAGGTATTACCACTTGTGTTAAAGGACGAGTTATACTTTTATAATTTATCCAATTTTGTGAATAACAAGTAGGTCATGTCTGGCTAAATTTAAAATGAAAAGAAGAATGTCAGATGTATATGCAAGAGGAGGCATGGTAGAGTAATAGAAGCAATTTTTTAATCAGGTGATATTGACAACATCTTCTAATCTGCAATATTGATGTTTCTAGAGTATGCAAAAATAGGCATGATAGAGTAATAGAAGCAATTTTTTTAATCAAGTGATTTTAACAACACCTTCTTACCTGCAATATTGATGTTTCTCGAGTTGAGGTGTTGCCCGTACTCAAGCTCCTTGGGGTGTAATAATTTTTTCTTTTGTTCCAATACTTGGGTATCCTGCTCTGAATTTAAAATCTTATTTAAAGCCAATAATATTGCTATTTCAGATCTGAAGTTGAGAGATGTGAAGCTTGTGGCAACATACCAAAAGTGGACTAGATTATTGGAGAAGATGTCCCAGAATCAGTGTCATGGGTGTATAAAATTAGAAGAACACCTCAAATTGGCGAAGGAGATTAAGAAACATGAAGAAGAAGTCTATGCTCTTCAGTTTCAAATGTCAGATGAAGCACTTAAACAGATGCCTGACTTTCAGGGCCGGGTATAACATATTAATTCATTTTTATTATGCTTGATCCTTGAAAAGATATTTTTGATTGTTTTAGTACTCGGTCTAATGGTGCCTTTGGTTTTGTTGTTTTGCTCCTTCAGATAGATGTTCTGAAAAAAATTGAATGCATTGATGAAGACCTTGTCGTTCAAATGAAAGGTCGTGTTGCTTGTGAGATGAATTCTGGAGAGGAACTGATATGTACGGAATGCTTGTTTGAGAACCAAATGGATGAACTGGAACCAGAAGAAGCAGTGGCGATAATGTCAGCTTTTGTGTTCCAGCAGAAGAATACGTCTGAACCGTCACTCACACCCAAGCTTGCTGAAGGGAAACGCAGGTAACTTAATAGTCCATTTTTTGAAATACTCTTGTAGCATAAGCCTAGTATGACAGTCAGTAATTATTTATATAACAAACTAAATGGTATAGTTTTGTCTGCATTCCTCTCTTCATATTCAGATTGGAATTATGATATGAATTCTAACCTGGATGTATTTGTTACAGATTGTACAAAACAGCTATAAGACTTGGAGAGCTCCAAGCGCAATTTAATCTACCGATAAACCCTGACGAGTATGCCCGAGAAAATCTAAAATTTGGTCTTGTAGAGGTGGTTTATGAATGGGCAAAGGTATCCTGCCACAAAATAACTCACTATTTAGTTTCATAGTTCCATCATTAATTTCCAGGGTAGTGAATAAACCATTTTTTTAATGCAGGGTACTCCGTTTGCTGAAATATGTGAGCTTACTGATGTTCCTGAAGGCCTGATAGTAAGGACCATTGTCAGGTTGGACGAGACATGTCGGGAGTTCAAAAATGCTGCAGCTATAATGGGTAATTCTGCTCTCTGCAAAAAAATGGAAATTGCTTCTAATGCAATAAAGCGTGACATTGTATTTGCGGCTAGCTTGTATATTACTGGTGTATGATCATTACTGAACATGCTAATGTTTTTAAGAGTTCTAGAACATATACATGCATATTGAGTGATGCTTTGTATATAATGAATCCTTGCATAACATGTATGCTCCTTAGTTGTGCATCTTGACTTATCTTTTTGTAACTTTTATCTTATTTTACAATTTTTTCAAAAGGAAATTCATTGTCTAATTCATTCGTCATGTTACTCTTCACTATGTTTTATTTTAGTGGTGTTTGTGACTTACGCGTCTTCATTATGCTTTACATAATTTGGACATTTGTTGGTATGTAATTTAACAAGGACATTTATTTATATTGATGCTTTAGATAATTTGAACAGTTGTTTGGTATGTTATTTAACATGGACATTTATTTATATTTTAAATAACATCATTTGTGATATAAAGTAGTGTCATGAAGTACCAGTTAGTTTTTTCATTTGTATGAAATTTTATAATCTTAATCGACTTTATAAAAAGGCTTTTACTTCAATGGAGGTTAATTATTTTCAAATTCTACTTAAACATTAAGTTTTGTAAGAGTAGGTTTGATTCTAATCAATTAATATATGGGTATATCAATGTCCTTAAAATCGAAATTATAGATAAGACCGTAAATAATTTTCAAAATTATAAACGGTAGAATTATAACACAGATAAATTTTGCTTTTCGTAATATATATATTAGGAAAATACTATTTCAATTTTATTTTAAATGTCTTAATTTAATTTCCTAATACGGGTATATCAAGTGTCTTAATTTAATTTAATTTTAATTGAAATTATTTCAATTTAATTGTATATAAGACTTTTGAGTTTTACTTGAATTTAAAATTTATTTTAAATTTTAATTGTATTAATTTTAATATTTTTATCATTTATTAGATAATTCTTGCGATTTTATCTTACAACTTTATATAAAATTTGAATCGAAAATAGTACATATTTTAATTATCTTGGTTATATAAAAAAATATAAAAATCCAATCATGTTTTAGGAGAACTTTAAAATTCTTTTAATTATATATATATATATATATATATATATATATATATATATATATATATATATATATATATATATATATATATAATTGTTTT